>Ga0265297_10006553_pt1 | contig 16799 bp, 15 predicted proteins | sample Munlanlwell13791_FD_192502 | JGI IMG/M metagenome (GOLD analysis project Ga0265297, IMG submission 192502) | Leachate microbial communities from a municipal landfill in Southern Ontario, Canada - Leachate well 137-91 | ecosystem: Engineered > Solid waste > Landfill > Unclassified | place... | reverse complement strand
GATGAAAAAACAAGAATACCATCAGGCGATTATTTCATCGTGAACGTGGAGAATGGTGATAATACCATTCAAGTGAGTCCGGGAAGAGCGGAAGAAGCGATCAACGAAAGAGACCGCTTGTGTCTGATCACATTGGAAATAATCGCCGTGGCGATGCATACCAATGTTCTTGACTGCCACGGTTTGAGCGCGGTCGCCTCAGACTATGGTGGCGTCCACCATGTGCCCGTCCTGTACACAATTAACTCGACGCCGACTCTGGTTATTCGACCAAGATCAGATATTCCATGCGAGCCTTGGAGTACGCCCTCCTGCGCTTGCCGCATATAGAGAGCGAATCAAAATTCTTGATTTTCTCTCTTTTTTTATACAAAAAATTTCTCGTAGCTCTGGTATGGGGCCAGCCCTGTACCGTGTTTCGACAAAGTCGAAACTCTGGTACGGGGTGTGGACAACACTATTGACATATATTATTAATATATTATAATAATTTTACCAAGATGAATGGGGGAATGGCTCGCTAGCAAAACAGCGGATCAATCCTTTTTAAAACCTTCATTTTGCAATTTACATTTAATTCAAGCAAGGCGGGTTGTATCATTTGATATCACCCGCTTCAGCTTTGAATGTTGGCAGCGCTTTGAGAATCAATGATTTTTAAAGCGCTGCCCGCACCAAAACTGTTTGTGCGAGAGCAAGTTCCAGGGAGGAACACAATGGAAGTAATTTTCAAAACCAAGGAAAATAAGGCGCTTGCGGATGCCCTTAATGACGAGGGGGTCGAGGCGCGGGTGGTTCGTAATGCAACCATCATTGTATTGCCAAAGAATAAAAAAACTTCTGTCTGGGAAATTCCCGCAGTGGCCAGAAAATTTCAGGGGAAGGTATGTTTCAACTGCGAGGAAAGCGGCGGAAACGGATACGCTACAATAGTTTGTAGCCTATCCGGGAAAAAACTCCGGCCGTATTATATTTTTTCCTCGACCGCCCACAATCCCGATGGATATCAGGCCTTGTTCTGTGTCGAAAAAGCCGTCGTATTCATCGACGCATACGAGGACGGTTTCGTACAGATCGTCAAGGCCCAGCTCAAGCGGAATGACCATTTGGTTTCTCGAGAAAATACCGAGCTTTGGTATGGACCGCTTGAGAAGCTCGAAACAAGCTCCGTATACGCTGACGCCGCGGCCAAGGCCGTAACAAAGGCACGGCGTTCCGACTGCAAGGCTCCGGTCTTTGCGGACGTAAGCAATCCGGCTTACGCGGCAATGTAATTCGCTCGGATCAAATTCGAGATTGCATACAATAATCACAAGTGATTGTTGTGTGCGATCTCCTTTTTTTATCCACAAAACAATCGGTATTGACAATATTTTTTACAAAGGCTAAAATGATTGTGGAAGAGAAATAAAGATATCATTTTTTGTTCTTTGCTCATAGCTCTTTTCAAATATTTTTTATAAATATTTAATCTTTATCTCTTTTCTCTATATATCGGGATAGTACTATGTGCTATCCCGCTTCTCTTTTTTAGAGGAATAACCGGGATATATGCCAGGGTTTACAAAATCAACAAAAAATGTATAATAATTACATTAGAATAATGAATCAAGAATCAGGAATCAAGAATTAGGAATATTAAAAGTCAGCACCCAAATACCGATAAAACGGAATTTAGTCTCATATCCAAGTGCTTACTTCTTAATTCTTTATTCTTTATTCTATTAAATAAAATGGCTGTACCAAAACAAAGACAAAACCAATCAAGAAGAGACAGGAGACGAAAAAATATCTATATCAACACTCCCAATCTGGTAACTTGCCCGAAATGCGGAAAGCCTGTTTTGCCGCACACGGTTTGCGGATATTGCGGTTTTTACAAAAACAAGGAATACGTTAACGTAATGGCAAAATTGGAAAAGAAAGAACAAAAGAAAAGAGCGAAAGAAATTGCCGGGCACGAACACGAACACGGCCCCGAGCCCGAAGAAAAAGAAACTTCAAAATAAAAATATTTAAAATGGCGTCAAGACATTTATCCAGATCAATAGCGATGCAAAGCCTATATGAATGGGATTTTAACGGCCTAAAGGAGGGCGATTTGGATATTGTTACCGAAAGAAATATAGAAGAATTCGGATCAGGACTCGAAGAAACGGATTTTATTTTTGATCTGACCGGCGGAGTAAAAGAAAACAAAGAATTTATTGACAAAATAATCGAAAAGACCGCGCCGGAATGGCCATTGCCGCAAATAAATATTTTAGACAGAAATGTTTTGCGAATAGGTATCTTTGAGCTTTTATACGGAAACAAAGAAAACGTTCCGCCAAAGGTGGCTATCAACGAAGCGATCGAACTTGCCAAGAATTTCGGAGGCGAAAGCTCCCGCCGATTTATAAACGGCGTTTTGGGAACCGTCTACCGAGGAATTTTGGAACAAGAACAAGAAAAAGAAGAAGTGGAATCAAAATGAATTATGGTTTAAGAGCCTTCGCGCTGTTGGCCCATATTTCATTTTCATTTAAAAACAATGAAAGATTTTTCTAAGCTGGAAAATGAATTGGAAGTTAATTTCAGGAATAAGGATTTGCTTACTCAGGCTTTTTGTCATCGCTCTTTCTTGAACGAAAATCCAACCTTTTGCTTAAACCACAACGAACGCCTGGAGTTTTTGGGCGACGCGGTGCTGGAGCTTGTAACCACCGAACATCTCTACAACAATTACCCGGATAAGCCGGAGGGTGAGATGACCGGCTGGAGAGCCTCGCTTGTTAATTCCAATATTTTAGCAGAGGTGGCGAGAGAATTGAATTTTGAAGAATATCTTTTGCTCTCGCAAGGAGAGGAGAAGGAAAGGGGACGCGCCAGAAAATACATAATGGCGGATACTTTTGAAGCTTTTATCGGCGCTCTGTATCTGGATCAGGGATTCGAACCCTGTAAGCGATTTATTGAAAAAAACCTTATAATAAGAAAGCTTCCGGAAATAATCGAGAAAAAACTATATAAAGATCCGAAGTCGTTATTCCAGGAGCGAGCGCAAGAAATTGTTTGCGTTACGCCCACCTACCAAGTATTGGAAGAGGATGGACCCGATCATATGAAACGGTTTATTGTGGGGGTATTCCTAAACGAGGAGTTGATCGCCGAAGGCCGGGGATCATCAAAACACGAGGCCGAGCTAAACGCGGCCGCGAAAGCGCTGGAAGCCAAAGACTGGTAAACCCTTGATTTAAAACAAATAATATTGTATTATAGCCAAGTATTAAAAAAACAACTAAAATAAAAGAAAAATGTTAACTATCAGATTAATGAGAACGGGAAAGAAAAACCAGCCTTCATACAAGGTCGTGGTTACTGACAGACACAATCCTCCTCGCGGTGGCAAGTTTGTTGAGGAAGTGGGATTTTACAACCCGAAAACAAAAGAAAAAATATTGAAAAAAGAAAGGATCTTACACTGGCTTAGTGTTGGCGCCCAAGCATCGGACACGATCCACAATATGCTTGTAACGGAAAAGATTATTGACAAGCCGAAAAGAAAGATCATCTTTACGAAAAAACCCGCCGAAGCCGTAGCAACAGCGGAGGTGGTGAGTAAACCCGAAGCCGCCGTAGCAACAGCGGAGGTGGTGAGTAAACCCGAACCCACTAAAGTGGTGAGCGAAGTTGAGGCAACAGCCGAAATAGTGAGTAAGCCCGAACCTATCGTAGCACCAGCGGAGATAGTGAGCAACGCCGAACCTACCACCGAATCTACCGAATCGACCGAAGAACCAAAGGCTGAATAATATCCTCGTAAAACTAATTTCAAAAGCCCGCGTTAAGCGGGTTTTTTGTACCTTGACATTTCTTTTTTCGTACCTGATAATTATATTGGCAGGGTAGCAAATATATTATAAGGAAATGAAAGGTCGAACTACCCGCACAATTATATAAATTCACCCCCGCCTTTTCATAAAAGATGGGGCAAAAAATACAATATGACAGAAGCACCAAGAGACAGGGACTTTCTAGAATTCATTGTTAAGACTTTGGTAGACCACCCGGATGATGTAAAAGTGGAGAGAAAAGTTGACGAAATGGGCGTTTTGCTTTCAGTAAAAGTAAACCCCGAAGATATGGGTCAACTTATCGGCCGACAAGGTTCTACAGCAAGAGCCATTAGGAATCTTGTGAGGATCATTGGCTTAAAGAACCACGCCAGAGTCAATCTAAAGATTGAGGAACCGGAAGGCGGTTCAAGGAGAAGGGAACAAACCGAAGAAAAGCCCGCTGAAAATCCTACTGAGGAATTCGACGACTTTAAAATTTAACTTCGTTTTACACTACACAAAGGCCGCGGAATCATCCGCGGTTTTTGCATAGTTATTGACTAAACGCCACCAGTATTGTAATGTCCAACTAAGGTGAAAACCTTGGTGGAAGTACTAAGAAGCGGATGGTCGGCAGAAGTTGTTTGCAGGGGAACAAAAACAAATAAGCGCCTTGGTTGCGGCGCTCGTCTAAGGATTGAGGTCGCAGATCTCTATCAACATTCGATAAGTCTCATGCAGGGAATATACCCCAAGACAAAACATCGAACATTCTTTTGCTGTCCGGTATGCGGAGCCGAAACTCAAGTAATAACGCCCGCATGGCTGAAGCTGGACACAAAAAAAGTTCCCCCAAAAAATTCAAAAGCAGGAAAGATTCAGGGGACATGGAAAGAGCCGGATGCAAACTGTATTGACCTTAGAGAAACGTGGGGGTAATCATTTATAGTGATTTCGTAAAGCCCTCTTTTTTTATTGACTAATCATTTTAAACAATATACAACTAAGTAAAATATGACATTCAATATTATCACAATTTTTCCGAATATCTTTGATTCGTACCTCAAAGAAAGTTTTATCAGAAAAGCGCAAGACAAAAAACTTATCAAGATAAATATCCATAACTTGCGCGACTGGGCGGAAAACAAAAGGAAAACCGTGGACGACCGGCCGTATGGCGGGGGATTGGGTATGGTCTTAAAAGTGGAACCGATCTACAAAGCGATCGTTGAGTTGAAGAAGAGATCAAAAAATAAAAAAACTCGGGTGATTTTGTTTACTCCGCGAGGCAAAAAATTCACACAAAAGAAAGCCACGGAATTGAGCAAATACGACAACATCATTATGATTTGCGGCCGATATGAGGGCGTGGACGAGCGGGTCGCCGATCATCTCGCGGATGAAAAAATCTCAATCGGCAATTATGATCTTATGGGTGGGGAATTACCGGCAATGGTATTAATGGAAACGATCTCCCGCTTAATACCTAATGTTTTGGGTAAGCCCGAATTTTTGGAGCAAAGAATGACAAAATCAGGCGGGTTTGTGGAATACCCGCAATACACCCGGCCTGACATTTTTGAGCCAAAAAAGGGCACAAAATGGAAGGTCCCCAAAACCCTCATTTCCGGCGATCAAAAAGAAATAGACAAATGGCACGCCAAAAGGGGCAAGGTTATTGAAAAATAATCATTAGTTTGCTATTATCTAATAGTCCTTTTGCTATAAATGTGCTCGGGCGAGTACCAAAGCAGTCAAACGGGCCTGACTGTAAATCAGGTGGCTACGGCCTTCGGGGGTGCAAGTCCCTCCTCGCCCACAGTAAGCCCTGGAGACACAAGCGCCGATGTAGTTCAGTGGCAGAACATCCCCTTGGTAAGGGGAAGGTCGAGGGTCCGATTCTCTCCATCGGCTCAGAAATATAATAATTAGAATTAAGAATCAGGAATTAAGAATCAAGAATATTAGAGTTGGACTCCCTCTCTGTAAAAGAGAAGCGAATACTTACTTCTTTATTCTTACTTCTTTATTCTGTTTAACATTATGGCCACGAAAAAGAAAAAATTAATAAAGCTGGTTTGTCCTGATTGCAAAAAATCAGTTTATTTCACCAACAAAACAAAGGCGGTGGAAGATAAAATTGAATTGAGCAAGTTTTGCAAATTCTGTAAAAAAAGAACAAAGCACAAGGAAACGAAGAGATAGATCACCACACGCATCGGGTGATAGGGGCGTAAGCTCAACGGTAAACTGCCTCTCTCCAAAAGAGGTCTTGTGGGTTCGAATCCTACCGCCCCTGCCAACTTGAGCGTAGTTAAAGCGCACGAGTCGCGTAGTTTTTAACAACAAATGACCATACCAAGAAACAATTTATTAATCAATATTATCGATGGAAACACCTTATTATTTTAAGGTGTTTTTATTATAAAAATTTATGGACAAAAAAGGAATAAATACTACCAAGGAACAAGAACGCACAGAATTACACCGTGCTATTTGGCAAATTGCCAATGATTTACGAGGAAGTGTAGATGGTTGGGACTTCAAACAATATGTATTAGGAATGCTTTTTTACCGTTTTATTAGCGAAAATTTAACTAACTACATTAATATTGACGAACGTCGTACTAATAAAGATTTTGATTATACTAAAATCTCTGATAAAGAAGCTGAACTTGGTAGAGCAGATACAGTAAAAGAAAAAGGGTTCTATATATTACCAAGTGAGCTATTTGTAAATGTTCGTAAAAATGCTCGCAATGACGCTAATCTTAATGAAACGCTTTCTACTATTTTTGACAATATTGAAAACTCTGCGAAAGGAACAAATAGCGAAGATGATCTCAAAGGCTTATTTGATGATATTGATGTAAATTCTAATAAATTAGGCGGAACAGTTGAAAAAAGAAATCAAAAATTAACAAAACTCTTAGAGGCTATCGGGGATCTTCGCCTTGGCGATTATGCTGATAACACCATAGATGCTTTTGGCGATGCATATGAATTTCTTATGACCATGTATGCTTCAAGTGCGGGAAAATCTGGTGGAGAATTCTTTACTCCGCAAGAGGTTAGTGAACTTCTTGCCGAAATTACAACCGTAGGCAAAAAGGAGGTAAATAAAGTTTATGATCCTGCTTGTGGTTCTGGATCATTGCTTCTGAAATTTGCTAAAGTTCTTGGCAAAGAAAATGTACGACTTGGTTTTTACGGACAGGAAATAAATCTTACTACATATAATCTTTGTCGTATAAACATGTTCTTGCATGACATTAATTATAATCATTTTGATATAGCTCATGGCGATACGCTTATTGACCCAAAGCATTGGGATGATGAACCATTTGATGCCATTGTTTCTAATCCGCCATATTCTATTCATTGGGATGGCGACAGTAATCCTCTTTTAATTAATGACCCGCGTTTTTCGCCCGCTGGAGTTCTTGCTCCAAAAAGTAAAGCGGATTTAGCATTTACCATGCATATGCTTTCATGGCTTTCAACAAGCGGAACTGCCGCAATTGTTGAATTCCCTGGAGTTCTTTATCGTGGAGGCGCTGAACAAAATATTCGTAAGTATCTTATAGATAATAACTATATTGATACAGTTATCCAATTACCACCAGATCTTTTTTTTGGAACAACAATTGCAACATGCATCGTTATACTTAAAAAGAGTAAAAAAGATAATAAAATTTTATTTATAGACGCTTCAGCTGAATTTGTGCGTGGTAGCAATAAAAATAAATTAAGCGATGAAAATAGAAAGAAGATTTTAGATGCATTTATCGCTCGAAATGATAACGAATATTTTGCAAAAATTATAGATAATAAAGATATAGCGGAAAATGATTACAATATTGCTGTATCAAGTTATGTAGATCCAAAAGATAGTAGCGAAGTGATTAACATTAAAGAACTTAATACTGAAATTGGTAAAATTGTAAAAAAACAGCAAGAGCTTCGCTTGGCAATTGACAAGATTATTGCTGATATTGAAAAATAACATGGACAATCATCAAAACACAATTGAAAAATTAATTTCTGAACTATGTCCAAGGGGAGTAGAGTTTAAAGAGCTGGGCAATATAGTTAATATTTTAGATAACCAAAGAAAACCTGTAGCAAAAAATAAAAGAGAAATCGGTAACATTCCTTACTATGGAGCGAATGGAATCCAGGGATATGTTAAAGATTATATATTCGATGGAGTATTTCTATTAGTGGGAGAAGATGGTAGTGTAATTAATAAAGATGGTTCACCAATTCTAAACTGGGCTAATGGTAAAATTTGGGTAAATAATCACGCTCACGTCCTAAGCGAAATAAAAAATGTCGCTCTTTTACGGTTTGTTTATTTTTATTTGCAATCAATTGACGTTACAAAAATAGTAAGAGGGACACCCCCTAAAATAAATCAACAGAGTTTAAGAGATATCAAAATTCCTGTTCCGCCTCTTGCAATCCAAGAAGAAATCGTTAAAATTCTTAATAGTTTTACAGAGCTAGAAGCAGAGCTAGAAGCAGAGCTAGAAGCAAGAAAGAAACAATACGAATATTATCGTACAGAACTATTGACTTTTAACAAGAAACAGAAAGTAAGATGGGTAATGTTAAGTGATGTGGTAAAAATAACAACCGGAAAATTAAATGCAAATGCAATGGTAAAAGGCGGCAAATACCCATTTTTTACTTGTGACGCAGTTCCGTTTGAAATCGATACATATGCGTTTGACACGGAAGCAATTCTTATATCTGGTAACGGAAGCCGGGTTGGACATGTAAATTATTGCAACGGGAAATTTAATGCTTATCAGAGGACTTACATATTACATAGTTTTAAAGATATAAATTCCGGTTATCTTTTAACTTATCTAAAAGCGTTTATTAGAAATTACATTTTAAAAAATTCCAAGAAGGGTTCCGTGCCATACATCACGTTGCCCATGTTGCAAACTTTTCAAGTTCCAATACTAGAAATAAACAAACAAAAACGCATCGTTTCTATTCTTGATAAATTTGATGCATTAGTAAACGATATATCTATTGGGTTACCTGCCGAAATCAAGGCTCGCAACCAACAATATGAATACTATAGGAATAAACTTTTAACATTTAATGAGCATGCCCGTTAATAATAAATACAATCTAGTTACAGAAAATACACAAAGCACAGTTGTCGCTGAATATATGCCCGACACAAAAAGAATAACTCACTATCAAAGTGAAGCTGAACTTGAACGTACATTTATAAAACAATTAGAGGCACAGGCATATGAATATGTGTCTATTTCCTCAGAAAACGACCTTATTTTTAACCTACGAAAACAGCTAGAAAAGTTAAATAATTTTACTTTTACAGACACTGAATGGGAAAGATTTTTTATAGGAGAAATTGCAAATCCCAATCAAAGCATAGAAGAAAAAACTGCAACCGTTCAAGAAGATCATATCAAAAATCTTATTCGTGACGATGGATCAATAAAGAACGTCTATCTTATTAAAAAAGACAATATTCATGATAATAACTTACAGGTTATCAATCAATATGCTACCGAAGACGGCCAACGATCTAATAGATATGATGTTACAATTCTTGTAAATGGACTACCTCTTGTTCATATCGAGCTTAAAAAACGTGGCGTAGCAATTCAAGAAGCTTTTAACCAAATAAATCGTTATCAACGAGAAAGCTTTTGGGCATCTTCTGGACTTTTTGAATACGTTCAATTATTCGTAATTTCAAATGGCACACATACGAAATATTACAGCAACACAACACGCAAAGAACATATAAAAGAAACTAACGAGGGTGCCATTAAAAAAGGGAAACGAACTAGTAATAGTTTTGAATTTACTAGTTGGTGGGCAGACGCTACCAATCGACCAATTGCTGATTTAATGGATTTTACTAAAACATTTTTTGCCAAACATGCTCTTTTAAATATTTTAACTCGTTACTGTGTATTCACTACCGATAGATTGCTTTTAGTGATGAGGCCTTATCAAATAGTAGCAACAGAAAAAATATTAAACAGAATTGAGGTTAGTACAAATTACAAAAAACTTGGAACGATAGAGGCTGGTGGATATATTTGGCACACCACTGGATCGGGAAAAACTTTAACTAGTTTTAAAACAGCCCAACTAGTTAGTAAATTACCATACATAGACAAGGTTATTTTTGTTGTTGATCGCAAAGATCTAGATTATCAAACAATGCGAGAATACGATAAGTTTGAAAGGGGGGCTGCTAACAGCAACACCAGTACAGCGATTCTGACTCGCCAATTAGGAGATTCTAATGCTAAAATTATTATTACAACGATTCAAAAACTTGATCGTTTTATTGGACGCAATAGCGATCATACTATTTTTAATGGTCATGTAGTGCTTATTTTTGACGAATGTCACCGTTCACAGTTTGGTGATATGCATGACACAATAATAAAAGCATTTAAAAACTACCACATCTTCGGCTTTACTGGTACGCCAATCTTTGCAGTTAATGCATCTTCTGGTGGACGACCAGATTTAAGAACAACCGAACAGGCTTTCGGAGAAAAATTGCATACCTATACTATTGTTGATGCAATCGCTGACAAAAATGTTTTACCCTTTAAGGTAGATTATGTTTCTACTGTTCGCGAGGCTGAGAATATAGAAGACAAAAAGATTAGCGACATTGATCGTGAAGCAATACTTTCTTCTCCAGAAAGATTGGCGAATATAGTAACCTATATTAGGGATCATTTTGATCAAAAAACAAAACGTAATAGTTTTTATAAGATAAAAGATCGTCGATTAGCTGGTTTTAATTCGATATTCGCAGTTTCTTCAATAGAAATTGCTAAAAAGTATTATGCCGAGTTCAAAAAACAACTTAAGGATTTACCAAGCGATAAACAGTTAAAAATAGCTTTAATCTATAGCTTTGGGGTAAATGATGAAGATTTAGATGGAATGATTGATGAGAACTCTGAAGATACTAGCGGCTTAGATATTAATTCAAGAGATTTTTTAGAAAAAGCTATTACTGATTATAACGAAATATTTGGAACTTCTTACGACACCTCATCTGATAAATTCCAAAATTATTATAAAGATGTAAGTCAAAGAGTTAAAAATAGAGAAATAGACATTCTTATTGTTGTTAATATGTTTTTAACTGGCTTTGATGCTACCACCCTTAATACACTTTGGGTTGATAAAAATTTAAGATTGCATGGACTTTTGCAGGCATATTCTAGGACGAATAGAATTTTGAATAGTATAAAGACTTTTGGAAATATTATTTGTTTCCGCAACTTAGAAAAAGCAACAAATGAATCTATATCACTTTTTGGCGACAAAGAAGCAAGCGGTATAGTTCTTTTAAAATCTTATGCTGATTATTACTATGGATATAAAAATAATGATAAGGAAGTGAGGGGATATAAAAACCTAGTAGAGGAACTTTTAGAAAAATTTCCAGTAGGGGAGAGAATTATTGGGGAACGGAATCAAAAAGACTTCATTAGATTATATGGATCAATTTTAAAATTACGTAATATTTTAACAACGTTTGATGAATTTGCAGGAAACGAAATCTTAACAGAAAGAGATCTTCAAGATTATCATAGTGAATATATTGATATTTATAATGAATTTAAAAGAGAAATAGAAAACGATAAAGAAAATGTTAACGAAGACCTTGTTTTTGAAATGGAGCTTATTAAGCAAATCGAAATAAACATCGATTATATATTAGGTCTTATTGGAAAATATCACGAAGATCATATTAAAAATCGAGAGATTTTAATTGATATTAATAAGGCGATTGACTCTAGTATCGAACTCCGCAATAAGAAAGATCTTATCAATCAATTTATATCTTCACTTGATGTACATTCAGTAGTTGATGATGATTGGAAAGATTTTGTCGAACAGAAAAAAATTGATGAACTTGAACACATTATTATTAATGAAAATCTTGATCGTGAAGCCACTTACGATTTTGTTAAAAATTCATTCCGAGACGGTAATGTGGCAACAACTGGAACTGCAATAACTAAAGTTTTGCCTCCTGTATCACGTTTTTCTCCAACTGGAGAACGTAGCAAGAAACGTGAGAGCGTTATAAATAAGCTAACAAACTTCTTTGAAAGATTTTTTGATATCTCGGGTGGTAAATTCTCATAAAATAATTTAGATAAATAGATATATGCCAAACGAAAAGATAAGCATTTATCAGTTATTCCAAAAATTTCCATGGAATAATCTTTTAGAGATAAATGAAGTAAATCATTATATAAAAATTATTGAATCGGGAGATTACATTCTTAAGAAGGATAATGATTTTTTAAAACTTGAATTTTATGACTTTGATATAGCTCAACAAAAATTATTGAAAAGAGAAGGTTATATCACATTATATGTAAATGAAAATTTAACTTTAATGGATTTTGTTAATTCATGGGTTAATGAAGAAAAAGCTAGTTACGGTTATAATTTTTTAGGAAAAGATATTATTGTAGTAAAGAAAATTTTTAAAGGTGTTTCTGTTTTTAAAATATCTAACAATTATGCGAGTGATATGCAAAAAAGATCCAATACTTTATTACTTAAAAAAGACAAATTCGATGAAATTAAAAGAAAAGTAGAAAAGATTAATAGACAAGCAAATTCATCAAGATTAAGCCTATTAAATTTTTTAATTAATCAAGCAAAATTTGATTTTTTAAATCAACGAACAGAAAGAACTACAAGTACTATTAAGGGAGATTTTGATTTTCTGATTCATCGTTTCAATTTAACAACTAAAATGGAAAGAATTGATTTCTTAAAATATCTTGATTCGAATGATTTAAATTCACTAGAATTATTTTTCGATGAAATGATTAGAAAAAAAGTTTTTAGTAACGACTATTTAAGTAAACTTGATGAATATTTTATTAAAGAAAAACTAGAGGATATTATAAAAAAGGGTAAAAAGATTATCGCTCTAAAAAATGAAGACATAAAATCACCAGAAGCAAAAGAATTAATTAAAGAATTGTTCAGTGAAGAAATAGGCCAGCTAGAAACAGTTTGGCAAAAATATTTTCAGCAATATTTATTATATTTATTTTTTTCTTATAAAAAAATCGTACCGAAAGTCCAATTAAAAGACTTAGATAATTTAGATAAAAATTATCCTGATTTTATAGGTGTTAATCATTATGACGGTATTGATATTATTGAAATAAAAACTCATCTTACAAATGTTCTTATTTGGGATAAATCACACAAAAATTTCGCTTTTTCTTCTGAAATGAGCAAAGCTCTTATTCAAACAATTAACTATATGGATGCCTTATCTGATGATAAAATTAAAAAAACGAAAGAAAAAAAGGATTTGCTTGATTATTTAAATATTGATGAAAATTTATATAGACCAAAAGGAATAATTATTATTTCCTCTAGAGACAAAATTTGCAAAAATCAGAGCAGACTCACGAATGATCAAAAATCTAGACTGAATAAAGACTTTACAAAATTACGCAACAGCATTCACAATATTCAAGTTTTTACATTTGATGAAATTCTATCTATCGCAGAAAGATACATTGAGAACATCGAAAAAGTCAACTAAATTTTTGGTTTAAATATATTCTTTTATTTTCCAATAAAATTCTACTTTTAAAGCAAAATAGTAAATCTCTTTTTTCTAAAATAGATCCTTCCCTTAAAATATACTTTGCATAGTTACGAATATCTATATCATTAACTTCTATGTTATCATTACTTCTAGAAACCATTTTTTGAAATTTCTTAAACCTTTCCACTTCTAATCTTATCTTCTCTTTAATACCAATTTCGTCTAAATCTATTTCGCCAATTAATTGTTCGAATTGTTTTAATAAATCATCCTCGTTTATATATCCACATTTGCAATTTCTATCCCTTGATTTATTGCAGAAATAATAAACGTGCCTTTTAACGCTTCCGTCTTTAAGTTTTTTAAACTTTTCATCGGCACTTATCCCAGATCCACATAACCCGCAAGTCATCAATTTAGTAAAAGCAAATTCTTTACCCTCTGATTTTATAACCTGACTCTTTATCTGTTGTTGAACCATATCAAATAACTCTTTCGTGATAATCGGCTCATGTTTTCCTGTATAGAAGTTTCCGCTCTTAAGAGGGTATTCAAATACTCCGTAATAGAATGTATTTTGGAGTATTAAATAGATATTACCAAGAGTAATTCCTTTCTTGCCAGTAATACTTCTAAGATTGATATCGAATTTTAACCAATTGTATATCTTTCGGCCACTCCATTTTTCATAAGCCACCTTCTCAAACATCTTTTTAACAATAGGAGCACGCTCTGGATCTATTATCGCTTGGCATTTTCTATCCATATGCCTTTCATTTAGATATCCGATAGGGGGAACTCCTGGCCTTAAGCCCATTTCACATTTAGTTCTTAAACCTCTTTTAACATTAATACTTTTGTTATCATTCTCAAGTTTTGCCTGAGAACAAAGAATCATTAATAAAAACTTTTCATTTGGCGAGTTATTAAAGGTCTGTCCATATGTTCTTATGCCCAATAGTAACTTTTGATCCATTAAATCAACGAGCGACCCTAGGTCGCCCGCATTTCTACTCAATCTATCTGGTGCCCAAGTAAGAATACCATTGAATTTCTCTTTCTTAATGTCTTCTAGTATCTCTTTGAAAACAGGTCTTTGCCCTGAATCTTTAGCTGAATGAGATTCTCTTCTAATATCAACAATTTCAAGACCTTCTTTTTCCGCCAACTGAAGCATTTCTTTAACTTGAGATTCGATTGATAGTATCTGCCTCTCTTCGGATTCGGTTGATTTTCTAGCATACAAACAATACCTAACCTTTTGAGGTATTGTGTCTGCGAATCCTGTTTGGGCTGTTTTAAAGACTTCCATGCCCATATGATGACGCAAAAAGGTTGTTTTGCTAAGACCTAACTGTCGACAACGTGTTGACAGTTTTTGAGCTATCCCACGTCAATATAATCAGCCATATAATTATCGTCATTTGGAGAGTCTCCTCCTATGAAACTCATAAGCCTCTTTGGTTCTTTATTGTGCTTATCTAGGGTCGCGTTGATTAATATGGAAAAAGCATCTGCCATATCATCATGCTTTTCCACTCCAAAATTAACAAGTTGGCAAATAAGATCTTCGCATCCTTGTTTGGGAAATTTTATAATGCCTGTCTTAATTGCTGTCGAAATCAATGAAAGCCTTATTCTTTTTTCGACATTAGATCTAATCGGCTTTGCTTCGACCCCCTCTACCTCAAGTATCTGCGGAAGAACTTCCTGGTAACCGTTGCTCTCTATAAACATTTCGTCTTGCGATCTAGTCATTTGAGTATTCCTAATACTTTTAAGTAGCTCTATTTGGTCAGGAAAATTTAACTTTTTGTTAATAGGATTTGGCAGTATATAAATCCTCAACTTATCTTTGCGACCATATATATGAGCAAGAATAATTGAAGTATAATCAGCTCTATCTTTTAAGGAAATTGCCAGGTCGACTCCTGCATAAGTGCCCCTATATGCTCTATGTCCAATCCCAGGCAATTCATCATAATAATGAATCCATTCAGGGTAAATAACCTGGTCGTCATTAGATATAATACGCAATAGATACTCTCTCTGCCATGATGCTTCGTTACCGACCCTCATTTTCTCTTCTACAATATCTTGAGCAGTTTTAAATTTTCCTGGCCAGAGACAGCTTTCATAACTTTCATCGTTATTCAGTAGGGGATATTCCTTAAATATTCCTTTGGTTTTGCCTTGACTGACTTCCTCTTTTATTCGCATTAATAAAGAATCTTCATGAAGTAGATTCCCGACGACGATAAGACGGGTATTCTTATCTCCCGCTGGAGCAACTTCTCCCTTTAGCCAACGATAAATTTTATTTCGGCTTTCTTGAGTTCGTGTTGATAGAAAATCTTCAACGTCATCGCAAACGAAAAGATCTGGTCTATACTCATTATGCCTTAAACCTCTAATACTTTGTTCGGTTGAAGCAACCGTAATCCTTGCACCATGCTCTTTGAAAACCAGAGAGTGCGAACCCCATTCATCTCCTTCTTCTTGAAATGGTCCTAAATCCTTTTTTAAGAGTTCGTTATCCTCTAGTTCATTACGAATATTCATCATGTGCTGTTTAGCTTGAGCCTGGGTCTGGCAAAATATAACGCAAAACTTCTTCTGCTGTTTTCCGAGTATTGCCCATAGCGGATAAACAGTAGTGACTATGGTCGATTTTCCGGAATTACGGAAAGCACAAATGTAGAGACTCTCTGTTGAACTTTTTTCAAGATTGAACATTATCTCTTTTTGAAAATCAGCCGTTTCGTATTTTACATAATGCGCGCAATAAAAATGAAAGAAGTAAAGGAAGCTATCCTTGGTAATTGATGTCCTGACAAGACGATCTTTGATCATTTTACTCAACAAAGCCGATGGAATGATTCTATTCATGTTTTTTATCTTTATTAACCTTGCTAATAGATTTAGACTCGGTAAGGCCAGCGAGGCGGAGGGCTTGTTTTACAATTTTCGCTTGAGACGGAGTGAGCTTATCGTTATCACTCTTAGTCACGACCTCTATCTTATCTTTGTAATTATCATTCCTGTGCCTTAACCAAAAACTTATCGCTGACCAGTTCTTTTCTTTAATAAGAGTTAAAAGCTGGGTTTCGCTCATATCGCTTACCAACGATACACCCTTAGCCAATGATTCATCCATTTTTTGGGCAAAGCTGCAATCTTCTTTTCGCCAGCGATAAACAGTATTGCGTGAAAGATTAGTTTTTTCACAAGCGACTTGAACAATAGGGACTTTCTCGAGCTCTAATAGAAATAATTCTTGAAATTTATTCTTTTTCATATGTCGCTTTTTTACCAGTAAATGCTTCGTATCTTTTTACAATAAGATCGCAGAATCGGGGTTC
>Ga0265297_10006552_pt1 | contig 16804 bp, 15 predicted proteins | sample Munlanlwell13791_FD_192502 | JGI IMG/M metagenome (GOLD analysis project Ga0265297, IMG submission 192502) | Leachate microbial communities from a municipal landfill in Southern Ontario, Canada - Leachate well 137-91 | ecosystem: Engineered > Solid waste > Landfill > Unclassified | place... | reverse complement strand
AAGAACTGGTGGTGGAAGAGGATTTGGTGGTGGTGGCGGAAGCCGCGGTGGATACGGCGGTGGAAGCAGAGGCGGATACGGACGGGACAATTAGTCCACAGAACGTAAATTCGTTTAGCAAAGAGCGAGTCAATTGACTCGCTCTTTGTATTTTAAAAAATTGACTATCATTGATTTTTAGTGTAAAATAAGAATATAAACAATTTAATTTAAAAATATAATGGAACCAAAAAAACATATCTCAACCGAAGAAGCTAAACAAATAGGCGAATCATTAGGAATTGATTGGATTAAATTTGATGTTGAACAATTTAGAATGGGAATGGATGTGGAGTTGGAACACGGCTTACGGGACGATCACACTAATGTGACCAATGATGATTTGACAACAACCGGCAAAATTGCCTTGGCGCATTTAAACGAATTTCCCGATTATTATACCAGATTGGACAAAATGGAAAAAGAAGCTGATGTTTTTTGGGAAAGCAGATAAGTTAATAAACTAGTAAGTAAATAAATTATGACAAAAAAAAGATTAATAATATTAAGTCCGTTGATTTTAGTGATTGTTATTTTAGTTTTAAGATTTTTAATCGGCGGACCGGAAGATAATTGGATTTGTTCAAATGGCCAATGGGTAAAACATGGAAATCCCAGCGCGTCAATGCCGACTCAATCGTGCGGTGAGAAAAAAATTAATAATTTTGAAGATTGCAGTCAGGCAGGCAATCCGATTATGGAAAGTTATCCGCGGCAGTGCCGTGATAAAACCGGTAATTTATTTGTTGAGGATATCGGCAATGAATTGGAAAAAATTAATTTAATTAAAATCATTAATCCAAGACCAAATCAAACTATTGCAACACCATTAACTATTGAAGGCGAGGCAAGAGGAAATTGGTTTTTTGAAGCAAGTTTTCCAGTTAAACTTTTGGATTCTTCAGGCGCGGAAATTGCTCGCGGAATTGCCCAAACTCAGAGCGATTGGATGACGGAAAATTTTGTGCCTTTCACATCTACCTTGCAATTTAATGTATTAGTCAAAACTAAAGGAATTTTAATTTTAGAAAAAGATAATCCTTCGGGATTGCCGCAAAATGCAGATGAACTTAGAGTGCCGGTTGTTATCACTCCGACTGAAATGACGACAATTAAAGTTTATTTCAATAATAATAAATTAGATTCGGAAATTTCCTGCAATAAAGTTTTTTCGGTTGAAAGAAAAATTATTAAAATAGAAGCCATCGGACGGGCTGCTTTGGAAGAATTATTAAAAGGGGCGACTGAAGCGGAAAAAGCACAGGGATTTTTTTCCAGTATCAATTCGGGCGTAAAAATTCAGAAATTAACCATTGATAATGGAACGGCAAAAGTTGATTTTGACAAGCAATTGGAATTTCAAGTCGGCGGTTCCTGTAAGGTATCAGCCATCAGAGCCCAAATTATTGAAACATTAAAACAATTTCCAACCGTCAAAAATGTAATTATTTCCATTGACGGTCGTATAGAAGACATTTTACAGCCATAAATCAATAATTGATATAATAAATCTATGAATATTGAAACTCCAAGACATAATATAGAGTCTAAACAAGAAAACTATTCATCAAGAATTTTTATAAGACTTTTTCGACACAGTAAAAAAACTTCAACTTCTGAAGCAATTTTAACTCCGGAAGGCAGAAAATTAGCCAAGGAAAAAGCTCCTGAATATCATCCTGAGAATGTCTCTGTGGAACAAATAAGACAGGCCGTAGCTTTTGGTTCACCTAAAATCAGAGCTCAAGAAACAGCAGGTTTTGTTTTGGGCGGCGATAAAGAAGAAATTACCGGCGAAGAGAACTTATCAGAATTAAAAGAGAAATTAAATCAAGGATTGATGAAAGGAGACAGGATAGGCGTAGATGAAAATTTAGATTTTTTTGAAGACGACAATTCATTACTTAGTGAGGCAATTGAAGAAGCTTTTGGGAGAGGAGAATGGTTAAAGTTTGTAGTTGAAGAGAGCGATAAATTAGCCCTTGAATGCGGTGACAAGAAAACAATGACTTATAGTCGAAAAGCAGCGGATGTGGCTAAAATTATTCAAAAATATATTAAGGTGGAAAAAAGATGGGACGAATTAGTAAAAGAAAAAAAATATCAGCCGACATTAGAGAGATATTTGGGCTCACATATGGGTGTAACAGAATCTTTCTTGGCCAAGGTGATTGAGAAAACCAAGGGTATTGAAGAAAGAAATAAATTTGTCCAGGTTTTAAATAATCAAGGTTTTGATTTTGTCGAAGGATTTAAAGTGGAAATATTGAATCGACCGGGTGGTGATTTGGAAAATCCTGAAATTATGGTTACTTATCAGAAAAAAGACAAAGAAGGAAAAGTAATTTTTGATTTTCAGAAAAAAATTGATAAAGAATTAGTTGAAGAGATAATTCAAGAAAGAAATTAAAATATGCCCAAAAAGAAACTTGCGTTCAGTTTTATCAATAAAATAAAAAAGATAAAAGACGATCTTGAAATCGGTAAATATGACGCTGACTTTTTTTGGTGGACGGATTTGGGTTTTAAGAGAAGTTGTACTCTTCAGAAAAAAATGTTTGGAATCTGCGCCAAATTGATTCAAATTTATGACAAAAATTCTTTTTATTATTGTTTGGATAAAAAATCATTATTAAAATTAGGCCAGGTATTTTATTTAAAATATAAGAATAACCCAATTCAATTAGAAAAAGAATTTATTAATCTGACGAAAAAAAATTGGCAAGCTCTTAATAGATTAGAAAAATCAGCAAAAATAGACAAAAAAATATATAAGAATTTTGTAGAAGTTATCCAGGAGTGGATGGCTTTATTTATGAATACCTGTGAAGCTGTTGAAAAATATTTGGAAGTAAAAATCAAAAAAACCATTAAAGATGAGAAAGAATTAATGTTGCTGATGACGCCCTTATACGACTCATTTGTTTTAGAAGAACATAAAAGTTTATTAAAATTGGTTAAGGATTTGCCGTCGGAAGAGTTTAAAAAACTGAAAAGTGGAATACGAGATTTAACAAAATATAAAATTTTAAGCAAAAAAATTATTTTTCATTCTCAAAAATGGGGCTGGGCGTTTTTAAATTATAAGTCGCATACTTTGCCAAAAGAAAATTTATTTATAGAACATGGCATAGATTTGGCAAAAAATTTTAAAGAGGAGTATAAAAAAATAAAATGTTCAGAAAAACAAAAACAAGCAAAGATAAAAATTTTAAAAACAAAGCCTGAAAATATTCAGAAACTTATTAATTTTCTTGATATTCTATATAAATTAAGAGACCAGAGAAAAGTTTTTAATTTACAAGTAACAATACCCATTAAGACTTGGCTTAAAAGAGTAGCAAAAAATTATGATTTGGATTACGAAAAATTCAGATGGTTGACTTGGGAAGAGCAGATACAGATAAATTTAAAAAATAAAAATAAATTTTTAAATCTTATTAAAGAAAGGCAAAAATCCACCATTATCTTTTTGGGGGTTGACGAAGATTACTCGTTGTTAGAAGGCGGATCGGCCCTAAAAATAAGAACAATTTTATTACGTCAAGAAAAGAAAAAGGTTCTTTATGGCGCGGCCGCTTATCCGGGAAGCGCTACGGGTCAAGTTATAATTATAAAATCTGAGAGAGAATTTTCTAAATTTAAAAAGGGGTTCATATTAGTGGCCTCCCACACTACGCCGGATTATATTTTTCTCATGAAACAAGCAAAAGCGATTTTGACCGAAAGGGGTGGTATTACTTCTCATGCGGCTATTGTTTCGCGAGAATTAAAAATACCTTGTATAGTAGGAATCCATGGTTTAACAGGGACACTCCGCAATGGCGACTTGGTGGAAGTGGATGCGAATAAAGGGGTGGTTAAAATTATAAAAAAATGAAATTAATATTTGAAAAATCAATTACAAGAGATTGGGGTATTATTTATGCTGAAATTTGGCATAAGGTATTTACTGAAGAATTTAAGAAGCAGCTAGGTTGGAGTTATACTGAAGTTGTGTTTGAGGGGGAAGGCAATACCATTACCATATATAGAGATCCAAAAGAACATATAGACGGAATGAGAGATTTTATTCTCTCTCAAATAGATAGCAATCAAGTATGGTTGCATAAACATGCCACAATAGTCAGAAAAAAAGTTGAAAAAACTATTTTTTGGATTGAATCAGTAGAAAAGAAAAAATTAGAGGATTACTCACAAAAAGAATTAGCAGAAATTTTTAAGAAATTTATAAAAATGAATCTTGAGCTTGGTCCACGATTTATTATGATGCTGTGGTTTCCTATTCAAATGGAGCAAAACAAGAAAATAGATCAATATAAAAATGCCGTAGAAATTGCTATAGAAACTAGAACACAAATTGAGAAAATAGGGCCATTAGTAGATACATTCGCTAGAAAGATTGCGAAGGAAGTAGCGCACCGCGCCGAAATAGAAAAAAATCTAGCTAGATTTATTGACAGCGATCAAATTGTAAATTTTTTAAGGAAAAATATTCGTCCGGATCAAAAAATTCTGTCTGCTCGGCGCGAATATTTTATTGTCACCAACGACGGTATCTTATCAAAAAATTTAGAAGAGTATTTGAATAAATATAACTATTCATTAAGAAAAATTGATGTGGCTGGCATAGATACGATTAAAGGTAATACTGCGTATCCCGGAATAGTACGCGGTGTGGTGAAAATAATTTGTAACAAAGATATGTTCGGCAAGTTGAATAATGGAGAAATCTTAGTAACCGGGATGACTACTCCAGATTTTTTGCCGGTGATAAAAAAAGCATCAAGTTTTATTACAGACGAAGGGGGTATTACCTGTCATGCTGCTATCGTTGCCCGCGAAATGAAAATTCCCTGCATTATCGGCACTAAAATCGCGACTAAGGTTTTGAAGGATGGGGATTTGGTTGAAGTGGATGCGAATAATGGGATCGTGAAAATTTTAAAGAGAGTAAATCAATAACAACTTTATAATGAAAATAAAAACATACAAAAAATCATATACTAGAGATAATGGGCTTATAATTCAGTCGGCTTGGACCAGCGCTTTTTTAGATGGTTTTGAAAGGGGCGATAAAAATCATTTTTTTCCGCCTAATATTTATTATATAAATGACGGGATGGTAGAGATATGGGATTGCAAAGAATCATTTGATTGGTTTATGGATAAATTATTGGAGAAAAACATAAAAGATCCTGAATTTTTCAAACAAAACGCAATTGATTATGAAAATACTTTAGAAAAATTAAAAAAATATAAAAAAATCGGCGTTTTGTCATCAATAAATCATTTTAAAGATTTTATAAAATTTGTTTTTATCGGGTCAAGGCAGTTTGTAAAATTTTATTACAGCGCATACGACGATAGAACTCCTAAAGAAATTCGCAAAAAAGCCATAGCGATTAGAAATAAAGATTCTTTTTATGATAATTGCGAAAAAATTATAAAAAATAGTTTATCTGCGATATATCCAAGAATTAAAGGTATGGAACTTGTGATAACACTTGATGATTTAGATAGTATGCCGAACAATAGAGATTTAAAAGAAAAAATGGAACATTCTGTTTTTATATTTGGAAAATATTTTAAGGCAATTAAATTAAAAGAATTTTTAAAAAATAACAAAAAATATAATTTTATATTTGATAAAGTAAGCCCGGAAATATTGGAAAAAGGAATAATCAAAGGTCAGATAGCATATAAAGGTTTTGCCAAGGGTCTTGTTAGAATTTTAAGAAGAAGGATTCAGGTTAGTGAATTGAAAAAAGGGGAAATTCTTGTTTCTCCAATGACTACGCCGGATTTTGTTCCTGCCATGAAAAAAGCCGGCGCGATTATTACAGACGAAGGAGGTATTACTTGCCATGCGGCAATTGTGGCAAGAGAACTCAAAAAGCCCTGCATTATTGGCACCAAAATCGCAACCAAAGTTTTAAAAGACGGGGATTTAGTGGAAGTGGATGCGAATAAGGGGATCGTGAGGATAATAAAATAAAAATATAATTAGATTAACCTATAAGTTATGGCTAAATTAAATTTAATAAAACTTTTTGACGGCCAGCGCACAAGTTTTTTCCCTATTTATTTAATGGATTTAGCCGCTACTTCTTCAGTTAAAAAACTTCTGGGCGCAGCAAGCGGGCTTGTAGTCAATTTTTATCAACAGACAGATGTAAATATGTATACTGATAAACGGCCTTGGCAGAAGATAAGCGATATTGCTCAAAAAAAATTAATTAAAAATAAATCATTTTATCGGCAAATTAGAATTGGAATGATTAAGGAATGTGAAAGAATGGAAGAATTTTCTCATCATTTATTGAAAATTCGGCCGGAAAATTTAACTAATCAACAGTTAATAAAAATTTATAAAGATTTTGAAAAGAGAACCTTGGATCTGCGCGCTTATGCTTGGATTCCCAACCTTGTTGATATGGGAACTAAATCTATTTTTGAAATTGCCGAAGAAGAAATTAGAAAACAAATAGGCCCTGATCCTAAAATTAAAGAATACGTCAGTAAATTGACGACGCCCACAGAAATAACCCAACAACGCCAGCATGAATTGAATTTATATAAAATTCAATCTTTGATTCAAAATAAAAAAATTAAAGATTGGCAAAATAATGCAGAAGTTAATAAATTAATAGAAGACCATTTTAAAGAGTATACCTGGTTAGCTTATTATTATATTGGTCCGGCTTGGGATAAAAAAGACATTATTGAGATTATAAAAAATAATTTAAAATTGATTAAAAATCCCCAAGATAAAATAAAAGAAATTAAGAATTATGCCGCTAAAATAAACAAGGAGAAAAAAGCGCTTTATAAAAAATTTGAAAAAAATACATTATTGTTGCTTGATAAAATATCAGCGATGATTTTTTTAAAAGCTTATCGAAAAGAATTTTTGATTTACTCCACTTATTGTTTTGAACCGATTTTAAAAGAAATCGGGACTCGGCTCGGTTTTTCTTTGGGGGAAACAAGATTTATAACCAGAGAAGAACTTGAAAATTATTTGTTAAACAAAAAATTATTGACGAAAAAAATAAGAGAAGAAATCAAAAACCGATTTAAAAAAGGATGCGTTTCGGTTGCCAATCGCGGCAAGATTAAAATTATAACTCTTAAAGAAGGTGAAAAATATCTAAAATTTATTAAAAAAGAAGCTGAAATTGAGACCGAAGAAATTAAAGGAAGCTGCGCCTATCCCGGAAAGCGAAAAGGTATAGCTAAGATTATTAATATTAAAGAAGAAATAGGAAAAATTAAAAAAGGAGAAATTTTAGTCAGCCGAGCCACTAATCCTGATTTAATCGTAGCTATGCAAAAAGCCACGGCCTTTGTTACTGACATGGGCGGAATTACTTGCCATGCAGCCATTGTTGCCAGAGAAATGAAAAAACCTTGCGTTATCGGCACTAAAATCGCCAGCAAATTAATTCAAGATGGTGATTTTTTGGAAGTAGATGCAGGAAGCGGAATAGTTATTATTCTAAAAAAAGCGAAAAAATAAATTTAACTATAATTATAATAAAATTAGTTCTGTCTAAAAAATTTACCCCCTCTTTATTTATGAAAAAGATTTTTTTAGCTAATAAAATTTCCGGCCTTAATGCCTGCGTTTTTACTGTTTCAAATCTTTCTGATGTCATTAACGAAAATAATATTAGAAATAAATTTTATTTTCCATTTTATGGACTTACTCTTGATATAGAAAATGATAAATGCAGCGAATATGTGATAAATACTAAATATGAAATAGTGACAAAGAAGATATTAAAGGCAATGAGAAAGGATGGTCTGAGTTATTTTAATTGTATTAAAAAAATGGTCATTAAAGAAACCAGAGAATTTAAAAATTATTGCTTTGCTTTAATAAATAAATTACCCGACTTTAAAGACGATGAATTAGTTGATCAATTTAATTTGTTTATGAAGCAATATAATTTTTTTTATGGATTAGGAGCAATTACATTTATATATGAACATATTATTTCTGATTGGCTATTTGCTTATTTATTAAAACAGACCCAAAATCCAGCAAAAATTTTAAATCAACTTTTAAAATCTGATTATAAAAATTTTATTACTCAAAGTGAAGATTTTTTAGAAAAAATTAAAAAAGAAAAAAATCAAGATATTAAAGAAAAGTTGGTTCAGGAATACATTAAGAATTATTTTTTTATTGAAACCAATTATAAAAATTCGCCGAAACTGACCAAAAATAAAGTTTTGTCTCTTGTCTCTAAAATTAACTTTAACAAAAAAGTGGGAAGTGAAAGATTAATATCACCAGAAAAAATAAAATTACCCCCAGATATTCGTAATATGGTTAATCTTTTAAAAATTACTGAAGTGATTCACGATCAACGAAAAATCATTAATCTAATCGGTATTTATACCATGTTTAGATTTTTAGAGCAAAGTTGCCAAAGAAAGAAAATTAATTACAATTTAGCTGAAAGAGCTTATTGGTTTGAATTTAAAGATTTAATTTTTAGGCCACAGAATATTTTACCTATTCTTAAAAAAAGAAAATATGTTTCAGTAATCTTAGACGGTAAAAAAACATTTCATTTAGAAAGAATAGCTATTAAAGAATTAAAAAAAATTAACAAAAAGATGAATTATCTTAAAGGCAATTCAGCAGCCAGTGGACAAGCCAAAGGTAGAATAAAAATTGTTTTTGATTCAAAAGATTTTAAAAATTTTAAAAAGGGAGATATATTGGTGACTGAAATGACGCGACCAGATTTTTTACCTATTATTAAAAACGCCAAAGCGGTTATTACTGATGAGGGGGGATTAACCTGCCATGCGGCAATTATTTCGCGAGAATTAAAAATTCCCTGCATTATCGGCACTAAAATTGCGACTAAGGTTTTGAAAGACGGGGATTTAGTGGAAGTGGATGCGAATAAGGGGATTGTTAAAATTTTAAAACATTTAAACAATGATTAATTCACAAAAAAAACTTTGGATTTGGGGACCGATTGACGGCAGAATGATTTATATATCATATTTTATGATAGGGATTGCCACGAACTTGCCCCGTTATTACAAATATCACTGGCCCGAGATTTTGTTTTATTTTACAAAAGATAAAATGACTTTTATTTCCGATGAAAAAAATGTCAGAGCGGCCGGGAGAAAACACTTTAATACATGGATTTTAAATGATTTAAATTTTCAAAAAGTTCAAGCTGATTATAAAAAAGCTTTAAATGAATTAAAAAATTTCCAAGCAAGAATTTCAGAAAAATCTCTCAGTTTATTGACTGATAAGGCTTTTGCCGATACTTACAATAAATGGCACAAACTATATATAAATTTTTGGGGAGTCGGTTTAGTTCCGGAACTTTCCAATTTGGGCGGCGAGGAAATTTTAAAAGAAGAATTATCCAAGCAAATTGATAATCAAAAAGAATTTATTGCAACTCTTGAAAAGTTGGCAGCTCCGGAAAACCTTTCTTTCTATCAGAAAGAAGAATTGGATTTATTGGAAATAAAAAAATATCAGCCGACAAAAAAGTTTGATCAGTTAATTGAAAAACATATCCAACAATATTTTTGGGTTAGAAACAGTTATTTTGAACAAAAACAATTAAAAGCGGAGTATTTTAAAAAAATATTATCAGGCATAAAACAAATTGATCAAAAAATAGAGGAAATTAAAAATCTGCCGGAAAAAATAATTTCTCAAAAAAAGCAATTATTTAAAAAATATAAACTTAACGCAAAAACCATTAAGATAGTTAAAAGACTTTCAACTACGATCTGGTGGCAGGATGCGAGAAAAAAAGAAATTTTTATTGCCAACCATTATGTTAATTTGTTCTTGAAAGAGATTTCCAGGAGAAAAAAAATTAATTTTTCTGATTTGCTTTTTTATTGGCCGAATGAAATTATCAACTTGTTAAAAAAGGGCGCGAAAATATATTCTAAAGAAATAGCAAATAGAAAAAGGTTTACCCTAATTCATTATTATAAAAATGTTTTAATCCTCAAGAGCGGGAAAAATCAAATAAATTTAATCAGGCCTTTCTTGAAAAGGGAAATCAATAGAGAATCCGGGACAATAAGCGGTATGGTTGTCAGCGCTGGTTGTGGTAAAATTCAGGGAAGAGTCAGAATATTATTAACGCCCCGTAATCTAAATAAAATGAAGCAAGGTGAAATTTTGGTTGCCCCAATGACCTCACCTGAATTTATTGTGGCAATAAAAAAAGCAGGGGCGGTTATCACTGACGAAGGAGGTTTAACTTGCCACGCCGCGATTGTTTCAAGGGAATTAGGGATTCCATGCTTGGTTGGCACCAAAATCGCCACCAAGGTTTTAAAAGACGGCGATTTAGTTGAGGTTAATGCGAATCATGGATTGGTGAGAATTTTAAAAAATGCAAAATAATTTATGAATCAAAAAATAAATTTTAATTTTTTTGAGAAGTCTCTTAAACGGGATTGGTATGTTCAGGGTTTTAACGGCGTACCGATATTTTTAAATCTCGCTGCCTACAGTGGAATTTTGATTAAAAAGATACTCGGCTATGGCTATAAAAGTTTTGCTCATAATTATTCAAATGATGGTTACGGAGAAATGTATTATTTAAATTACGATTTTAAAAAACTCTGGGCGATTATAAAAAATAAAATTACCAAATCGCCTGATTATTTAATTAGTTTAAGGCAACGCTATAGCCAGATTTTTTCGGAGCACGAAAGATTGTTTAAAGAAATTAAAAAATCAGATCTTAAAAAAATCAATGATAAAAAATTATTTGAAATATTCAAGCAATGCGCGGTGGCGCAAATAGATTCAGTCGGTATTGCTCATATAGTTGAGGTTATCGGCATAGAAATAGAAAGAGAATTTAAGGCAAGATTATTCAATGAGTTAAAAGATAAAACAGGTTTTCATAATTTATTCGCTCGATTAGTCACGCCGACAAAACAGTCTTTTATCGCTAAAGAAGAAATGGAATTAAAAAAGATTTATTTATTGCCGATTTATAAAAGAAAAGAAGCCATAGAGAGACACTTAGAAAAATATTTTTGGGTGCAAAATAGTTATGCCGGTCCTCAAAAAATCACTATCAAGACAATCAAGCAGCGCATGGAATCACTAAAAAAACAAAAAATAAATTCAACAGTCCCTAAAGCAAAATTAATCGATAGCTTAAAACTTACCAAAAAAACAAGAGAAATGATTAAAATTATTGATTTTACCACTATTTGGCAAGACGAAAGAAAGGCGAATATTCTAAAAACAATAAGTTATTTTGGATCAGTGATTAAAGAAATCAGCAGAAGAACAAAGATTTCGGAAAAATTATTATATTATTTGGGAATTGGCGATATTCAAAGGATAAAGAGTCTTAAAGATTTTCAGCAGCTTAAAAAAATACTTCAAGAGCGAATAAAAGGTGTATACTTTTTAACGGACGGACAAAAAGAATATTCTTTATCCGGGAAGCCGTATCATAAATTAATGAAAATTAAGAAACAAATTACCAAGCAAGCCACATTGAAAGAAAATATTATTCACGGAACTATTGCTTGCGCGGGAACAGTGATTGGCAGAGCGGTCATTTGCAAAAATTTAGATTCTTTGGAAAAAGTGCACGAAGGCGATATTATCGTGGCCTCTATGACCAGGCCGGAATTTGCTCCGGCGATTAAAAAAGCAGCAGGTATCATCACTGACGAAGGAGGTTTAACTTGTCATGCGGCCATTATTGCTCGGGAATTTAATATCCCGGCAGTCATTGGCACCAAAGTTGCCACCAAATTATTAAAAGACGGAATGCTGGTTGAAATAAGAGCCAATCACGGCTTAGTTAAAATATTAGAATCCAATTAAAAAATAAATAATATAAAATAAAAATATATGGAGTTTACTAAAAATTTTAAACAATTATCAAAAAAAGATGTTGGAATTGCCGGAGGCAAGGGGGCGTCGTTGGGAGAAATGACACAAGCGGGAATTCAAGTGCCGCCGGGATTTGTGGTTTTGGCTGGTGCTTTTGAAAGATTTTTAACAGAAACCGACATAGATGTTGAAATTGAAGCGGCTTTAGATAAAGTGAATTATAAAGATGTTAATTCGGTTGATCAGGCCTCAAAATTAATTCGCGATTTAATTCATGACGCAAAAATGCCCAAAGATTTGCAGAAAGAAATTTTAATTGATTTTGATAAATTAAAAGCAAAACATGTGGCGGTTCGGAGCAGTGCGACAGCCGAAGATTCGTCAGTCGCTTCTTGGGCCGGAGAATTGGAAAGCTATCTAAATACAACTCGGCAAAATTTGTTGAATCGGGTTAGGGATTGCTGGTCTTCGCTTTTTACGCAAAGAGCGATTGTTTATCGCCGGGAACAAGGAATGAGAAAATCAAAAGTTTCCGTGGCCGTGGTAATTCAGAAAATGATTCAATCGGAAATTTCCGGAATTTGTTTTACCACTCATCCGGTGACTAAAGATAAAAACCAGCTGATTATTGAAGCTGGTTGGGGTTTGGGAGAGGCGATTGTCGGCGGACATATTACGCCTGACAGTTATGTGATTAATAAAAAAACATGGAAAATTATTGATATTAATATTTCAGAACAAGATAAAATGATTGTTCAGAAAAAATCAGGCATTGGCAGCGAGTGGGTAAAAGTGCCCAATAAAATACGAGCCAAACAAAAATTTAACAATAAACAAATTATTGAATTAGCCAAGCTCTGCGCTCAAATTGAAAAACATTATAAATTTCCCTGCGATATTGAGTGGGCGTTGGAAAAAGGAAAATTTTATATTGTTCAGAGCAGGCCTATCACTACACTATAATTTTTAAATATTTATGCCGAAAGAAAAATATTTAATTTTAAGAGAAAGGAGAGACATGTTGAATCCCGCGTATTGGATGTTCATTTCTCATACTTCACTAATCAATAAAAAGTTATATGGGATAAATTTAAAATTAGGTTGGATTATATATAAAGAGGGTACCGTTAAGGGCATATTTAAAAAAGATGATTGGGAGAGGGTAGAAAATTATATTACCAGAAAAATATTTATAGAAAAAAATTATCTTTTACGCGTAAAAAGAAAAGTTGAGACAGAAACGTTTAAGGTGAATAATTTACTTCAGAAAATAGCGCAAATAAATTTTTTTTCGTTAAGTTTTAAAAATTTAATCCATTTGGCAAAAGAGATTCAAAAATCATGGTTGCATTATAACGCAACCATTTCTTATGCGTTTTTTCTCAGCGATAAATTCAATGAAATAATTAAAAAGTCGCTTAATCTACCTCTTGAAGAATTTTTAATTTTAACTACGCCCGAAGAAAAAACAGCGGTTAATCAATTAAAATTTGAATTATTAAAATGCGCGAAATCGGTTAAAATGAAAAAATTGACTTTAGTCAAGGCATCCGAATATTTATCTTGGGGATACGGTTGGATTCCTTTCGGCTATGATGGTCCGCAATATTGGGATAAAAATTATTTTATTAAAACGTTGAAGGGAAAGATAAAAATTAGTTCTGCTAAGATAGATGAAGAAATAAAAAAAATAAAACAAGAAGACGAGATTACTTTCCAAAAGAAACAAACTATATTAAAAAAATATAAAATCAGCAAAGCGCATTTAAAATTAGTGGATAGGATGAATCTTATAACTGTTTGGACTGACAAAAGAAAACGTTGGGAATTCAGTTTGCATTATTATTACAATAAGATTCTTAAAGAATTAGAAAAAAGATATAACATCCCTCATAAAAATATAAAATATTTGTTTACAGAAGAATTGTTATTAATTGAGGGGCATCAAAAAGAACTTTTGCGAAGATCAGAAGATAGAATAAAAAATCAATTTATCGTGGAATACGGAAACGATAAATATAAAATTCTTTCCAAAGGAAATAAAAAGAATGGGATATTAAAATTTATTGAGAAGACAATTACCCCTGTAGATATCAAAGGATTAGTGGCATCTAAGGGCGATAAAAATGTTTATCGCGGGACGGTCAAGATTTTATTTTCACCCCAAGATGGAAATAAAATTAAAAATAATGATTTTCTGGTGGCAACAATGACTAATCCCCAATATGTTATGGCTATGAAGAAGGCAATCGGATTTATTACTGATGAAGGCGGTGTTACTTGCCATGCGGCTATTATTGCCCGCGAAATGGGAAAGCCGTGTATTATCGGCACCAAAATCGCCACCAAGGTTTTGAAAGATGGCGATTTAATAGAAATTGACGCAACACACGGGAGGGTTATAATAATTAAGAGAAGCCAAAAATAAAAAATATATGACACAAATTGATATTAGTATCAGCAATTTTATTTGTTTAAAAAATAATTTATTTTATGGCAGAACCAAAAGGAGCTTTATATCACGCTCAAAAAATGGCTAATCAATGGCAAGTTTATACTTCGCCCAATAAGCCATCAAAGAGTGAATGCCAGATTATAGAAAAATTTATTGCTCGGCATAAGAGACCGGCTAGGATTTTGATTCTGGGCGGAACGCCGGAATTTCGCGATTTGGCGCATCTTCAAAAAGCAGAAATAACTTGTGTTGATGTCAGTTTGGATATGTTAATGGCTATGACCAAATTAATGAAACGCGGAAAAGAGGCGAATCAAGAAACATGGATGAAGGCCGGTTGGCTGACTATGCCAATGGCTCAGAATTATTATGATTTTGTTTTGGGCGATTTGGTTATTAATAATATCCCTATTAAATTACAACCGAAATTTTTGGCGAAAATCAGAGATATTTTGAAACCGGGGGGTTATTTTATAACTCGTCATCCCGTTTCCATTTTTCCTAAAAAATCAATTCAAGAATTTATTAATTTGGTGATTAAAAAAAGATTTAATCAAACAAGTATCAGTGAATTTGCGTTTGGCGGATTATTTGTCGTTTATAAAATGAAAGACGGCAGTATGAGTACAGATGGAATCAGCTCGGCGCTTAAAAAAGCCTGGCAAACAGAAAAAAATATGACTAGAAAAAAACAGATAGCCAAATTGATAAAAATTTTTCATCAGCAGTGGCCGTTGGGCAAAACCTGGTGGACTTTACCGAAAGAAAAAGGGGAGATAATGTTTAAAAAATATTTCAAGATTTTTTCTGTTAAGTACGGTACAGATCATCCGTTTGTTGATCAATGTCCGATTTATTTTTTGAGAAAATAATTAATATGGAAAAAGAAGCAATAAATAAAAAAGTGTGGCAAGAAGGGTATACTCAAACTTACGCTAAAATTCCGCCGCCTTTCGTGCCTTCAAAAAAGCATATTGCCGCTTGCGTTAAAATTTTAAAAAATATTAAAAAGAAATCCGGCAACAAGGCTTTGGTTTTGGGTTGTACGCCGGCCATTCGGGATTGTCTGGCAAAAATGAAATTCAAAGTAACACTTTTAGAATTCAGCCAGAATATGGTTGAAACAATGAACGGTTTGAGAAAAATAGAAAGCAAAGAAAAAATAATCAACGGTCTTTGGACGGAAGCGACAAAATATTTTCTTCCCCAAACATTTGATTGCGTTATCGGCCATGCCGTAACCAATAATTTGGTTAATCTTGAGTTGTACGAACAATTTTTTAAGGCAATGAAAACTATTCTGAAACCGGGCGGAGAATTAATTATTACTGTTACCAATGCGAGTCCGATATTGCAAGCCGCGGAAAGCGTGATTGAAAAATGCAAGCGCCAGCCGAGTTATTTTAAATCATTGAATAATAAAATTTATATTTGGGAAAGCTGCGCTTATTCAGATCCGAGATTTTATAATAAAACAGAGTGCGCCACTGAGATGAATAAATTCAATCTGTTTTTGGGCGAGAAATTAAAAAATAAAGAAATCACTCAAAAAGAACATAATTTAATGACTTTTGATTTTTACAATCAGCCGCATCGTGTTACTATGCTGCCGGAAAAAATGTTTGACCGGCTGGCTAAAAAATATTTTATTCTTGTCAAAAAAATAAAAGAGCCGGTTAAACATCCGGCCTTTTCCAAGTTCTACACCATTTATCAATTAAGAAAAAAATAAAAGTGTTGCAAAATTCTCCTTCACTTAAACGCTCCAAATCCTTGAAAATTATACTCGTTTTATTCTGAAAAATTCATAACTCCTCCCGAATAGGTCGTCAAACAGATGAATTTTTTTGCAAAACTCCTTAATTTTCTAAGGCTTTTCCGCGACATCATTCAGGCGAATTTCGCGATAAGCGTGAAGGGATAAAGGATTAAAAATAAAGGGCCCTGCAAATATAGAAATTTTGCAGGGCTTTTTTATTATCTTTTGTTATTTTACAACAATGCAGGTAACAGCGGACTTTATATTTTCTATACCACTAATTCTCTCTGCAACAAGTTCTCCTAGTGATTTGAAATTTTCACTCTGAACATCAACAATTATATCGTAAATCCCTGTTACCATATTCGCTCTTTCTACTCCTGGTTTGATAGAGCGTAATGTTTCCAATATTTTGTCTGCTGCACCTTCCGAAGTTTTTACTTTTAAACAGACCACAGCTTTTATCCCTACTTTTTCCATTTCTCCTCCTTTTAATTATTTTGATTTTTAAAATAATTATTTATAATAATAGCATATTCAAAATTTCTGTCAACTAATAAAAGGGGACTAAAATTTACGGTAACCCACGCCTCAAATCCAAAAAAAGTTTTTTAAAAATAATTTAATTTATCCCGCGGAAACGCCTTCGGCTTACTTTGGTTTTTAAACCAAT
>Ga0265297_10006551_pt1 | contig 16805 bp, 11 predicted proteins | sample Munlanlwell13791_FD_192502 | JGI IMG/M metagenome (GOLD analysis project Ga0265297, IMG submission 192502) | Leachate microbial communities from a municipal landfill in Southern Ontario, Canada - Leachate well 137-91 | ecosystem: Engineered > Solid waste > Landfill > Unclassified | place... | reverse complement strand
GCCTTCGAACCGCACCGGCAGCGAAGGCAACCTGCAATTCCGGCCGCGCTCCGAGGACGGCCTGCTCGCCGACCTGGCCTCGTGCGCATACATCATCTGTAGCAGCGGCCACACGATCATTTCCGAGGCGCTCTATTTCGGCAAACCGTCGCTCGTCGTCCCCGTCAGCGGCGCGTTCGAAGAGTTCATCAACGCTCACTACATCGAGACACTCGGCTACGGCCGCTGCCACGAGGGTCTGTCGCCGCCAGCAAGCCTCATCCCGGAGATTGAGTCGAACCTGGATCGGTACCGGAAAAATATTCGCGTGGAGAACTTCTGCGGCAACGCCGAGGTCTTTGGCCTGCTCGACGCTTTCATTGAGAGGAAAACGCTGCCATGCGCCTGCTCATCCTGACCTCCAGCACCGGCGGCTGCCATGATATGCGGGCGCGCGCGTTCGCGGAATGGGCACAGGCCGAGCCGCAGTTCGGCATCGCAGTGGAATCACACTGGCCAATGGAACAGTCGCACTGGATTTACGCGGTTTCTGTCGAACTGTATAACTGGATTCAACGCACCGCGCCGCTGCTCCATCACCTCTACTATAACTTCCTCGAAGTCGCCTCCGTCATCCGCACGCCCAAGCCGCTCGGCGCGGATCGTTTCCGCGCCGTGCTGGAGCGGGTGCGGCCCGACGTGGTCCTCAGCGTCCACGACTCGCTCAACCACACCTTCTTCGACCATGTGCGCGCTGTGCTCGGCCGTGACCGCGTGCGCTGCGTCACCTACTGCGACGAACTGCACGGCGGCTACGGCTTCAGCCGCCACTGGGTCAATCCGGCCGCCGACCTTTTCATCGGCGTCGTGCCGGAAACGTGCGACGCCGCAAGGCGCTGGGGCATGGCGGAGGAAAAGATTTTTCTGGGCGGCTTCATGACGCGGCGGTTCTTTTACGATCCCGCGCCGACCGCAACGGAGCGCGACGCCTACATCCGCAACGAACTGCAGTTTGACCCGCAACAGTTCATCCTGCTGCTGATGGCATCGGGCCGCGGGGCGCAGAATCACATCCGTTTTTTGGAGGCGTTGAAGCGACGGCACATGGAGACGCAAGTCGTCGCGCTTTGTGGCAAATCGACCGAGGCCGCGCAAGCGGTGGCGGCATGGGGACAGGCCAATCCATCGCTGCGAGTGCGCGTGCTGCCACACGACACGAACGTCGGAAAGTTGATGCGCTCGGTTTCGGCTGTGGTGGCGCGGCCCGGCGCAGGTACCACCAGCGAAGCCATCGTCAGCCATTGTCCACTGTTGATCAACTGCTCGGGCGGGTTGATGCCGCAAGAACTGATCAACGTGAAGTTCTGCCGCAAGCACGGCATCGCTGAGACACTTCGCGAGCCCGACGATCTGGCGCGGGTGGTTGCCGAGTGGAAGAACAATCCCGACTTGCCAGCCGGTGTTCGTCAGCGAATGGCCGCTGTTTGTCCGTCAAGCGGCCCGCGCGATATCCTTGCCAGGATCGCCGCACTCCAGCCGGCGCCATAGGATCAACCTATCTTGATGCCGCGGCGCAAATACGTGGGAAGGTCGAGGTCTTCGCCTTCGTAGAGGGTCGGCTCGACCTTGTCGAACCGGCCTTTGACGTTGACCTCCAACTGCAACCGCCCCTGCCGCGGCCGGCTCCCGTCGCCGACCGTCCGTTTGAGGGCAGTCTTGTCGGCTGCGTGTTCCTGTCGCTGCCCAGGTTGGACTGCCACCACCGCCGCAGCATCCGCCGTGGCTGCCCCGTCCCTGATGGTCACTGCCATCTCGCGCTCGGACGGCAACGGACCTGCCACCGCGGTCTCGGTTGCGGTGGACCTGCCACGCGAGGCGATCAGCAGCACGGAGAGTTTGCCGGCGAAATTCTCATCAACCGACGCCGCCACCAGCACGTGCGGTTTCTGCGCGCATAGCTGGCTGATCTGCGAAACGGCACGTTTCACTTCTGTCATCGTCAGCTCCAAGCCGCCGCGCAGGCTGACGAGGATCGTCTCCGCCTCGGACAAGATGGCGCCGCCGCCGAGCAGCGGGCTGCTTGTCACCGCCGTCGCGGCCGCCACAGCCTTGTCGTCGCCCTCGCCCGTGCCGAACGCAAAGACGATTTCGTCGTGGCGTTTCTCCAGAGCGCGGCGAAGGTCGTTGAAATCGCGGTTGATGAGACCGGGCTTGGTCAGCATCCGCCAGAGCGCACGAACGCCCTCGGCCAGCAGGTCGTCGGCCATGCGGAACACGTCGAGCACGGTAGCGCGTTCGCCCGCTATTTCAAAAAGCCGGTCGTTGGGCACGCAAACCACGGCGTCAGCCGCGCGCTTGAATTCGCCCAGCGCCGCCGCCGCCTGTTCGCTGCGCCGCTCACCTTCAAACCCAAATGGCAGCGTCACAAACCCCAGTGTCAAGGCGCCCGCCTCGCGCGCGAGTTGCGCGATGAACGGCCCGGCGCCGCCACCGGTGCCACCACCGAGGCCCGCCGCGATGAATACCAAGTCCGCGCCGTGCAACATCTCGGAAAGGCGGTCGCGATCCTCGACCGCCGCCTTGCGCCCGACGGTGGGATCGCCGCCAGCGCCAAGACCGAAGGTGGTTTTGAGACCGAGTTGGAGTTTGTCGCCGCAGAGCGAGTTGGACAGCGCCTGAATGTCGGTGTTGATCGCCACCAATTGCGGGATCCCTGTTTCACGTTGCTCGCCCTCAGTCGTCGGCGGCAAACCGTCCATTGCCACGCGGTCAAGCGCGTTGCAGCCGGCGCCACCCACGCCGAGCACCAAGATGCGGACTTTTGTATCACGCAAACTCATGTTCATTTCCTCCGATTCAATGCCAGGACCCTAGTCAGGACTGTTTGCTTCGTATGGACTGGAGAAGGCCGTTGAAAAACAACTTGATGCGTCCGCTGCGCCGGGCGTTTCTGCGCTCCAGTTCCTCGCACACCGCGCCAAACCGCACGATGCCAATCGGCGTGGCGTATTCGGGGCGGTCGAGCGCCGCCGTCAGGCCCATCACCGTCTTCGCGGTGCCGATCTGGACTGGCAGGCCGAGGACGCTTTCCGCCAACTGCTGGATTCCGCGCACGTGAGCGCAGCCACCGGTCAGGAACACACCCGCGCCGATCAATTGGGCGCAGCCCGATTTGTCGAGCTCCCGTTTGATCAACTGGAGTGTTTCCTCGACGCGCAGGCGCATGATCTGGCAGAGATGGTCCTTGAAGATAACGGTGGCTCCGATGCTGATCTCACCACTGAGCGAAACCGTCTCGTTCTTCATGGTGTCCTCAATCGAGACGCTGCCGTATTCCACCTTCAGACGCTCGGCAGCGCTCAGCGGTATCTTCAGGCCCAGCGAGACATCGTTGGTGATGTGATCGCCGCCGACGGCAACAACGCCACTGTGCCGGATGGCGCCCCGCGCGCAAATCACGAAATCCGTCGTGCCGCCGCCCATATCAATCACCAGCGCTCCGAGATCCTTCTCCTCCTCAGTAAGCACAGCCTGGGCCGCCGCGTAGCCGTTGAACGCAACCTCGTTCACCTCCAACGGCGGCAGATCCCGGATGCACCGGATGACGTTTTCCGTCCGGCTGCGGACGGCGTGGATCACATGGACTTCCGCCTGCAATCGAGACCCGCACATGCCCACCGGATTGTCCACATCGTCCTGGCCATCCACCTCGTAACGCCGGCAAAGCGCGTGGAGAATCACATCCTGGTTCGGGATGTTGATGGTGCGCGCGTGCCTCAACACGGCTTCCACATCCGCCTCGGACACTTCGTTGTGATCGCCCAGGAGCGGCTGCACGCCGCGGTTGTTCAAACTGCCGACATGCGCGCCGCTGACGCCGGCATACACACCGCGAATGTCCACTCCGGCCGATTCCTCGGCTGCGTGCGCCGACTGGAGGACGCATTGCTCGGCCGTGTCAAGATCCACGATCTCCGCCTTGCGGACGCCGCGCGATGGGCACACGCCAACGCCAATGACGGCGACCGCGCCATCGTCGCGCAACTCGCCGACGACGGTGCAAATCTTCGACGTGCCAATTTCGAGACCGACGATGTAATGGGGACGGCTCATGGGCGGATTCCTCCTTGAGAACTGCGATTGGCGGCAGCGACGCCTGCTGCGGCCGTCGCGATGCCTTTGGAAGTTTCAGGGCGGGCGGACACCGGCACGAAATACGTCACCGGCACATTCATCTGGACCGACAAGTCGCACGTGCGAATGATCTGCCCGACGCGCGACGGATGCGTCAGGATTGTTTTCAAGCGCTTGAGTTGCTCCGGCAGGTTGTCGAGACCGAACGTGATCTGCCCGCCATAGCGCGTGACCATCACCAACGCCCCTTTCCGCGACAGATCGATCCGCTCGTAGTCCAACAACGGCGCAATATCGGGGGATTCACAGAGGTGAATCAGATTCAACCCGCTCAACACCTGCGGGCCGCTCAACGGCTGGCCGAGTGTGATATCGCCCGGCTCGACGCCGCTCAACAATGGCAACCGCGCGGTGTCCTTCGACGGCGCGAACGGATTCAGCGGTTTCATGACCACGCCGTCCGCGCCGATCAGGTAGCCCATCGGCGGCGCAATCACACGCTTCATCGTTGTATCGTAGCGCGCCCGCGTAAAGAACTGCGCCGCCGCCACCCTCTCGCTGACAACAATCCGCAGTTTGTTCGGCAGCACGCGATAGATTTCCGCGCGCCGGATCACCGGATTCGATTCCAGCGCGCTACGGATTGCGGCGAGGTCCACTGCGTAAAGGTTCTGCCCCTCGCGCACGCCAGCCAGTCCCACAATCTCCTCACGTGCAATTCCGCCGTCGTTTTCCACCTGAATCGAGGTGATGTTATAGGTCGGGTTCTCCGTGAAGGTCTGGCTCACGAAATACTGAAACGCTCGAAAGCCGCCAAACGCCACCAGTCCCACTGTCAACACCACCGCCAGCGACATCATCGCTTTGCCAACCTGCGCCTCTGTGCGGTGCGGTGCCCGCACCTTCACATTGAGTGTGTAAGGGTCGCGCCGCTTGCGCCGGTTCTCCCGTGGATTCCTGAACAGTCCATCAAACATGTCGCACCCGTCTTTCCAGAGCCATCATCACCATTCGTGAACACAATTCCTCAAAACCGATTCCAACAGCCGCTGCCGCCTTGGGCAACAGACTCGTCTCCGTCATGCCCGGCAGTGTGTTGATCTCCAACACATACGGACGCTCGTCGCGCCGGCTCACCAGAAAATCCACCCGCGCGTAATCGCGACAGCCCGCCGCGCGAAACGCCGCCAGCGCCACCGTCTGTAACGCGCGCGTCGTTGCGTCGGACAATCGCGCCGGCACTTCGTATTCCGTCGCGCCATGGGTGTATTTGCTCTCGTAATCATAGACGCCGCTCTTCGGCCGCACCTCCACCACCGGCAACGGCGTCTCGCCCAGAACACCCACCGTCATCTCGCGGCCGTCCACAAACTCCTCAACCACGACGTGATCGCCGAATCGGAACGCCTCCGCCAGTGCCGCATCCAACCGGGCGGCGTCACGCACGATCGTCACGCCAACGCTCGATCCCTGGCACGTCGGCTTCACCACAACCGGCAGCGGCAGCGTCACACGGCGCGGCCCGTTCGCGGTCAGCATTTCGTAGCGCGCCGATGGCACCCCTGCGGCTTCGAAGATCCTCTTGGAGCATTCCTTGTCGAAGCAATCGCGGCTGGCCTCCACGCCGCAGCCCGTGTAGGCGACACCGCGCTCCTCCAGCAGTCGCTGGAGCGTGCCGTCCTCGCCAAACGTGCCGTGCAACGCCAGAAACGCCACCGCGGTGTCCGCGTCCAGCGCAAAGTCCGGCCCGCGCACGTCCACATCACACACGCGCCAACCCGCGCGTCGCAACGCCGCCGAACTCGCCGCGCCCGAGCGCAGCGACACCTCACGCTCCGCGCTCGGCCCGCCCATCAACACCGCCACCTTTTCGTTTCTCGTCTTCACAGTCAGTCGTCCTGTATGATCGCGCCGCCTTACTCGCCGAGGATCATCACCTCGGTCTCCAACTCGATGCCTCGTTCTTCCCGGGCGCGTTTCTTGATGAACTCAATCAGTTGCAACACATCGGCGGCCGTCGCGCCGCCATCGTTGACGATAAAATTGCCATGCACCTCACTGACGCGTGCCTTGCCCATGGTCTTGCCCTTCAGGCCCAGCTCGTCAATCAGTTTGCCGGCGGGAATTCCCTTTGGATTCTTGAAGACGCAGCCCGCCGACGATTCGCGCGGTTGCGTGCTCCAGCGTTTCTGCTGGAAGCTCTTCAGCCGGTTCTCGATCACTTCTGGCGCAGCGGGCGTGCCTTTGAACACCGCTGACAGCGCGATATGGTCGCGGAACAGCGGGCAGCCGCGATACTCGTAGTGAATCTCGCCCGCCGGTTTCTCATAGATGTTGCCGGCGTGATCCATAAACCGGACGCTCTCCGCCGCCTCGAACGTCCACTGCCCCATCGCGCCCGCGTTCATCCGCAACGCGCCGCCGACGGAGCCGGGAATGCCCTCGAGGAACTCCAGGCCGGCGAGGTTCGCGCGCTTGGCGGTCATGACAACATCGCGCACCTTCGCGCCCGCGCCGGCCACGATTCGCTCACCGCGTGCCTCCACACGGCTCATCGCCGCGTGTGAGAGGCGGATCACGACGCCCTTGATGCCGTTGTCGCGCACCAGCAAATTCGAACCGCGGCCGATCAGAAAGAACGGCAACCGATGCGCAGCGCAATAGCCGAGCACTTTGCCGAGATCGCCTTCAGTCGCCGGCTCGCACCAGAACTGGGCTTTGCCACCGATCTGAAACGTTGTCTTCTTCGCCATCGGCTCATTTCGCAACAGGACCGTTTCCAGACTGAGCAGCGCGCGAAGTTCCGCGTAAATGTCGTCCTCGTTTTTCATCACCGTGTTCGCTCTTGCGCCCACCTGGCCCGCGCGCACGCGCCGTGCGACCTCCTCGGCCACCTTGTAAATGTCGCCCGCGCCGAGGACAGCAATGATGTCGCCGGGCCGCGCCGCCGCGAGCAACCGGTCCGCCACGCGCGACAGTTCCGGTTCGAACTCCACGTCGTGATGCCCGCTCGTCTTCACTGCCTCGAAAATCGTCCGGCCGCTGACACCTTCGATCGCCGACTCGCTCGCGGCATAAACATCCGTCAATATCAGCTTGTCCGCGCCCTCAAATGCCTTGCCAAATTGCTCGCCGAGGAACTTCGTGCGCGTGTAGCGGTGCGGCTGGAACGCCACGATGACGCGTCGCCGCCCCAGCGAGCGCAACGCTTCCAACGTCGCGCGCAGCTCGGTGGGATGATGCGCGTAATCATCCACGACGACGTAGTCCTTATCCTCGAATTTCACCTCCAGCCGCCGATCCGCGCCGCGGAATGTGGCCAGCGCCGCGGCAACCTGTTCGAACGTCAAACCGAGCGTCATCCCGACGGCGACCGCGGCGGTTGCATTCGAGACATTGTGACGGCCAGGCACGGTGAGAAAAATCCCGCCAAGCGCATGGCCTGCGCGTTTGACAACAAAGTGCGTGCCGCCAGCATCCTGCCGCACAGCCGTGGCGTGATAGGTTGCGTCGGCCGCAAAGCCGAACGAGACGGCGCGTGGATGGCTGGCGCAAAGCCGCGCGGCGTTGGCGTCGTCGGCGCAGAAGAAGACGCGGTCGCGGGTGTTCTCGACGAACTGTGCGAAGGTATCGAGAATCGCCTGGAGGTCGCGGTAATAGTCGAGGTGCTCCTCCTCAATATTCATCACGACGCTGTGCGTTGGGGCGTATTCCACCAACGTGCCGTCACTTTCATCGCACTCGGAGACAAAGAACTCGCCAGCGCCCTCGCCCGCGTTGCCTCCGAGCGAACCGATGTAGCCACCGATGCAGAACGACGGGTCGCGGCCGCCGGTTTTCAAGACGTGCGCGATCATCGCGCTGGTGGTGGTCTTGCCGTGAATGCCCGCGACGCAAACCGATGCTGGCGCCTGTTTGCCCATCAAAAACGGGTTCTGCATCACCGACGCCAGCATCCGCGCCCTGCGGACAATCGGAATACCCGCAGCCTCGGCGGCGCGGATCTCCTGATTGTCCCTGGCAATGGCGTTTGAATAGACAACGAGGTCAGGCTGGCCGATGTTCTCGGCGTGTTCCGCAAACACCGTCGCGCCTCGTCCACGCAATGCCTCCAGTTCAGCCGCGCCACCGATGTCGGATCCACTCACGCGATGGCCGCGCGCCAGCAGCAGCCGCGCTATGCCGCTCATGCCGCAGCCGGCCACACCAACGAGATGCACCGCGCAGGCGCGCTTGCCCAGCAACCGGATGATTTCGTTCTTTTGCAGCTCGCGTGGCACCACCACCGGTTCGGTAATGCCGCCCACCTCGGCCAGCAACGACGCCAGCGCCGCCGACGCATCAGGCCGGCGCAACTCCGCCATTTTTTCCGCCATCGTTCGCCGCTCGACGCCGTGCAGCAATTCCTCTATCGTCGCAGCCAGCATCGCGCCGGTCGTCGCGGTCTCGGTCATCACACGCGCGCCGCCGTGTTGGGCAGTGGAATCGGCATTGAAAAATTGATGGTTGTCTGCCGCCGCCGGAAATGGCACGAGCACGGACGGCACGCCGAACCACGCCAGTTCCGACAGCGCCGCCGCGCCGGAGCGCGAGACGGCCAGCACCGCCGCGCTGTAGGCCAGCTCCATTTCCCTGAGGAACGGCCGCACCACCGCCTTCAGGCCGTTGGTTTCATAGGCGGCGCGCACGCGCTCAAAGTCGGCCTCGCCAGTGAGATGGATGAACTGAATCCGGCGGCCAAGGTGGCGCAGGCCCGGCAGCGCCTCCATGACGAGACTGTTGAGGCCGCGCGCGCCCTGACTGCCGCCTGCTATGAGCACGGTGCGGCGCTGCTCTTCGAGACCCAACTGCCAGCGCGCCTCGCTCGCGGGCAATTTGCGCAACGTGCCGCGGACCGGCGTGCCGGTGTTGACGACGCGGCGTCCGGGGAAACGCGCCATGCATTCTCCCATGCCGACGGCCACCGCGGTGGCAAAGCGCGCGAGCAGCCGAGTGGCGCGACCGGGGATGGCGTTGGACTCGTGGGTGACGAACGGCACGTGACGCTGCCATGCCGCCAGCGCCGCCGGCACGGAGGTGAAACCACCCGTGCCGAGGACGACGGCGGGTTTAAACTCGTCGAACAGCTGCGAACTCTGGCGGACAGACTGCAGAAATCGCACCGCAAACGTCAACAGCCTCCAGGAAAACAGCGGCGGCATCGCGATGGCGGGAATCGTGCGCACATCGAAACCGGTCGTGGTCGCGGCTGCCTGACGATCAATTTCCTTGCCGGAAACCAGAAGCATCACGCGATGACCGCGAAGACGGAGCGTTTCCGCGACGGCCACTCCTGGAAAGAGGTGTCCGCCTGAACCGCCACAGGCAATAGCTACGTTCATCCTTGCAGCGTCCTGGCTTTGAACGGATTCGTCGCGCGCCGCGCCGGCGACGACGCCGGCTCGGAAGTGTCCGCGTGACGGGCGATGCTCAAGAGCACGCCGACGCAAACCAGCAGCACGCACAAGTCGGTGCCGCCGTAACTGATAAAGGGCAACGGCATGCCTTTGTTCGGCATGCAGCTCGTGACCACCGCGAGATTGATCAGGGCCTGAAGCCCGATAAGCGTGATCAGACCCATGCCCATCAAATAGCCGGCATGCTCACGCGCGCGGGAACTGGCGTAAACGCCTGCCGCAATCAATATCATGAACGCCAGCAGCATCGCGATCATCCAACCCAGCCCCAGTTCCTCGCCGATGATCGGCGCAATGAAATCGCTGAAGGCCAGCGGCAAATAGTGTTCCTTGACGCGGCTGAGGCCGAGGCCCACGCCTTTGATGCCGCCGAGCGCGAAGGCTGCCTTGGCCTGCATCTGCTGAATGTCCATGCCAATGTCGGTGATCCGTTTCCAACGCACCGGGTCATGGCACAAGTATTCGAATACCACCAGGCCGGCCACGCCATAGCTCGGCAACACCAACCACCAGCGGACACCACCCAGTAACATCATGCAGAGACCGACCACGCCGATCAGCACACTGGTGCCCACGTCGGTCTCACACATGATCGGCAACACGATCATCCCCGTCACACCCATCGGCAGGAAGAAGCCCTTGGCAAGATCAGAAAACTTCTGTTTGAACCGGATACAATCCCGGAAGCGGATATTCTGGATGGACACGCGCCAGCGGTCGAGGCACCAAGCCAGCGTGAAGATGACCGCAACTTTGCCGAGCTCCGACGGTTGGAAGCCTGGTTTCAACCAGCGGCGAGCGCCGTTGATTTTCATGCCGAAACCCGGGACCAGCACAAGCACCAGCATGATGAACGCGGTGATCCAAAACACCCACGCGACCTTGACCCAAAGATTGTAGTCGAGCTTGGTGGCAATCAACAATCCGACGAGGCCGATCACACCCCAAATGATCTGACGTTTGACGAACCAGTAGAGATCGCCCTGACAAAGAGAGGCTTTTTGGGCATACGGGTAACTGGCGCTGTAGAGCATCACCAGCCCGAGGCCCAGCAAGAACAAAACGCTAACTAGAATCGCCGCAAAACTTTTCTTCACCTAGTTTGGGTTTCACTGTTGCCGGGAGACCTCCCCAGCCGCCGATCTGGTCTGGGGAAGTCTCCCGCGATTTCATGAACTCGTCGTGTTGTCAGTTTACATCTGCGACGGAGCCGGAGTGCTTGGCGCCGAAGGCGGCGGCGCGGGAATGGACGGCGCGGCCGGAGGAGGCTCCGGCAAAGACGGCGACGGAACCGTCGGAGCGGGCACGGGCGCGGCACCCGGTATGCCTGCAGGAATGCCACCGGCAGGAGCAGCAGCCGCAGCAGCGCCTGGCACGTTCAGCTTCTGGCCAATCTGGAGTTTCTTCGGATCGAGGCCTGGATTGGCGTCGATCAGTTCCTGGGTCTTGATGCCGAGTTTCTTGGCGATGGTCACGGGAGAATCGCCCTTCTCAACAACATATTGGCCACCGGCGGCAGCGGCAGCTGCTTCGGCGCTCGCCTTCTTCGGCGCAGCCTTCTTCTTGTGAACCGTCTTGTGCGGCGCAGCGGCCACCTTCTGTCCGCTTTCCTGCGGCGACGGAATCGCCAGCTTCTGGCCGACGCGAATGGTGTCGCTGCTGAGGTTATTGGCCTGCTTCAATGCGGTCACCGTGGTGCCGTTCTTGTGGGCGATGCCAGAGAGCGTATCACCCTTGGCGACCACGTAGTTCGAGGTGGCCTTGACCACGGGCGCCATGATCGGTTTCGTTTCGATCGCAGGCGCAGTCGCAATCGGGGTCACCGGCATAGGCGGTGGCGGCGGCACTTCCGTCGGCACGACTGCGGCAGTGGGAGCTCCCGGAGGAGGCGCGACCACAGGCGTCTGCGTCCTGCGCGTCGGCTTGCAGCTTTCGAACAACAACAGTCCTCCGATCACCGCGATGTGCATCCCGGCAATCAGTATGATTTTTGACATCTTCGAGTTCATGTTTACTTTTCCTCCGGTCCTTTCCGCACTGCTTCCTACTGGTTTGAGTTAATGTTTGGCTCGCGAAATTTCTTGGCCGGACGCGAGTGTCCGGACGATCTGCTTAAACTGGTTTCCTCGGTCTTCATAGCTCTGAAACATATCAAAGCTTGAGCACGCTGGCGACAAAAGAACAACATCACCACGTTGCGCGTTCTGCCGCGCCAACTGCACCGCCGCTTTCAGCGTGTCGGCCCTGGCGCAATGCACTGCCGGCGACCAACTTGACGCAAGCTTCTCGCGCGTCTCGCCGATCAATACAGCCAGCTTCACTTTCCGCCGCAACATCTCATTCAACGCTGCAAAATCAAAGCCTTTGTCTTTGCCGCCGGCAATCAGCACCACGGGCCGGTCAAAACCGGCCAGCGCCTTTTCCACCGCGTCGGTATTGGTCGCCTTGGAATCGTTGACGTAACTGACGCCGTCAATCTCCGCGACAAACTCACACCGGTGCGGCAGCGGCCGATAAGCCGCAATCGCCTGCCGCGCCACGTCCAGCGGCACATGGAACGCCTCGCCGACCGCCAGCGCCGACATGATGTTCTCGGCGTTATGCGGGCCGCGCAAATGCGTGGCCGCCATGTCGAGCAACTCGCCGGCTTGCGCGCCGAAAATCTTTGTGCCTTCCAGCCACAGCGCGCAACCCTCGCGCCGTCCGCGCGCACTAAACACCAGCCGCCGTGGCGCGCCCGGCCGTTGCAACGAGGCGAAGTCACCCAGACAATCAGCGTTCACGACCGCAAGGTCGTCCGGCTGCTGGTTCATGAACACCCGCTCCTTCGCCGCCGCGTAATCGCGCATCGAAACGTAACGGTCCAGATGATCGGGCGTCACGTTCAACATCACACTGACCCGTGGCCGAAACTGTTCGATCCGTTCCAATTGAAAAGAACTGACTTCCAACACCACCGCGTCGAGCCGTTCCACGTTTGCTCCCTTCGCATCGCCACGACGCAACAGGTCACAAAACGCGCGGCCGATGTTTCCAGCCGCGGGGGCAACCATTCCGCCGGCTCGCAACACAGCCGCACACAACTCGGTCGTCGTCGTCTTGCCGTTGGTGCCTGTGATGGCAGCGACCGGGCAGGAACAGAAGCGAAACCCAAGCTCCAGTTCGCTGATCACCGGCACGCCGGCGCTTTCCACGGCGCGAAGCAACTCGTTCTTCGACGAGAAACCGGGGCTAAGCACCGCCAGTTCCGCGGCCACCGACGCCAGTTGCCCGACGCCAAGCCGTGTCTCCACGCCCTGCGCCCGCAACGTCTTGGCCGCAGTTTGTAGGGCTTCGTTCTCGGCATTGTCAACACCGATAACTCGCGCGCCGCGCTCGGCCAGCAACCGCGCTGCCGCCACGCCGCTGCGACCCAAACCCAGCACCAACACCGTTTTGTTTTGCACGTCCAGATTCATCGCAATTTAAGCGTCCCAAGCCCAATCAGCGCAAACAACAGCGCCAGGATCCAGAACCGCACGACCACCTGGGTCTCGCTCCAGCCTTTCAGTTGGAAATGATGATGCAGCGGCGTCATCAAAAACACCCGCCGGCCTTCGCCATAGCGGTGCCGGCTCCATTTGAAGCAGCTGACTTGGATGATGACGCTCAGCGCCTCGACCACGAAGATGCCACCGATGATGATCAGCGTAAACGGCTGTTGAATCACCACGGCGACGACGCCAAGCACGCCGCCGATAGCCAGCGAGCCGGTATCGCCCATGAACACCTGCGCCGGGTGACAATTGAACCAGAGGAAACCGATGCCCGCGCCGAACAGCGCCGAGCAAAACACCGTCAGCTCGCCCGCGTTCTTCAACTGCGGAATATGCAGATACGCCGCGAGCTTCGGCTGGTCCGCCACGTAAGCCAGGATGCCGAGCGCCGCCGCGGCGCTGATGGTGCAGCCGATTGCCAGCCCGTCCATCCCGTCGGTCAGGTTCACCGCGTTGGAGCTGGCGATGATGATGAGTTCGATCCACACGATCGCCCAGAGCCCGATGTCTCCGATCACCGGTTCCTTCCAAAACGGCAGCCACAGTTCACGCACCTGCCGCGAGGTGTCCGGGTCCAGCCAAAGCCACGCGCCCACGATCAAACCCAGTGCGATTTGCCCGGTGAGCTTCTGCCAGCCGCCGAGACCCTGCCGCACCTTTTTGCGCGCCTTCATGGAATCGTCCAGCCAGCCGAGCGCGGCCAGCCAGAGCAGGCAGAACAACGTCAGCCATATAAACCTTACGGAGGGATTGGCCCAAAGCAGCGTCGAAACGGTCAGCGCAATCACGATCAGAATGCCGCCGCTCGAAGGCGTGTCGCCCTTGCCTTTGCGCAGCTCGGCCAGTTTCGCGAGGTCCGCATCGCCGCCCACATGCTCACCGGTGCGCCGTTGCCGCAACCACGCGATCACCCGCGGGCCGAGCCAGATGCTTATCAGCATCGCCGTCACCGCCGCCATCATGGCGCGGAAGTTGACGTAGCGAAAAACGTTCAGCAACCCCAGCCCGTCGCTGAGGTGTGTCAAATGATGCAGGAAGTAAAACATTTCACTCCGTGCCCGCAGGCCGCGCCTGGGGAACCAGCGATTCCAGTTTCATGCCGCGCGAAGCTTTCACAAGCACACAGTCACCCGGCAGGACGTGCGCCCGCAGAGCCGTCGCCGCCTGCGTCGTGGTGTCGCAAATCATGATGTTGCCGGTCTGCATTCCGCTGGCGCGCGCTTCTCCGGCAATGAATCCGGCCATCGGCCCCACCGTGATAAGAAGATCCAGTTTCTGCCGTGCTGCTTCAGCGCCAAGCTGCCGATGCCAACGCTCACTCTCCGCGCCCAACTCCAGCATGTCGCCCAGGACAGCTACACGCCGGCCCCGGCACGGCCGCGATGCCAGCCCTTGCAGCGCCGCGTGCATCGAGTCGGGATTTGCGTTGTAAGCGTCATTGATCCAGCGAACGCCTTCGACCTCGCAGGACTGCATGCGCATGGCTGGCAGCTTGATCTTCGCAAAGCCGGCGGCAATCTCGCTTGTAGCCAGCCCGAACAACCGCGCGGCGGCGGCTGCCAACAGCGCGTTGGAAATCCAATGATCGCCGATCGCCGCAAGCTTCACGCGAACAGACGTCGGGCTTTCGTCCACCGGCCCGCGCGGCGAAATCGCGCGCGGCCAGTTCGGTGAGTTCAGCGGCGGCAGAATCAAATCGAACTCCACGTCGTCCGCCAAACGCCGGACATTCTCCGCCCGCACGTCAGCGCCCGACGCGAAACCCGCCGTAACGATTCGCGACACCGCGCGACGGCGCAGATAGGGCGTCCAGCGATTGTCAGCGTTGAGGACGGCAATGCCATCGGGTGGTAAGGCGAGAATGACGCTGGCCTTCTCGCGCGCGACGGCCTCTTCATCGCCCATGCCCTCGAGGTGCGCCGGGCCAACGTTGGTGATGATGGACACTGAAGGCGCGACCATCTTCGCCAGCGGCGCAAGTTCGCCGGGGTGGTTCATGCCCATCTCGAAGACGCCGACCTCGTGAGTCCGCCGGATTTGCAACAGGCTCAACGGCACTCCGATGTGGTTGTTGAGATTGCCTTCCGTCTTGAGGGTGGAGAACCGCTCAGCGAGCAGCGTGGCCAGCATCTCCTTCGTGCTGGTCTTGCCGTTGGAACCTGTGACCGCCACGGTGCGCAGAAGCATCGCCTGCCGGTAGTGGGTCGCAAACTCTTGCAGCGCCCGCAGCGTGTCGTTGACCTCGATCACCGGCAGCGAAAACGGGCGCGGCACCTTGTTTACGTCGGACACGATCGCCGCCACCGCGCCGCGCTCAGCCGCTTGCTGGAGATGATCGTGCCCGTCAAAATGGTCACCCCGCAGCGCCACGAAGATCTCGCCAGGTCGAATCCGGCGCGAGTCACTCGAAACGCCATGGAAGAGGGTCTCAACCATGGCGCCTTTTAGCTGCCCCCCGCAGGAGCGGGCGGCGTATTCGAGTGACGGTTTTTCAGACATTGCGTCAAATACTCCCGTGCGACTTCGCGGTCGTCAAATGAAATCACGGTATCGGCAAATTCCTGGTAGGTTTCGTGGCCCTTGCCGGCGATCACCACGATATCGCCCTCCTCGGCCATCGCCAGCACTCGGCTGATCGCCTCGCGCCGATCCTCGACCACTTCGTATTTGCCCGCGCTGCCGGCGTCGGAAAAACCCTCCTCGATCTGCGAGATGATCGCGCGCGGCTCCTCCTTGCGGGGATTGTCGGAAGTCAGCACGCTGAAATCCGCCAGTTGGCTCGCCACGCGACCCATGAGCTCGCGTTTGCGCGTATCGCGGTTGCCGCCGCAACCAAAGCACACCAGCAGCCGTTTCGTCGTAGACTCGCGCAGTGTCGTGAGCATGTTCTTCAGCGCGTCGTCGGTGTGCGCGTAGTCCACAAACACCTGAAACGGCTGGCCGCAATCCACACGCTCCAGCCGGCCCGGCACCGCCGGCAGCGACTTCAGCGCGCGCGCCATCGTCGGCAGCTTCACGCCCAGTGTCATGCACGCGCCGAGCGCACCGAGGGCGTTGGCAACGTTGTACCGGCCAAACAAGGGCAGCGAGATCCGGTCTTCGCCCTTCGGGGTGGCAACTTCAAATTTCAGGCCGACACAGTTCACCGCCAGCATTCGGCCGCGAACCATGGCTTCGTTCTCGATGCCGTAAGTAAGCTTGGCGGCCTTCAACGGCATCGCCACCAATTCGCGGCCGCGCGGGTCGTCCACGTTGATGACCGCCATGCCGATCTTGCCGTTGGAGGAAAGCGATTTGAAGAGGATGCTCTTCGCATCGAAGTAGTTGTCCATCGTCTTGTGGTAGTCGAGATGGTCCTGTGTCAGGTTGGTGAATACCACCACATCGAAATCAATGCCCAGCACGCGCTTCTGATCGAGCGAATGACTGCTGACCTCCATCACCACCGCGCCGCAATTCTGCCGAACCATTTGTGCCATCATCTCGTGCAACTCGACGGCCTCTGGCGTCGTGCGCGACGCGGGGATGACGCGCTCACCGATCTCGTAACGGACGGTGCCGATGAGGCCGGTCTTGATGCCGGCTTCCTTCAGGATGTGCTGAACCATGAAAGCGGTCGTCGTTTTCCCATTCGTGCCGGTGATGCCAATCACCTTCATCCTGCGATCCGGGTGGCCGTGAAACTGCGCCGCCAACCGCG
>Ga0265297_10006550_pt1 | contig 16805 bp, 11 predicted proteins | sample Munlanlwell13791_FD_192502 | JGI IMG/M metagenome (GOLD analysis project Ga0265297, IMG submission 192502) | Leachate microbial communities from a municipal landfill in Southern Ontario, Canada - Leachate well 137-91 | ecosystem: Engineered > Solid waste > Landfill > Unclassified | place... | reverse complement strand
AATATTTCTGTCCAAGCTTGCTTATATGCAAATGACACAGGCTGGCAAACCCCTGTAAGTTTAACATCGGATGAATCAATAGAGTATATAGTTCCACGCGTTGCTATGGATAATAACGGCAATGCCGTCGCATTATGGCAACAAAATACCATCAATGAATCCTCAATATATTCGACACATTTTACCGCAGCAACCGATTCATGGGATTTGCCCGCAACACGTATATCACCTGTTTCGCAAAATACGGAATCGCCTAACCTTGCCATGGATAACAATGGTAATACTATTGCCACATGGTACAGAACAAAAGAAAACCCGGATACAACAATTGACTTGATTATTCAAGCAAGCCAAAATTCATCTGACGGAAGTTGGTATCTTGCTCATGACATTTCCCTTATAGGGCTTGATGGATTTGCTCCTAATATAGCGATCAACAACACTCATCAGGCAGCCGCTTCTTGGGGATTTCCTCAAAGCAATCTTTTTGTTTCTCGTGCTTATGAAGTTCCTGAGTTGATCAGCAAACTTGTCACTCTTGGGACAGCATCAGCTTTTTCAGTTTCATCAAACGGTGAAGGTGTTTTCTTCGTCGACATTATTACTAACGGCATAGTATATACATTTGTACATTATCCTGATACAGCTGAGACCGCCTGGGAACAAATTCAAGTATCTCCGGACAGCTTATTCGCATACGAAATCGCAGGGGCAACCGATGGATATGGGAATCATGGCATTGCATACACAGCAAGAACACGGACCACAACAGAAGAAACCCCTGATATTACTGCATACCTTGCAACATTCACGCGTACGACACGTACAAGAAGAACAACTACCACAACGACAAGAACAAGGGGCGTTTCTGAACTTCCTACAACAATAGTCATATCTGAACCAGGACAACTTCCAATGTTGCCTCGTATCAGAACAACGACAACTACTACACGCACGACACGAACAGATGATCCCAATACAATACATATCTCATTCTGTTTCATCGATTCGTTAACGCGTACAACATTTACCGGACGCACAACAACTACTACACGATCTATAAAATCAACGGATGAGGTTGAACTTGAGCAAGCTTCTCCGGCAGAAGCTATGCTTACACAGCTTGCAGTTTCTAACACATTCGCTAGAGCTTATCTATGGCTTATTAAAGACGTTGGTACCACGCGAGCGCAAGCCAACTATGCTGAACCTAGTGCACTGCTCATCGGCTATCGTTATCTTTCTGAAGACAGCTTAGATCTTATAAGTACTATCACACCCGTGGTACAATGTGATTCATTCGGAACAACATTATTTGCTTGGGTTGCAACCGATTCAACAGATGGAAGCTTTCTGGTTCAGGCAACAAGCTTCAGAGCTTTTGACCCTGAAGAACAATGGGAAACTTTTGATCCGGTTGCCAATACCGAAACATTGGACCGTATATCGGCAGAAACACCTGTAGAATCCTTAGCATTTACGATCGATAGCGCAGGCAACAGTATTTTGACATGGACAATTCAAGAGCAAACTACGCCAATCAGTTACAGATTTAACCATACAAGTAATATCTGGCAAGCTCTAACATCAACTAAAAAACGTTCTGTGAGCACTATTGAAAGATTATTAAAACAAAATAATGATCTTGAGGATTTAATTGAAGTATCAATTCCGGCAATAGGTCTTGGCGGTTCACGCGGAACCCGCACAACCACCACAACAACAAGAACGCGCACCACAACACGCAACAACCTATTGGCAAGAACACTCAGCGCAACAGAAACACCAACAACCACAATCGAAGTCGCACAAGTAAACGGCTTTACGGAAGAGATTTTTGATCCTGAAACATTTACCGTTGAAGGCTATGTAACCAATATTGGCGCGGCAACCAACTGGAACGGCACACGCCAAATCACAACATTAACACGTACAACACGCACAACAACTCGCGGACCTTCAACAGACGGCACTGAAGATATATTGCAGATACAGATGCGAGAACCAGCCCTGCCCCAACCGGGTCAAGCAACAGATGTACAAGTCAAAAAACAAATAACACGACTTCCACGAAGAGCAATAAGAGCCAATTGCATAAGCTGGCAAAACCCCGCGGCTGAACAGGGAACACCTACAATCAGTTCATATGAAATATACGTATTTCCTGACCTCGACACCCCTGTCGCCACTATTGCCGCGGATGAATCATTAACATACTGTCAGCATAATATTAATTCTTGCTCTCAATATATTTATTATATCTACAGCATCGACGATCAAGGAACTCATAGTAATCCTGTTATTGTTACGGTTAAATAGTTAAAGGATAGATATGAAAAAACATATAGCGTTATTTGCATCACTACTTATAACAACATGTATATACGCTCATGATCATGGGTGGACGTGTATAGTAAAACAAGGATATTTTATTCCCCAAGAAAAAGCTTTGCGTGATATGTTCTCCTGCTCAGGATCAAAGGGAGGCTACTTTATTGAAGGAGCAGCGCGATACAATGTATGGAATTGTTTATATCTTGAACTCAACGCAAGCTACTTTGGCAAAAAAGGCAGAGCACTTATAACCACCGTAACAGGAACAGATTGTTGTGAGACAACATGTGGAGAATGTATTAAATTCAAACTTCCAAGCATCGGGCTCGGGCTTAAGTATTTTTATTACTTCCGTGATTACGCAAGCTTCTTTGTCGGCGGCGGCATCAAGGGATTCTTTGCCCACATTACTCAAGATTCTTTATATGCACCTCGTTGCGACAACGCGAATACGGCCGGTGGATTTATTCATGCCGGGCTGTTATTTGATGTATACAAAGGATTAAATATTGAACTCTTTGCCGATTATTTAGGAGCCCGTTTAAAATGCCCATGCACCGATGCGAACACCATACCTTATAAACTGAACATCGGCGGCTTTGCGGGTGGCGTTGGAATCGGATATTCATTCTAAGTAAAGAACTCGTAGAGATTAAGGAACTAAATTATGATTAAATATTCATTGAAAATTGCTTTGATCACATACATATTATTACTCAATTACGCGCAAGCACATGCTTGGACAAACCCGGCAATTATTCCAAACTCTTCCGGATCTTTGCACGTAGATGCAGCTCAAGACAAAAATGGCAATATAGTTGCAATATGGATAGCTCAACAAAATAATGCCACGGTCGTACAAACGACTCGCTATTCAGCCAAAACAGAATCATGGAGCAGCATAAAAGAGATCGGAACATCTTCTTTACAAGCACACGTAAAGATAGGAATGAACCGGGAAGGAACAGCTTTATTGGTATGGAAAAATAAAGATAATGTACTGCAATCTATTGCATATTCAGGACAAGATTGGCAAACATGGGACCCTTCACCTATTTCACTTTCAAACCAAGATGATACCGTTATTGATTTCTTTACAACAAAAGAATTTGCAACAGAAACGACAGTAACGTGGTGTTCCGGCAATGGGGCCTATGCAATACTGTATGACGCTACAACGCAATCATGGTCAACAATAAAAACGCTATCAACCAAAGCCTGCGTAAATATCTCACAAAGTGTTGATGCTCAAGGCAATAACGCATTTATCTGGATTGCCAAACAGGACACAACACACTATACCGTATCCGGGTCATACTATGACGCATCTCAAACATGGCAAACCTGGCAACCATATACTGTAGAATTTGCTTTGGACTGTTTTGCGTACAACGCGTACGTATCTATGGCATCATCAACAGGCATTGCTTTCTTTTCATGGGCCGATTCACACGGAATACAAACAACACAATATAATCCATCAGTCGTATGGCAAGAATATAATCCTCACTCGGGGCAAAAAACAGTTGATATACCAACATATTACCAATTACAAAGCACAACAGATGCCGTCGGAAATACTGTATGGGTATGGCAACAGCCTTCAGGAATCTGCTTTTTAACAAGGTATGACGCGGGTACTCAGTGGCAAAATTGGAATCCTATCTGCACCGCTGTTAATGATCAGGCAACAAAAATTGAAGATGTAGTTTTACTAAACAGTACCAACACTATACTTCTTCTTTCTTCGCAAGAAAATTACAGGCGCAATACTCTCTATATTTCTGAGTGTAACAGCTCAGGATATTGTGATACTCCTGTTGCTCTTACACGTGCATGCCTATCTTCAAATCAAAAAGTTTTGGCGGCAAGGCCTGACAGTTCAGAGACACACATAATGGCTCTCTGGCCAACCACGTACAACGGAATACATTACATCATATCGTAATTTAACCCCCGACTTTTTAATCGGGGATATTATAGAACGTATGTCATACATAAAAAGGAACCAAATGAAGCATATATATTTTGCCCTACTTTTCCTACTTGCCATACAACTGGTTCAAGCTGACACGCTTGTTATTTTTAATCACGCACATGTACCTGTTCATGTCGGTCTATATTCAGTCAAAAGCAATGTATGGGGAACAAGTATAGGCCCAGCACGTTTACAATCACCTATCGTGTCAATTTCTGCTCACGCGCATATAACGCTTGAACGGCCAACGTACACATTGATGGCAAATAGAGAACTTATATTTTCAAAGCAATTAGCAGATCTCAAAGAAACATTGGATGCCGACACGTATAAAAAGGCAGCATGCCAACACGCAGGATGGCTTTATGGATTAATGTACCATATTACAGAAGATGAAAATACGTTACATGGATACACTGAAGCAGAATGGCAAATTACTAAACCTATTAATGAAGCATTTGACAGTGCAACAGACGCAATGTTCAATGAACTGCAGGAACATTACACTGATGGTCCTTATAGTAAAACACAAGCAACATTACGCGTTGGACAAAACATTTGCGCGGAAGAACTTGACAGTACTAAAGAACGTATCAAAAAAGTTAATGCGACACTCGAAAATCTCTTACAACAACCAATAGCCCAAGAAAAAACTCCTCGCATTGCTGTTTGTTTAAGCGGTGGCGGAATGCGCGCTGCTATGTCATCATACGGCTTAATGGCAGGTCTTGATGATATTGGATTACTTAACGGTATTACCTATTGCGCAGGGCTATCGGGTTCTACATGGTTTTTGACCGACTGGATGCTCTATGGCAAACCTATGGACAGTTATTATGAACATTTTACAAAGGCCATTTCTCATATGCGCATGTTTTCTATTGACGCTCTTGCATCGTCATTATGGCCAAAATATCTCTTCAGGCAAGATACCGGCATCGTTGATATTTACGGCATATACCTGGCAAATACATTTTTACGTACCATAAAAAACAAGATCGATCGTCAGCGTGTAACCTTTTCGTCAATGGCTCCTTTAGTACGTGACGGCTCGTGGCCATTCCTATTGTGCACAGGTGTTGAGACAAGCATCGATAACCATTGGGTTACATTTACACCATTTGAAGTAAGCTGTGATTCACTGCACTTTAATATGCCAACATGGGCCTTTGGCAGAAAGTTTATTAACGGAAATTCCACAGACTTTGCACCGGAACCATCTCTTGGGTTCTTTATGGGACTCTGGGGCTCAGCATTATCCGGCAGCATACAAGAAATGATCGACACAACAATACATCAACTGAATCCAATACTATACAACACAATCAGTAAAATACTTCTTAATATTGGACTGTCAGAGTTGCGCATGGCATCGATTAAAATAAAAAATCCTCTCTACGGCCTTGAAACGCACTCATACAGAAATCGCAACTTAACCGATCTTATTTTTATGGACGCAGGATATGCATATAATTTACCTCTTCCTCCTGTACTTAAAAAGGAACGAGCGGCAGATATTATCATTATTTTAGATGCTTCTGAAGATGTTCATGAAGGAGCCGGCGAACTCAAAAAAGCTATTACAGATCTTACAGAACAGGGTATCAATTTGCCTCAAATAGATTTTTCAACAATATTACAACATCCGGTAACCGTTTATAAATCAGACAATCCACAAACACCAACACTTATATATGTAGTACCACTCAAACAAGACTCGTATGATCCTACATTTGACCCTAAAGACGAGTTTAGTACTACCTATAAAACATCAAGGTTCTCGTATGACGAGAAATCTATTGATAAATTGACAGGCCTTATTCGACATACTATACGGGATTACAAAGATACCATATTAGGCACTATCAAAGAGGTATTATAATTTACAAATAGAAACACAAGCTAGACGATACTGTTGATTTTCTTATGATATCTTGATAATATGTATATGTTGAAATTTAATTCAATGTATCATTTAAAATATTATTAACCAATAGGAGGCATCATGAAGTTTAACCATTATGCTTTCGCATTAGCATGTGCAAGCTTAGTAAGTCTTCAAACACACGGATCAACTTCTCCATTTGAATCCATGCAACAAGCGTTGAAATCAATGGATGAAGCTATGCAATCCATGTTTGATAATATGAACAAAATGCACGAAGATTTTAACGCGTCATGGAAAAAAGAATTAAGCTCGGAACAAGATGGCGTAAATATTGCAGTCAACCAAGAGGATAATGCTGTTAAAGTTATTCTTACAGGTATTCAAGCAGATCAGTTTGATGCAGTATTTGGCGACAAAGAACTGACTATAAAAACGTCCGGCACAACTATAAATCTTTCAGCACATAACTCCTTGTTATCCATCTCGATGAACCAAGAAATCAGTCAGGAAACTACTGATCAAAATGATCAAAACAAGAAAATGAGTCGTCAGGTTTTTGCAAGCAGTTCACATGTACAACAACCAATTACAAGTCCTGTTATTATAGAAGATGCTGCTATAGATTATACAAAGGATACAAAAACATTGACTATTACACTTCCCGCAAAAGACTTCAAAAAACTGCTAAAGTTATTCCTGTAAACATCAAGTAAACAAAACATTTAACTCAAAAAATAGGCTCTCATTTAGAGAGCCTATTTTTTGAGTTAAATGTATCGTACCATATTGCTCGTCAAGCACTTTACTACCGATAACATTAAAAATTTTTCAAAGCAGCAAAAACAATTAGAAGTTAGAAATATACTGTTTTTTATTTTATAGCTTCAGGATTTACATTTTTTGACTTATTATATTGCATTTTAGATAAGCAAGGCATACACTCTTTTTTGTGTACTGTCTTTTCTTTAAATTATTATGCCACTACACGGCACAAAGCCTTATTGGTTTATGGTAGGAAATATGGCTATAGTTCATCGTCGTACATGGGTAGAAATTGATACTCAAGCTTTTAATCATAACATTGCTTGCTACAAGAATATTGTTGGATCATCAGTCATGATATCACTTGTAGTAAAAGCTAATGCTTATGGACATGGCATTACACAGATAGCACATATAGCTGAAAAAAACGAAAATATCCATATGCTTGATACTGCCTCATTATCAGAAGCTTTGGTATTACGCAACGATGGCATTAAAAAGCCAATACTTGTTATGGGTATCATGGATGAAGATCCAACTCAAGCTATAATTAATGATATTGATGTTATGATCTCTGATAAGCAAGAGATGCTTGAATTAAACTCCTATGCTACGGCTATCGGCAAAAAATGTAATGTTCATATAAAAGTTGATACGGGACTTGGACGTTTTGGGGTATTAGTTGATGATGTTATTCCATTGATTAATTACGCGCAAACATTGCCTTATATACACATCAATGGCATTTGTAGCCATTTTGCTGAAGCTTCTAATAAAGATCAATCTTATACACAACTCCAATATACCAGCTTTGTAAACATCTTAAGTGAGTTAAAAAAACAAAACATCGCTATTACCTATAGGCATATAACTAATTCTGCAGCCAGCACTACATACGATCTTTCTATGTTAAGCATGGTACGTATCGCGGCCGGAGCATATGGTCTATATCCATCAGAGGCACAAAAAGAGCGAACATTACTGGTTCACCCTGAATATCAATTACAGCAGGTGCTTAGTTGGCATACGCGCATTTGCCATATCAAAACATTACCGGCACAAACGTACGTAGGCTATGATCGTACGTATACAACACAAGAACAAACAACAATTGCTTTATTACCTATCGGATACTCTGATGGTTATGATAAGCGCTTAAGTAATAAGGCATTAGTATATTTCCCTCATGCACATGCATATGCCCCTATTATTGGCAACATTGCTATGAATATTGCAACTATCGACATAAGCCACATCCCTGATGTTCACGTAGGAACAGAAGTTTTACTTGTCGGGCCTCAAAAAGAAATAGCCGCTACAACATTAGCCGATATGAGCAATTGTCATAATCCTCGAGAAATAACGCTTCATATTCATCCTTCTATTACCCGCGTATGCACACATCAAGATGCTATCGAAAAAACGAATATAGGGTATACTCATACTACTTTACATTCAAAAGGTGTAGTTCGATAAACCAGCGGAGTAGAATTTGTATGTATATTCTCGAAGGCAACATTGGTGCAGGTAAATCAACTTTTTTAAAACTTATAGAACAAAACATTCCTTATATTTCTATAGGGTTTGAACCACTCAATAACTGGCATACAGAAAAAAGCGGTCAATCGTTGTTGCAGCAATTTTATGAACAACCCAAACGATGGGCCTATACGCTTGAAACACTCGCTCTTATGAGTCGCGTTAAAGAACATATGCTTGAACAAAAACACACACATGACTTTCGTCTTGTTGAACGTTCAATTTATTCCGGTTTTTATTGCTTTGCCAAAAATAGCTTCCAAAGTGGTTTCTTAACTGACATTGAATGGTCAATTTATAAGGAATGGTTCTCATTTTTGACACATAACAATTGCAATGTACCGGACGGATTTATTTATTTAAAAGTTGATCCTGAAATTGCCTTTGAACGAACTAAAATTCGCAATCGTTCAGCAGAAAGCAGCATGACACTATCATATCTTAAAGATATTGATAAACTTCACTCTGATTTTCTACTCGAGAAAAAAGGCATAGATGAGAAACTTAAAGATGTTCCTGTATTAGTGTTGGATTGCAATACAGATTTTGAACACAATGAAAAACAGTTTGAACAACATTGTCAAAAATTAAGTTCGTTCTTACAAGAAACTAAACTGAACTGTTCACGCGCAAACAACACTGCCTGTAGATTATAATAATGTTCAGCAACGCTCAATAATAACATATGCCATGGCATCATCTTGAGTATGCGTCAATGAACAATGAACAACTAAGGAAGAAGCTGATATATTATCTTCACCTAATACATTCCAATTTGCCTGTAATACAGGAATATTGTGTTCAGAATGAAGCAACGAAACAGCCTTGCAGACTTTTAAAAATGGCAACGGAGACCTTTGTTGCATTGAACATAATGCTTTAAAAAACGCTTCCCTTACTGCAAAGCGTACAGCAAAACGCTGAGAGCCCAACCGTGGTGATTTTAAACAATACGCTATTTCTTCCTCAGAAAATATCTTTTTAAGTTGTGTCGCGCTGATACTAGACCATGAAGCAAATCGTTTAACTTGGACTGAATCTATACCAACTCCAAGAATCATCTACTCTCTCCCATAGTTCTATCTAATGAACGATACATTATAGCTTCTTGTATATGTGTAACATCAATATACTCATGCGCCTGCAAATCAGCAATGGTTCTGGCTATTTTTAATATTTTATGATAACCGCGCATACTAAGATGCAACACATCAAACGCTTTTTTAAGAACATTTTCAGCGGCGGGTGTAAGGACACAATAGGTTTCAACCATTTCCGCGCTCATCTGGCTATTATAGATAGTAGTTGTTCCAAAGCGCTTTTTTTGGCATGAAACAGCACATTCAACAGCATCGTACAACATTGCGGAACTTACTTGAGTCGCTTGTGTATCTTTGATTGTCGTATAGTCGACTGCTTGTACACTCACATGCAAATCAATGCGATCAAGCAATGGCCCGGATAACTTTTCCATATATTTAGTTACCTGCTGCATACTGCAAGTACAGGTTCTTTTTTTATCTCCATAAAAACCACACGGACAAGGATTGAGCGCGGCAATAAGTAAAAATGAAGCCGGAAACGTAACCGCTTGCTGCGCGCGAGAAATTGCTACAGAACCATGTTCTAATGGTTGTCTTAAAACTTCAAGCGTGGACCGCTTAAATTCGGTCAGTTCATCTAAAAACAGAATGCCATTATGTGCTAAACTTATTTCACCCGGTTGAGGATATGATCCTCCGCCTACAAGCCCGGCTTGCGATATGGTGTGATGTGGATTACGAAAAGGTCGATCCACAACGAGTCCTTTATCATCGAGTTTTCCGCTTATCGAATAGATTTTACTTGTTTGCAATATCTCATCAAATGTAAGCCGTGGCATAATGGTTGGCAAACATTTTGCAAGCATCGTTTTACCGGATCCAGGAGGACCAATGAATACAATATTGTGCCTGCCGGCTGCGGAAATTTGCAATGCTCGTTTTGCCTGTTGCTGCCCTTTAATATGCGCGAAATCAGTCGTGTAGCACTGAGTTGCGGCATGAAATAGATCCAATGACATTTTGGTATGCACAATAACCTGTTCGCCACGTAAATGGGCAACAAGTTCTACTATCGACTCGACACCAATAATCTCTAAGTCCTTAATAAGCGAAGCTTCTTGAGCATTTGCTTTAGGTAAAATAATGCGTTTTATGCCCAACCTAAGAGCATCATACGCAACCGCTAACGCGCCTTTGATACCTCTGATGCTTCCATCAAGTGACAATTCACCGATAAATAATGTTTGTTCAAGAAATTCTTCAGATAAGCGTATATGCTCATCCGCGCACAAAATACCTACAGCAATAGGTAGGTCAAATAAAGTTCCTTCTTTTTTTAAATCTGCCGGGGCCAAATTCACCGTAATCTTTTTAGCCGGCAAACGAATACCGCTATTTTTAAGCGCGGTCTGTATCCTTTTGCTACTCTCTTTGATTGCAGTATCAGGTAACCCTACAATATAAAATTGGATAAGCCCTAAGGAAAGGTCTACTTCGACTTCTACAAGACGTGCTTCAACACCAATAGTCGCTGCAGAAAATATTTTCGCGTGCATAAAATAATTCTTTGTGATAAAATTATAAACAAAAAACAGTTAAATATAAGACATTATATCAGAAGTTTTTTTAATAGAAAATACCGCATAAATTCACTATTTTACTCAGGATACATTATGCTTAAAAATTTTAGATACCTACCATGTATTTTTGTTTTTTCAGAAATAATCTTCATGCATGCAAACCAACTCCCAACGCTTACGTCACTAAGCGCAGAAGTAGTCGCAAAGTCTGTTCAAGCACAACTTAACGGACACAACTGGCGCCCTATACAAACTCAACTTAAAACTTTAGTACCTCAGGAAGTATATGAATCGATTATCGAAAAGATTAATACTCGATGCAGATACATCATAAAGCCAGTCCCTTTGCACAAACTCAGCCAATCTGAAGGAGTTTCAGCTTTATCAATGCCGGTCGAGAGCGGTTTAATCGCCGAATCCTATTCAGATACCGCTCATCTCTGGGATATTCAACACGGGCGACTTTTACAGATACTAGATCACCCTACTACACGAAGATCATCTATTTATTTATCACCGGACAAAAAAATAGTTGTTTTTACTCGGGAACAAGGCGACATATTTGTTAGTAATTTGCCTAATAGACGTCAAATGGGGGTACTTTCCGGACATACAGAAGCGATCAATACTATCGTAATTTCTGACGACAATAAACTTCTTATATCCGGTTCGGTAGATCAAACTATACGTATATGGGATATCGAACATGGAATATTGCTTCATATATGTCAAGGCCATACGGGTTCTGTTAATTCTATTGCTTTATCCGGAAATAAAGAATATATCGTATCAGGCAGTGATGACCAAACAGTCAAAACTTGGTTGGTAACTACAGGAGAACTTATCAGTACCGCTAAAGGACATGATAATGCAGTATCTTCTATTGCACTATCACCTCAAGGACACCTCATTGCTTCAGGTTCACGCGACGGAACCATATGCATTTGGCAAATAGCTACATATCAAGACCCACTCGAATATATCTCAAGGCTAGTAGCATCGAAAAAAGGATTTTTAGAGCAACTCAAATTTGTTATACATAAATATCCACACAGCGCATTAGCAACCCTAGGAATTATAAGTAGCTTGTTGAGCTATTATATAGTAACTTTGCGCTAAAAATAGCATATATACCTATTACACATTGGCATACCTACGTAAAAACATAAATATTTTGATGGCGCTTTTTTGTAAATTTTCCTAAGATAATGCAATCTACCCTTATGGAGCAAAAAAAAATTTAAAATTAAAAGGGCTAGCATTATGTTAATCGCAAAAAATTTCCGCAAAGCGCTCATCAGTTCACTGATTATGGTAACTGTACTGCAATCGCATTGTACGATAGTTTTAAAAGGGGATAGTACAGCCATAGGTGAAACATTTACACAGCCAATAAGTTCGTACCTTCAAGGCGGAAATAATCTTTTCTATGTTGCCGCGCACACATCGGGAGCAAAAGACTTTTCACTTGCACTTCTGGATCCCTATAAAAATGAATTTATACCAATAACCCCTGCTCAGGCAACACTTGATGGCGAAACTACGGGAACAAGCCCTTTGTATGATACACAAATAGATCTGCTGGCGGTTTTGTCCGGAGTGAATAATTTATCACTTCATAATTCAATTATTAACAAAGTAGCCACAGTTACCCATGCAGAACCCGCCACTGTGTACCTCGTTGATTCATTATTACCCGATAAAACAGAACTTTTAAGTGTACGCAAGATAAAGGATGCGCAAGAACAAGAATCTAAAGGCATACTAAGCATAGTAGGTGATAACAATAGATATGTTTTCGCAGCAGTAAAAGGACATGACTCAGATACTTTTGGAGAAGGTGGTAGCGGTATTGCCATCACTGCGCTCACGATTGTAAAAGAAAAACAGGATTCTCAAGAGAAAACATATTTTCGACAAATACCCGCATATTTCGTCGAATCAGATTATACAAACAGAGTTATCGCAAGTCCTCTTAATAACCAAAGCAACAGCATACGTATTAACAATCCTGCAATCCAAATACTCGACAATGCCATACATTTAAATTGGACAGATAATCTTCAATGTCTCTATATAGCACTACATATTAACGCACAAGGAACCGAATCTGATGGCGGAATGGCAGTTGTTATTGGCTCTTGGCTCGATGAAAAAACTGAAATATCAAACCCGGACACTGCTGCAGATAATTCCGATAACAAAGGAAATAACACTAAAGATGCTACTGATAAAAAAGAAAAAAAAGAGATTATATCACACTCCTTCATTTTAAAAGGGATAGCATTTGCTTCAGCGTTTCAAACTGGTGTGAATAATATTATCGGCAGCCGTGGTTCTGATGTTACGGTATCCATTCACCAAACACGCACATTAAATACATCAACTGCTCTTACGTATCTTGTTGTTTTAGGCGGATTGGGAGCAGCGGATCAAACAAAGCAAACCGTATATGCCTTGCCGGTTGTAAAAAAAGATGGCATATACAATGGCAGGTTAGCTAAAAAAGACGCTATTCCGGAGACACATCATCAAAAAGGAACCATGATTATACAACGTTCCTTTACCGTTCCGGCAATTAATCCTGGCGATTTGTATACCGCTGACGATAGCACGGTTCAAGTCGGACATGGGCCTATGACTGAAGGTGATATTATTTCAATAATGACCTACAACGATGCCGTATATGCGGTTGTCCACCCTAACGCGGGTAACAAGCCAGGAATCTTTTACTCTCAAGCGTTATTTGATTCATTAGGCAGAATTAAGGAGTGGACTACATGGAAACGAGCATACACTCATACAAGTGATTATATTTTTGGAGCTGCACTTTCTCAGCAAACAGGAAATATAACATTACTTACAGGATCATCGACTGATGCTATTCATACAGTTAGACAAACAACATGGAAGGACAAAGATACAACATTAAGCGCACAACTTACAGATTGGGAAAATAGCACATTTTCAACAGAGATTAATGGCATTCAAGGGATTTTTGACATGCCGATAGGAACTCCGGGATTACGCGATATAAGCCTCTTGATAACTACGGGCAATAAACGTATTGCACTCGCTCAAACTTCTGTAGAAAATAATGGCGTACAGCAACCACTTCTGGGGCAATCTCTTGCACATAATCCCGATACATTTGATAACGGAACTATCGATCACCAGTTGGCAGCAGATACTAATGCCATTGCAATTACATCAGGAGCTTTAAGTGAAATAGGAATCATCAAAGCAGCAACAATAACAACTTACAATAATCGCGGATACCTTTTTGTCGGTGGAACTGATGGACTTGCAGTCTTGGTTAATGATCAAGGATATAGTTGGAACGCTCTTATAGGACTTGGCAATAATTTAGCGGGTTTGACGACCGGAACTTATTTCAAAAAGATTGGATCGTACTCATTTATACGCAAATTAATGTGTGATGAAACCCAAGGACTTCTTTACGTTGTAAGCGACTCAACATTTGATCGTATAGATATTCAAACAAGTAATTTTATAACAGATGATATACATAAAACAACACTCGCAGCGCAAGGGCAACCTCCACTTGATGCGTATGACACAATTAATGATGCGGTGGTTTCGCGATTCCTTTGTATCCTTGGCACAAGCAACGGATTATATCAAAATGATCCTTCAACTAATATTCGTATCACAGAAGGAACAGATGCTAATTGGCAAAAAATTCCTTTAGCAGAAGGGTTGTGTACAGCACGACAAATTTTCTGTGTTTCATACTCGGGACGCGAACAAGATTTAACTTCAGGAAATGGTGGCAATATCTACGTTCTTGATACAAATCTTGGCAAAAATCGTGCCATGATACATCGCTTTACAATTGAGCACATAGAAAATTCTCAAGTTTCTTACGCTGTTAAAAGTTTGCCTGATTTCTTTATCGAAAATATACCAACATATTTTGTTCAGTTCTCCGGATACCGTAACTGGATTTATACGAATGGTGCATTATTCTTCCAAGAACGGGATCGCACAACTCAATATAATCCCTTACTTGCCTTATTGCCGGCATACGTAAAAAGTGGTCTCCGTTTTGGAGGTAATAGAGAAGAGATTATACCGATCAGCCTACAGGGAGCAGATATTGTACAACCGATTGTAGCCTTAAGTTCTTCTGGCTCATGGTTTTTAGCTCAAAACAACATACTTTCTGTAAATGAATAACGTTAGGAAGAGTATAGGATGCTTATGTTAAAAAACAGTATATATCGAAAATTAACATTTTTAAGTTTGACGTGTGCACTCTACACAAGTGTATACGGAATGAATGTTGTTCGACCATTCAAATTCTTTTTTAATCCTTCACCTCACTATGGCGCACGATGGCAATTATTCGTTCAACCGGAACATGGATTTAAAGCACGAGGGTATAATCCTTCAAGTTGTCGCGTCAATATTGCTCACATCTGGAACCCCTGTGAAAATGCGCTTACCATGTTAAATGGATTTGATAGCGAATGTCAGGCAGGTCAAAAACGTATTCAGATAGACGCGAATAGTGACGGCACACGCGGGACCTATACTATATGCACGGAACTTGATGTTCCTTTTGGATGCACCTTTGTAGCGCGTAAAACACTGCCTCGCAATATTTTATTGGGTATTTATCTTCCTGTTTTTACGATGCACTTAAAAAATATCTGTATGCAAGATCATACTGCATATGCTACAGCTGAAGATATACGAACACATCATTACCTAACTGACAACCTGGCAGAACATGTAGAATCACTTGGATGTATTAATATGTGCCCATGGCATAGAACAGGACTTGGTGATCTTGCTATCGTAGCCGACTGGCTTCAAGATTTTGTTCAAGGAAGACCGGTATTGCGCAATGTGCGCTTAAACGGAAGAGCAGGGTTAACATTACCAACAGGTAAAAAGGAAGATTTAAATAAAATTTTAGCTATCCCTTTTGGGTATAACGGTTGTCCTACCATACTTTTTGGCGGCGGTCTTAATGCTGCTCTTGGCTCCTATTGCCATATCGGATTCGATGTTGAACTTCGCTCTATTTTCGGCAGAACATTATGTCAACGTATCAAAACTGATCCGGCACAAACCGAGTTGTTATTATTACAACAAGCAGATGTTTATACAGATTATAGCTTGGAGCAACAATATACTCTGTACGCAGAGGTATACGACTTAGCTCCACATACATCATTCAAAATAGCATATCAATTTTTCAAACGTGGTGACTCTACCTTATCGGTTTGCGGTACATGTTTTTCGAACACTATAGCTCAAACAGCAGAACAGATACAAGAAAGAAATTGGCATGAAATTTTGGTTAATGCTACTTATGATTTGGGCTATTTAACACGCGAATACATCAGGGCAATACCTTCACTTTCTTTATATGCTGAAATTCCCTACAAAGGTAAACGTGTTATTGTCTGTCCAATATTGGGAGCTACGCTCAATATCGACTTCTAGGAATCATTAAAAAATCAATAAACTTTACAATAATATCGATTATTATAAAGTACTATTTAAAGAACTGTTGTTATAAGAGTTTTATTGTACGAAAGATAAAGATGTTTAAAATTTTTACACATATTCATTTACTACTTTTAGCTATTTTTTTATTTGCAACACACACTCACGCAATGATACCTATGGAAATCCAAAAAAGACTC
>Ga0265297_10006549_pt1 | contig 16808 bp, 23 predicted proteins | sample Munlanlwell13791_FD_192502 | JGI IMG/M metagenome (GOLD analysis project Ga0265297, IMG submission 192502) | Leachate microbial communities from a municipal landfill in Southern Ontario, Canada - Leachate well 137-91 | ecosystem: Engineered > Solid waste > Landfill > Unclassified | place... | reverse complement strand
CCACTGTAGCTATGAGGTCGCCTTTGCGCAGCATCTCGAAGAGCTCGGGGATAAGTTTCTCGCGCAGCGCCAGGCGCTGGCTGATCTTCCCCTGGCTGATGCCCAGGGCGGCGGCCAGCTCGGTCTGCGTCATGCCGCCGGAGATGAGGGCCGCGAAATACTCCGCCTCGATCGCCGGGGATGGCGACCGGCTGTAGTGCTCGGAGAGCCCGACGAGCTCGCGGCACACGTCGGCGGGCAGTATGATAGCGGGCACTTGTTTCAGCTTGTTATTCTGAGCGCTCTGCCGGCGCCGCCTGCCGTCGACCACGCCGAAGTCGTACTTCCCGTCATCGATCGCTTCCAAGAGAAGAGGATGCAATACTCCGTACTTGCCCACGCTTATATCTAACGCTTTGGGCGCAGTGCATGGCTCAGGCCTTATGCGGCTTAGATCCACCGTCACGATTTCCATTGTAGCCTCCCAGTTATGCACTTATTATACACGGTTATGCACGTTTGTCAAGGGGGTTATGCACTATTGGAAGATTTTGGTTCGGGGCCAGGCGGCCTCGATTAATCTCTTTTTTTGCCTAAAACATACCAAAGGACTACACTTCCTATTGCACCTATACCTACGAGCATTATACCATGAACGATTCTCTCAGCATTTTTGTCGCTCATATCATCGAGACCAAACATTATTTTAAACCCATGGGTTGTTCTTAAACATACTGATCTCCCGGACTCATCGCCAAGCCTATCATTAAGCACTTCTGAAAAACCCATCTTATTCCTCAACTACTTCAACTATGGGAGGCGTGCCTGTTAAGATCATTTGTTGCCCAACCCTATTTTTATTTAACCTGGCGTTAATATCTATTATTGACTCATCTGATATCATCACCCCATTGCCAATAGCAGGTGCGTGAAACCCGATACCTGTATTATATTTGTTTTTGGCTACACGTATCCTGCCATCCTCGAACCAAAGCCTTAAATTATGTGTAGGACAAAAGAAAGTTGCATATATCCCATAAGGAGATGGCGCGAGTAGAACAGTTAAATCAGCCACCCGAACACACTCATTAACGGCTAACTCTACATCTTCAGGGTTTTCAAGATGTTCGAGTGTATGTTCGTTGAAACAAGCGCCGAACTCCTTATCCCCAAAAGGCATATCACGTTCATCTCCAAGAACACCACCGGGGAAAGTCTCTATTATAGGATCGATATCAAGGGTGACATCTCCCATAGGTGGTTCGGTAATGCCGCGTCGTACACCAATCCGTAAAAGGGGTTTATTTACTGAATCGCAATATTCTCTTGCTGTCCGATAAGTCGAATGTCTCTCTATTGATTCTGAAATAGCGACTATCCCTTCATAAGTTAAAAGGGCAAGTGCTGTAACGCCCAGGGCTTTCCCTATTTTACTCTTCATTTCCCCGGCCACCCGCAAACATAATCCAGGTAGCCGTCGAGGTACTGGTAGATGAAGTTGGACGGCAGCGCCTCGTATTCCCGGTCGAGCACCGGGTAAAGGCCGTCATAAGCCTCGTCGACGAGCTCGGTGCACCACAGGCCTCCCCGCCCCGTCCGCGGGATCTCGGTGAAGTGCACTGCAAACCCGCGGCCCTTCATCCAGTTGCGCAGGCAGCGCGACAGCACGCGGTAAGCGATCTGAGCACACAGGATATAATCGTATCCGGACCGCCCGTGCGCCGTGGCCTGCCACACCGCGCGCCGGCCCAGCTCCTCCGGGGTCAAGTGGCAACCCGCGCGCTCATTCTCCAGAATATCGGACATGAGCACTTTCTCGCGGCTCGGGCGGTAGATGTTGATGGTCTTACCCAAATACCACGACAGCCGGCCTACGGCCACGCCGTGGCTCGGTATGCTTTCCAGGATAACGAAGTCGTTCTCGTGGGGGATGTAGTCCGCGATGATGATGAAGTGGAAGAACTCTGTAGCCGGCAGGATGAGCCTGGATGCCAACCGCGTGACAAAGCCGCTTTCGACTACGGCCACTATGTCCCCGGGCCTTACCTTATTGGTATAAGCATACCATTCCTGACTTTTCAGATCTGTTATCTTCATGGGCTCCCGGCTCCTAACAGTCTATGCAGTATATACCCATGCTCCTGGCGCCGACGGAGATCTCCCGCGCCACGGCCTCCTGACCTTCCTCCGGCTCTTTCATTATATAATAGCCGATCCCGAACGCCGCGGCGATCGCTGCAACTCCAAGCATTACTGTTTTCTCGTTCATGATACTCCTACGTCACGGTGTAAGACCCTAAACTCACCGGGTAGCTCATGCCGTTTAAGGTCCACGTACCTTCCTCGTATGTCTTTAGCCCGAGGATCACGTCATACACCCCGGGGTTGAACCCCATGTTCCACCACTCGGAGAGGAATGGCTTGGTTGTGCCGGCAGGCCAGTCGCCGTCCCATCCGTCCGGTGAAAGCCCCGACTCAAAGACCCATCCTTCAGCCCTGTGTGTCGACCAAAGGTAGTTACCGAATTCCCATGGAGTAAGCGTTCTCCCCGAGTTGTTCTTGAGGTTAACCCTCAGCATCAGGGTATTGTTCTGCTCGGGTATCCGGAACCACGTCTTGCTCACGTAAGCAACTTTGGCTGCGGGAACAGTTGCCGCGGTTATAGTGAACGTGCCTTGCGTCTCCGTCCGGCCCAGGAAAACCGTCTTGATCGTTGCCGTGCCGGCGGGAGGCACCCCCCAATCCTTTATCATGGAGGTTGCCCACTCAAATACGCCCGTGCTATAAGGACCGACGGATATGCCGGTAACCACACCGCCGATCACTTCACCGTTCTTATCTTCCAGATATACTTTGAAAGGGTACGACCACGCCTTACTGGTGGTGTTCGTGACCTTCACGTCATATTCGAACGGAGCGCCTTGTGCAACCGACGTTTGCACAGGTATTACCTCTATAGTGCCGTCCTGGACTGCGGTCGACGCGATTATCTGGACGCTGCCGGTCTCGAAATCCTCTCCCGGTATACCTTTGGTAGTGCAGTGCAGGGATATCGGCACCGGGCCTACCAAGCCAAGCGTCTCGCCGGTTAAGAAGTTGGCTTCTTTGGTCACAGTCTGGCCCGCGCCGACCGTGAAGAAGCCTATCTGGCTAAAGAGGTTCATGCCCCCCAGTTGGCCGACCAGGTAGAATTCGAGAGGGGTGTCGAAGGGATTGGTGAATTTAATAGTTATCTTGTGCGCCGTTCCCGCCTCGAATTCGTAGTTGGCTAGGCGCACATCGTCGAAATAAGCCTCGGCGTTGTAAGCTCCTCCCGAAGGCAGCTCCTGCACTATTACGCTGGTGGACGCCACGATACCCAGGTCGTATGCCGGCGACGCGCTTATCTCGTAAGCATGCACTTGGAAGGTCAGCTCCGTGGGCTCGCTCACTTCGGGCATCACGATATCTGTGCTCAATAGCTTCGTGACGCCGGTATCGATCTCGCGCTCTATGCTGCCGACTACCTGCCCCTCGAGGATGATGTCGAAGCGATACTTCCAGCTGTAGGCGGTAGGATTGAAAGCCTCCACGTTTAATCTGTGCGTTGTCCCCGATTCAAAATACTGCGTCATACCATACCTCCTAGTACCATCCCAGCGTTACTTCGACATCGGGCTCAGGCACCGCCACTACTGATATCGTGCCGAAGGCATAGCTGCCCAGGTCTGTGCCGGTGGTGACCTCTTTTATCGAAACCGACACCGGCAATTCCGCCGGAGTCGATGGCATCACTACGGGTATATCAACGTCCCCGGTTTGCCCGGCGCTAACTGTTACTGTTCTCGATATCGCCATACTCCCTACTTTGAGAGTCAACCCATAAGTCCAGTCCCATGAAGTTGGATTGACTATCGCGATATGCGCTGAATGTTCGCTTCCGGCATAGAATTCCATGGCGTCCTCCTTAATCCCAGTATACGCTTACTTCGGCATCAGGCGTGCCTTCCCGCTCCTCGCCACCGATGATCCGCGACAGCAGCCATCCCAACCCCAGCGCGGACGCAGCGCCGACTATTCCCAATACGACTGTGTTTTTCTTCTCACTCATGGTTACCCTCCACGTCTGTTACTAGAGCTATCAGCTCCAGGACTGTCATGCCCCTGTCCCGCGCGGCCTCCGCCAGGCGCTCCACACTTAACTTGTCCGATATGTATAGGGCTTTAAGTAAACACTGATTGCCCTTTTCTCCTGTGCCGCCGTTGTAGGATCTGAGCGTGGCCATGATATCTTCCGGGATCAGAGCCACGGCATGCGGCGTGGGCTTTAAGGGGCTGTGATGCTCCCACAGGTCCCCGCGCCTCATCTTTACGTCTTCCAATACTAACCCGCACATGAAATCGTACTCCCTCTCCATGACGGCGACCTTTTTATCGATCTCGATATTCTTGGCTTCGAGTTCACCGGCTTTGTCCATCCATTGCTTTATTGTTTTGCCCAGGGTGTGCTGGTCCCACTGCATCTTGAGGCACCAGGTAAGTATGCCTGCGCCCAGTACGCTCAACCCCGATATCACCGATATTTCTTCGTATGTAAACATGGCTCATACAATTGATTCTTATCCTAATCCGCCATCTCCGCTATGTGCAGGACTATCATTACCTCTCCGGTGCCGGTCTTGCCGCCGGCGGTGCCCACGGTTACGGTATCACCGGCGGCGATAACTTTGTTTGTAAGATCCGCTGTCACATATGACTTATGGTAACCTAATGCTTTACTGACCTCTGAAACAACAAGGTCAAAATAATCGTCGTCGAGAGCCACGCCATCCTGATACCGCCCTATCCTAGTGTTTACACCAGCATCAGCGGATGAGGCTTCTGTATAAAAGATATCATACCCGCAAAGTATACAAGGCACATTTGCCTGAAATACAACTACATCTGTTGCTGCGCCAGATAAATCTAAAGCTACTGATCTTGGGCTTTGGTCATATGAATTACCTAAACCTACGACAGTTATACCCGATGTTGAGTTGTTTATAAGGCGATTACTTTTAAAAATGTTGCTGTTGCTATTGCCGCCCGCGGCAATTCCGTATACTTGAGTGGCTAAACCGGTCACGTTCCCACTTTGTGCGACTGTGTATGTGTTTGCTAGATTATTTAACATAGTCAATACATTGCCGTTTATACTATCTATAACGTTATTCTCTGTCAATGGTGTCAAATCTGCTATAGTTACATTTTGTCCAACCCAGAATATTGTACCATCAGCTACAGTCACATTTTTCTGGCCGGACGCAGCGTCATCTGTGAGCAGGCTCGTAATTCCTCCATCCTGGTCGTCAAGACAATCATTATTGGTAATACGAGCCCCAGTTATATCTTGTAGTTGTATACCTCTTAAACAGTTTTTAATAGTGCAACCTTCAATAAGGAGACCAGTAACATTAGTGCCATAAGCATATATACCGTAACGACTACATCCTTTAATGGTGCAATTTACTATACTGACATTTTTTGCTATTTTGTCGCCCGCGTTGGGCCATAGTAAGATACCGTCTTTGGTTGCAGCAGGGACATAATCTATTAAACAGTTCTTTATTAATAAGTCGTATATTTCGTAAGCATAATATGTGTTTATCCCCAGGTCAGCGGTAATTTTTTGAAAGGAACTATCTAATATCTTAACGTCACGGCTTATACCAGCATGTATATATACTCCCCTGGTGATATTATAGCCATGTATATTTCGGGCAGTATATCGTGTCACGTAGGATAAATTTAATACAGATTGCACATTTGTAGCATACACATTCTCTATCAACACATCTTCCATATAACGTGGTGTTGGAGAATTATGAGCACACACAGCAAACAGAGTTGCTGTATCAACATAAAGCCCCGAAAGCATTACAACGTGACACCCCTTAAACTGCACCGCATCGCGTTGTGCTATAGCCAACGCCGTAATATTTAATATAAATATATGATCTGTATCTAGAAAATAATAACCATAACCATCATTAGCTGTTGCGCCAGCAACATTTTTCACTGTCGTCCTTTGTACAGTTATATCTGACGAATAGTAAAATACTATACCAGTGCTAGATGTCGAATCAGCGTCTACTACAAAATCCTCCACTATGACATTTGATAAACCTGTACCAAAGATTATTGAGCTACCTAATGCTAATGATGGTTTTAGTATTGTATTAGGCCCGCTGCCTATAAATTTTAAGTTAGATACGAGGTCGATATTTGCCGCTAGATTAAACGTCCCCTCCAGCAGCATCACCTTCCCGCCCCCCGCCGGCAGCGCATCGATCGCCGCCTGGATCTCAACGTTGTCCGCGGTCCCGTCGCACACGTAGTTCGCGGCGGCCTTATTCAGGCTGTCGCTCGCGGCCACCACAATCGTCGCCGCCATCGCCCCTTTGTTCTCGTAAGCCCCTGACATATTTACTCCTAGAAGACTATCTTATAGACCATATCATCGATAGGCACAAGAGACCATTTCTGTTGGCCTATCATTATCATATCAAGAACATTGATCACACCATCTTTATTCACATCTTCTGGTATCCACCCTGGAGTACCCGACAACCCCCACTTGCTCTGAATATGATTTTCCATATGTTGTGTGACATCCATGATAGAATCCGGACCACTGAATCTTTCTTCACAGAAAGCACATTCATACGTTTCCAATTCTTCATCTGCCTGAGCATGCTTGCTTACGTATATTACCAAACCTGTTATGGCTCCGATGCCCAGCACTAATCCGACGATAGCTTTTTCGTTCATTAGTTCACCATCCTACACATACCTCATCCGTATCCCCAGCAGCCAGCAGTCCGCGTCCACGGTGTCCAAAACATCATCCGCGTGCCGGGTAAAGGCCACGCCCACTATATCGCCCGGGCCAAGAGCCCCCACGCCAACGAAAGCCGCGGCTATATCAATGCCTTCTACCTGAGTTCCCGTTACCGCCACGTTACCTTCGGCTATGGCCCCGGAGTCGATGTTGTAAGACTCTCCGCTTGCTATCTCGCCCCAGTCTGTGGCCACGCTGCGCCGCATGTTGCCGGTATCTCCCGGAACCACCACGGCCTCGCAGGTCACCAGCTCCTGGTAGTTGAGCGGGATGCAGACGTTAAGGCGGCTCACTACTTCAAGGCCGTCGGTGAGCTGTTCGCAGGGGTGGGCGCCTATATTGGAGGAGGGGTTGGGCACCGGTATAAATATCTCGGGAAGCTGGGTATGCACCCCTAAGTCTTGGATCTGACCGGTCACATTGCCGATCAGCTTGTTATTCATGAGACGGTTTTCGCCGCATGTCGGTCCGCCGATATTGATTCCGTACCCGCCGCAGCTGCTGATGTAGTTGTTCTCGATAAGGTTGTTATCGGAGTCGGACAGAAGGCGTATACCGTCGGTGGTAGCGTTGTAGATATAGTTGCCGTGGATCTCGCTTTCCATCAGCCCGAACGTCGGCACGGTAGCGATGCCGTAATCTATGCCGTTGACGCCGATGGAAGTCATTCTGTTGTTGTATATCTTGTGATAATAGTGCCCGGCGCACTGCCCGAAGTTGATACCGCTGCCTCCCGTAGCCGTGATGAAGTTGTCATGGATAGAGAAATTTAGGCTCCACGCGGCTAAGTCGGGCACGATGTTTATGCCGTGGCCGTCCACGGAAGATATCCAACAGTCTCTAATAGTAACATTATCGGAAGCTGTGCCTTCTATATGTATGCCGTCGCTATCACTTTCAGCTATGATTACGTTATCGATCAAGGTATTGTCGGCGGCGTCTTCAATGAAGATACAGTGGCATACAAGGCCACCGCTGGATTGCGTATACACCGCAAGATTTTTTATCTGACAAGCAGTTACGCCGCTGATAACAAAAGCGTGCTCTCCGGTAGCCAGCCCGTAACCATCCACTAGGGAAGCCGATAGGGCCTGCCCTTCGATGGTAATATTATTATTTGGGAACACTATTGGATCGGCCAGTACGAAAGTACCCTCGGAAAGTACAACCCGCCCACCGGAAGCCGGGAGCGCTGCCAGGGCCGCGTTGATCTGCACGTCATCCGCCACGCCGTCGCAGATATAGTCCGCCTGGGCCCGGCATTTGTCTAAAGAGTCGGCAGCCGCGACGAAGAGCGTCGCCACTCTCGGCGGCATCCATAAACCCTGTGCAGGTGTTCCACCTCTAGGCATGTCAACTCCTTAAATAGCTGCCGGGATCTCCAGGACGCTAAAAGTCATGATAGTGCAATTTACGCTGTAGCGGTAGTTGATAGTAGTGCTGTCCTGGACCAGCGTATCGAACTCAAAAAGCGCGCTGGCCGGTAAAGCCACGCCGTGGTTAAACTCCACAACCTGTGTGTTGCCGCCTCTGATGATGGTCACACTAAGCACGCCGGCCACACTGAAGGCCCCCTGGCAGCGGAAGAGGGTAGGCACCACATAAGGCGTGAGGGCCGTACCGAAAAAGTTATTCGGCGTTAAGTAAGCCGTGTTGTGGATCACGCCTTTGTCGATGGGTGTCATGGGATCGATGCTACGCATTATGCGGTAAATATCTCCGGCGGCAACTATAACACCCAGTGTAGCGAAGCCGATGACGTTGGCGGTATTACCGTTTACCGTGCGATGGTAAGTTACGCCGGCGTGGATTATCTCTATAGTCGCGCCCTCAAATATGTTGACTTCCCAATCCTTCGTGGTATCGGTCAATTGGGTTGCCAGGCCGCCGGTGGCGATCCCCTCGTCTACAACAGTGCTTGAGGTAACGGAGATCGAGCCGTCCGGAAGCAGGCGCAGCGGTATCCAGACATCAAGGCCCGCGGTAGAGTTTAAGTAATCCTTACCGAATATTTTACTTCCCGCTCCAGACATAACTCATCTCCTAAGTGTTATTCGGCTCGTTGATCGTCGCGATGAAATCGTCAATGTACACATGATGATTTAGGCCACCGAGGCCAGATATCGAGAACGCTCCAATCATATATCTACCAGTCCCCGGAGCCGGCAGAAAAGGTACTTTATATTGGCTGATATCCATTTCCAATTGATTTACAAGGATCCTTACATATTGCCCGGTCTGCGTGTCCCACACCAGTTTTATTGAGCTATACGAATGGTAGTCCCAATATAATTGTACGTCATCTATGATCTCAACCAGAGGGGGGTCGTTGTATGTATACAGCAGAAGGCTTGGCCCATCTAAATACCATGCCGTAAAATAAACGTTGGTATTATCGTTGTAATAGTTCAAGCCCGCAAGCGTATCGTAAAACTGCACGGCAAAGGAAAATTCGTAACCCGCTTTATTGGGTTCTTTTACCCCCCAGGACCTCTGTACTGTGGACGCAGTAAGGAGGCCGCTGCTTAACTTCAAGCTAAAGCCGCCGTTTCTGAAACTCTCCGGGCTCCATTCACAGTTAGCCCCGGCTCCGGCACCAAGTGCCGGCACCCATGACTCAATGCCGCTCTCGAAGTTATCGTGGCAGACAACGTTCCCGCGCCTGTCTATAGAGTTATAGGCTCCCAGTCTAGCCGCCAGCTCCGCTTGGTCTGAAGTTGTATATAAGCCATCCCGCCCTGCCTGGCCTATAGGGGCAGCAACAGAGTAATCCGGCAGCCCCGCGCCGCGCGTCGGTATCGTCCAAGTCTTCGCAACTGTAAACATTAGAGCGCCTCCTCCACCGTCACTGAGACCGTTATCGTATGCGGATTTATCGCGTCGCCGTTCTGCAGCTCCACCCAGATGTTCTCGCCCTGCTTTACCGGCACGCTGAGGTTATCGAAAACGGGCGTAGCGTCGTTCAAGGCCATAAAGCCCGTCTCCGGCAGCACGCGCTTGTTTCCCACGCCGACGGCTACATCGACTAAGGCGTTGCATCCAGCCGGCCAGTGCCTCAATATCTTTCTGACGTATCCGGCATAAGGCGATTGCGCCACCAGCCTTACCGCCTGCCCGGGCAGCAGTATCTGCTGGAAGGGCACTTCCTGTGTTCTTCCTATAGTCATTGTTTCACCTCCCGCGAGCTGCTGCACAAATTGCGTCAAGGCGTCCAGCTGCTGCCCCACGGCAAGCAGCTTATCGTCCGCCGACATGTACTTATCGAGGAAATTCCCGCCGCCGGCATTCACCCTGAACGGCACGAGAGGCCTGTTCTTGTCAGCCATGAGGGGCCTCCTTCTAGCCTATTTCTTCGACTTCGATGGTGACGATGATACCGGCAACCGTGCTCTCGAAAGTGATTGCGGGCAGCGCGGCGGTGTACTGGATCTCGACGTTGGGTATGTCCCACTCATTGAGCTCGCCGTCCAGGCCGTTAAGCGTCACTATAGGCGGGAGCACGGCGGCGAAGGCCCCGGCCAGTCCCTGACCCAGGCTCAAGTTGGAGTTAGCCGCGCAGTTGTTCTGCCACATGATACGCTTGATGATGGCGGTCCTGCCCACAGTAATGTTGTAGAGCGCCGCAGCCGCGCCTGTTACCGCCGACACGCCTACCGCGGATTGCTTTCTTATGCCAGACCTGTGCATAGCCATAGTCTAACCCTCCCTATTTTATCGATTAATCGCTGCCGGACGGCACGAATACCACGTTATTGACTACCGCTTTGACCTCGGCGGGCGTCTTCTTGGCCGTTTGCAGGTCCTCCAGTGTGTACCTGAACCCGAAGAACGCTATCCGGGACATCGCCGTGGCGTAGGCCGTGGGATTGGTGCAGTTCACCCATACAGAGTTGTCCTGCAGCACCACGAATTCGGTCGTGTGCAGGTCGGGGTCGCTGATCTCCGTGAACCTGTCGACGCGCGCCGATATGTTCGCGGCGGTGAACCGGCTCTCGGCCCTGCCGAGCTTCACTTCCACCTGGATATCGTCCAGCGGGAAACACCTTAACTGGATGAGCCCCGGCGGTGTCGTTTGCTGGTCCAGGTTGATGAGCCTCACGTCTCCGGTGTTAGCCAGCGCCGCGAGCGCCCCCTGGTCGAAGACCATCGCCTGCGACCGCGGCATCTGCTCCACGAACATCACGCGGTAGAGGTGCCACATGGCTTTCATCCAGATCGCCACGTTCTCGTTCACCAGAGCGAAGGGGTCAATCGGCCCAGCCTTTGCAGCATAAAGTCTTTCTGCCATGTTCGTCCTCCTTAAAAATAAAACCCCACGGCTCTAAGGCTGGGGTTTTGACCTTACAATGATTGCTATTAAGTTATTTATTGCGATTTCAACCATTTGTTCTGTTCCTTTACGCCTTTAAATGGTCTATATTCAATTTTTCGATAAGTGGGGGCGGGAATCCCCGCCCCCACTTGCTAGGTTTAGGTGCCTACTGCTGTCGCCAGTATGAGTTTGATAGTCACACCGGCTGCGCTGGCTGCGGTATCCTTGCGGATATTCGCGGCGAGGCGGGGGCTGCCCACGATCTTGATGGGGTAGGGCAGCCAGATAGGACCGGCCACGCTCACGCCCACGGCTGAGGGTATGCCTGCTACGAAATGGAACATAGCCAGGTTGACCTCAGCTGCGATGGCTCCGCTGGCGATGGCGATATCGCCGTTAATGGTCTCGACCACACCGGTATGTATGGTCGCTCCCACCAGCCAGCAGGGGTTTGGGATCACGGCGGCTGCGGTTATCTGCACGTAGTTCGCCATCCACGCCCATGCCGCGGCTGCGCCGTCTGATACCAGCGCTATTCCGGCGGCTGCCGCCGGCAGAGTCTGATATCTTATAAGGCCGCTCTCGACGAGCGCCAGATAGGTTGCTTTGACTTCCTGTGGTACTCCCATTATCTTATCTCCTTCCTAATTTTTATAATGGACACAGTGATTAACTGACCTGCTCGCGGCGCGGCTCGATGGCGTATCCCTTGAGGATAAGTATCGTGCCGGCGGCGGCGATCGGGATCCTGTTTGTGACCTGGATGAAGCAGTTCTCCTGCGGGTCGTAGGTCACGGGCACGGAGAAGTAACCGTCGCTCTCCATCTTGGTGTAGCAGCTCTCAACGTTGAAAACTGCCGCGGTGCGTCCGGCTCCGCCCGGGCCGCTGCGGAAGAAGATCTCGGAGATCTCGGGCGCTGCGCTCTCGAAGGCCGCACCGAAGAATACGAGGATAGTGTTCACGGGAACACGCTCGTTGATCCAATTGGTGACGGTGAAGGCCGCGGCCACCGCGGCTGCGGGCGCCGGGAAGATCCAGCGGTCGCCGGCGGCGAAGGCCGTCGGCAGGTCGATGCTCGGGCGTATCTCGCGCACGGCGAGTTCAGAGGCCGATGAGCCCAGTTTCTTGAAGAGCGCTCTGTCGATACCGGCCTTTATGGCCGATTCCTTCAGGCCTTTCTGATCCGTGATCGTCAGCTCGCCTGACGGGATAAAAGTGGAGTAAGTAGCTCCCTCATACATTGCCATTGTGTTTTCCTCCTTCTAAGTATAATTTAATACTGGGGGCTCTTTGGTTAAAACACCGGTTTGATCGGCTGGCTGTCGCGCCAGTCATAGGCTACCGGCACACCTGCGCGCCTGCCGGCGGGTAGCGCCACGGGGGCCGCTGCGCGCCTGCCGGTGCTGGTGGAGCCTCCGATAAGGCCCGGCAAGCTCGCGCCGAGGGTCGCTGCGCTCGCTGCGGCTATGCCCATTGAAAGCTCTCCCCAGGCGCCGTCAAGGTACATAGCGCCTGCCACGCCTCCCGCTCCCAGGGCGAGCGTCATCGGCATACCCCATGTGGGTTTCGCCTTTACGAGCTGGGTCATGGCCATGCCCGTAGCGAAAGCGCCTCCCAGGACGATGGCCTTTGCGGCAGGACTCCCTGCGACTACTGCGATGGTTCTGGTTGCCATTGTGTCCTCTCTTTCTCCGGTTGCGCTTATTTTACGGTTACGCCAAAACGCTCACCGATATTTATTTGAGTCCGCAGAGACTGCCTGTAAAAGAAATGAGCCCAGACCTTTCATAATACAAACAGTCTCTGGGCTCACTTGAACGATATCCGATTGTTAAAGGTTTGTCAATAGATAAATATTTAACTAAGGCTTTTCTTCCTGACACTTGCCGGCCATGAACATCTGCTTGGTGGTATCGATAAGCGGCTGTTGCATGAGCTCGTTCTGTAAACCGTGTGCTATGCCGCAACACCCGTCCTTTTCGTAGACCACGGTCACGCCGCTGCAGGTCATGATCCACGCCAGTATATCGCAGCCGGCGGCTCCTGTGTGCATCGCAAGCTCTGAATGCGGCACCTTAAGATCGTCGACGGTTACTAGGCCGCGCACGTTCTGTTTAAAGATCACCGGCGTAGACTTATCCGCCCGGTAGCTGTCGCTGTCGCGCTACAACCCCATGCCGGCGGATACACATTTATGAAGACAACTTCCTTCACTCATAGCTAGTTCCTCCTTAATATAGCAAGGGTTCCTATCGTTACATCGCATTGCGAAGCGGTATCAGATGAGTCCCTCTTGAGAAGGGATATCACGCCGATGGCGACACTGGATAAACCGAGCACCAGGCTCAGAGAGCTTATCACTATACCCAGGTTTACTTCTTTGTTCTTCATACTATTTCTTCTTTAATATATATAAACCACCGGCAAGCAGCGCTGCGCCTAAACCTGCAACGGCGCCAATTAGCCACCATCGATTGCTTCCACCGGTATCTTCTTCTTCGTCTCCACCGTCATCTCCATCTTCGTCCCCGCCGTCATCTCCGCTGTCGTTTACAACAGTGAAGCTCATCACTTTGTTCGTCCGCTTCCAGCTATATCCCGTTTCGTAAAACTCATCATCGGAGGTCGGCTCGAAAAGCGCCACTGTAAAAGTAGTGGACTGGCTTGACATGGGGCGCGCTTCAGGCCTCAGCACCTCGCTATAATGGTTAGGGCCCAGGATAGTTAGCCCGTCGAACTCGATCAGCTCTCCGTGCTCGTCGTCATACCACCCGAGCGCCACAGCTTCCGCGGGAGATCCTTCCGCCAGAGCGACCGTACAATAAGGACGTATCAATTCTCCCGTTATCGCGCTTGCCGGCGCCTGTATTTCAATAATATTTGATGCCAGTGACATAGTATCCTCCTTATTTACCGCTTACGCTTCTTATAGAGCGAATATCCAAATATGCCGGCGCCAAAAGCCAGTAAGCCGGCAGCTCCGAATTTAAGCTGATCGGATATATCCTCTTCGTCTCCACCTCCACCTCCTCCGCTTACCGAAACCCAGGGCTGCCATAACCATTGTGAGACTACCTGATCGCCATACCCTGTCTGGAACCATATCTCAGGAAGGATATCCTCAGTGGGAGTATATCCTAAATACCACACTATATCGTGCTGCGGTACAGTATAAGATATAGTCCCATAACCTTGTATAGAGATATTTGCGATGTTTCTTCGCTGGCCCTCTATCAGTACATCTAAGAATACGGTGCCGGCACCGCCTTGATTTTCGATCCATAAAACTGGCTTTACATAGTCAGACACATTTACTTTTGTCGGCCCCCAACACTGGTCTAACAGAAATACAGGGCGCGGATCGGCTGCGGTTACAGTTACTGATTTAGTGCAACTGTCAGTGCCGGCCTGATTCGTAACGGTCAATATTACTGTGTATTTACCAGGGCTTGTGTATACGTGATTAGGACTCGCTTCTATACTGCTACTGCCATCACCAAAATCCCACTCCACGCTGGTTATCGGTGCGATATCTGGAGCACTCGACGTATTGTTGAAATAAACATTCAGCGGTGTAGGCCCACTTTTAGGAGACATATCAAATGACGCTATAGGTAACCCCTCAGATACATTCACAGAGAACGCAACGCTGGGTGTATCTAAGGCCTCAATGTAATCCCATTTACCTCCGGTTATAGAGTAAAATTTTTCCCATACCTGAGCATATAGCTTATACTCTCTCCAGCCTACCGGCATGCCTATCACGTCAGGTTTTATACTTAATACGAAGTCAGCCTCTCCCGAAAAATCAAACTGTTTATCTATTGCTACAAAGTTACCTAGATTCCCCGCTAATACCCGGGGTGGTCCATGTGGTGCTTCCCAGGGCGCATTTCGCCATTCTTCATAATAAAATACCTCCCATCCCGGAATCGGGGTAAAGATACCGCCATCGACCCGCTCTAACTCAAACGCTATAAACAGCATCTCCTCGTCACGGGCAGAAACTACGTCGCTGGGAAACTCCCATTTAACTCTGATGATGATATCATACACAGCGCCATATAACATAGGATTCGGGACTGGCGTAATGCTGGTTATCCAGGCGCGGGCATCACTTGTCGCCCAAGAAGATCCTTCAGGTAAAGAGTAAATTCTCATAATACTTCCTTAAGCAGCTACCAACACTAATGATCTAGCCACACAGTTCGCTAATATTGATTCCGCCTGTGCTAACACATTAAAAGATGCGGGTAAACCGACAGCCGGCGCGCCGACGGTACATGAGACAGCTATCGCCGCCAGGATACCTAATAGTACAGCTGTGGATAGCCCGGCCCAAGCAGAACTTAACTGAGCTGCAGATATACCCATAGCACTCGCTTCGGCCTGTATTATCGCTTTAGTTGCACTTGGTTGCTGATTGAAGTAATTCTGCGCAGCATTGATATCACCTATATTTGTGGAGATAGGATGTACCCCTGATTGTATATGGGTCGCCAGCGCTTCAGGAGAAATAAAGGTCAGCCCGCATATAGGGCAATCTACCGGCGGTGGCGTAGTCCCGCCGCTTGGCGGCAGGTCTGGTCCACCAGGATTCGGATCCGGCGGCGGTTGCCTATTGTATGGAGGCCATTTCTTAAACTTAGTCCAGAAATATCTCGCTATCAGGCCAGAGGCCACTGTCGGTATTATCACATATAAACCGAAGGATTTAGCCCAATCGCCTAACTGTTCCACGAAGTCCACAAGCCAATTATGGTTAATCTCATCTAAGTATAAAACTTTCCAATTAAGATCTGCGAGCTTTTGATCCAGTAATTGTCGTTGGGCGTCACTCATACCACCTTGAGCGATGATATCATTCTGGTATTCTTCGGTATCCTGCATCTCGATAAAGATTTCATCAAGGAGGAGTTGCTTTGTTTCCTCTGTCTTATTAAAGTAATCCATTATGGCTTTTATACCTAGATAACCTAAATAAGTGCCACCCAGCACCACACCGCCGACTACCAGTGGCTTTATATTGGCTTTTTTCTTTTCGTCCGCCATGGCATTCTCCTTTTATTACGCCGTAATAATTACTAAAAGCCGTACTGCGCGTATATCCGGCACATCTTGGCCATTGGGTCCCGCGGCAGGTTTACGAAGTCCTGCCAGCCGTCCCTCTCCTCTATGACCTCGATATCGTTGAATCTTATGTATGGTATATAAGGCTGGTCCTCGGCCACGGCGTTCACTCCCTCCGGCTTGGCGCAGGGGATAGTAGTGTCTAAAGTATAAAGACCGGAGCCGTCTACCACCGTCACCCAGGCGTGACCCCACCCGGTGTAAGTGCCTATAGTGCAGTAAACCTGCCGTTCGCTCATGAAGTTGCGCAATAGAGACACGAGCACCGTCGCCGATCCCTCACAGTCACCGTAGCGCGGCGGATCCAGTGTCTCGCATGGCAGCTCCCAGAAGTCATGCACTTTTGCAGAGCGCTTGACCGGGATGCGGATTATGGGGCAGCCGCGCAAAAAGCTGATCTTTTCGTGAAAATCCTGAACATCGTCGCATGAAGGGGGATATTTTACATTGCGGCATACCCAGTCCCAGCAGTTCCATACCATGTCGCCGTCAGCGGATATCGTTTTGAGCACGTCCTGGACGCTGGG
>Ga0265297_10006547_pt1 | contig 16809 bp, 20 predicted proteins | sample Munlanlwell13791_FD_192502 | JGI IMG/M metagenome (GOLD analysis project Ga0265297, IMG submission 192502) | Leachate microbial communities from a municipal landfill in Southern Ontario, Canada - Leachate well 137-91 | ecosystem: Engineered > Solid waste > Landfill > Unclassified | place... | reverse complement strand
GTATTCAACCTTAACGTTAAAGGCAATATCAAGCGTGCCTGCCTCGGCGAGAGGGTCGGCACGATCGTCTCATAATAAATAAGGAGGCGCGGGTAAGATGAGCAGCTTCACGGGCCATACCGTACAGGATGTATTACGCGACGCGGAAGAGCACATGAAAAAAAGCGCCGAAGTGCTTGCGCATGAATTTTCGACGGTCCGCACGGGCCGCGCGACGCCGTCGCTCGTCGACGGCATAAGGGTGGATTACTTCGGCACCCTGACCCCGCTGAAATCGCTGGCAGCCATATCGACGCCGGACGCGAAATGCATCGTTATCCAGCCGTGGGACGCCTCGGCAAGCGCTGAGATAGAGAAAGCCATACTGAAGTCGGACCTTGGCATTACGCCCGTTAACGACGGCAAGCTGATACGGCTGGTATTACCGGACCTCTCGAAAGAACGCCGCGTAGAGCTCGCGAAGGTAGTCAAGAAGATGGCGGAGGACGGGAGGATATCTATACGCAACGTGCGCCACTCCGCGATAGAGCACCTGAAGAAGATCGAGAAGGAGAAGCTCATCACGGAAGACGATAAGTTCAGCGGCCAGGAGCAGGTGCAGAAACTGACCGACAAGAATATCGCGAAGATCGAAGAGCTGCTCCTCGCGAAAGAAAAAGAGATAACAGAGATCTAACAGTGAGCCGCTAGCTCATCCGGTAGAGCAACGGCCTTGAAAAGGGCCAGTATCAGGCAACTGGTACTGCAAATCCCGTAAATTGCGGGGAAACCTGAGTATCCCAAGATACCCGAAACGGTAACAATTCTTGGGTGCAGACAATCCGCAGCCAAGCCTCCGGCCGGTTTGCTTCGCAAACCAATATGCCTGGGGAAGGTTCAACGACTATAATCGGGATCCGCCTCGCGCGGAATGGGATAGTCTGAACTGCGCGGCGACGCGCAGAGGCGCCGATGCGCCGCCCCGCAAATCAGGGGCTAACAAATTGTTTAAGCCGTGGGTGCTGAGTTCAAGTCTCAGGCGGCTCACCAAAATCTTGATGAGGCGATGGCCTTCAGCGAAAGAGCAAATAAGATAGCGCAGTGCAAGGCTCTGAGAGCCGAAGGCTTTTCATTAGGTGAAATCGCCTTAAAATTGCGGTTACCAAAATCGGTTGTTCATTGGCATGCAAGGAATATCGAGCTATCCCCTTCCCAAAAGAGGACGATAGCGAAGAAGCGGCAGGATCTGTGCAGGGCTCATCCCAACAGGAGAAAAGGTAAATGCCTGGCGGGAAGGAATGTGCAAAAGCCCGGCTCATGGAATGAAGAACTTGTCCACGTGATATCACACCTGATCTTCGACGGAAGCATTGAAAAATGCGGGTGTGTTTATTATAATTCCAGCGAGACAAATGCAGCGCATATGTCCGGCCTGCTAAAGAGAGTGTTTGGAGTCGAGCCTAAGATCAAAACAAGGGATAACGGAATTTATGCCGTATCCGCTTATTACGTAGAATTAGCCGACTACGCGAGGGGAAAAGAAAAGGAGCTGCTCGAGTATATAAGGATAGCTCCAAAAAATGAAAAAATAGTATTTTTGCGCACATTTTTTGATGACGAAGGAAGCGTATATTATAAGGGTGGTAAGCGCAGGATAAGGGGTTCGCAGGATTCGATACAGATATTGGGCCTCGTAAAGGCCCTGCTGACAGATCTAGGGATCTCCTCAAGAATAGACGTTACCGCCAAGGCCGTAGAAATATCAGGAAGAAAGGAATTGGCGCATTTTAAAGATTTGATTGGTTTCTCCGAAGGAATATTTGTAAATCCCGAAAGAAAGAACAGCATCTGGAAGCAGAAGCTGGAGAAAAGGGACATATTAAATAGGGCGCTGGATTCTTATATATGCTCGACTTAAAATTCATAAGGGATAACCCGGACAAAGTAAAGAAGGCCTGCGATGACCGCGGCAAGCCCGCGGATATCGACGGGCTGCTCGCGCTCGACGGGAAACGCCGCGGCATCCTCAAGGAATCCGAGGACATAAAGCGCAACAAGAACATCGCCTCGGACGAGATAGCCCAGCTCATCCGCGATAAGAAGGACCCGAAAGCGAAGATCGCCGAAATGAAGGCCATCTCCGAGAATGAGAAGGCCCTCGATGAGCAGGTCCGCGCGGTCGAGAAGGATATACAGGCGGCTCTTTACAATATCCCGAACATCCCGCACGCATCCATTCCCGTAGGCGAGGATGCTTCCGCGAACAAGATCGTCCGCGGCTGGGGCGAAGAGAAGAAATTCGATTTCAAGCCGAAGACGCACGTTGAGATCGGCGAATACCTCGATATACTCGACCTGCCGCGCGCGTCGAAGATATCCGGAAGCAACTTCCCGCTCTTCAAGGGCGACGGCGCTAAATTAGAGCGCTCTTTGATAAATTTCATGCTCGACCTGCATACGAAGGAGCACGGTTACAGGGAGATATTCCCGCCGTTCCTGGTCAACCGCGCGGCGATGACGGGCACGGGCCAGCTGCCTAAGTTCGAAGAGGACATGTACCGGCTTAAGGACGACGACCTGTTCCTCGTCCCGACCGCGGAAGTGCCTCTTACGAACATGCACATGAACGAAATACTCAACGAAGAGGACCTGCCGGTCTATTATACCGCTTATACGGCGTGTTTCAGGCGCGAGGCCGGTTCCTACGGCAAGGAGACGAAGGGCCTGATGAGGGTCCACCAGTTCGATAAGGTCGAGCTGGTAAAGTTCGTGAAGCCGGGGGCCTCTTACGACGAACTGGAGAAGCTCGTCGGCAACGCCGAAAAAGTCCTGCAGAAACTCGGCTTGCAGTACCGCGTCGTGATGCTCTCGACGGGGGACCTGAGTTTTTCCGCGGCGAAATGCTATGATTTCGAGGCGTACGCGCCCGGGGTCAACGCGTGGCTCGAGGTATCGAGCTGCTCGAACTTCGAGGATTTCCAGGCGCGCCGCGCGAACATCAAATACCGCGTAAAAGAGACGGGCAAGTCCGAATATGTCCATACGCTCAACGGCTCGGGGGTCGCGATGGCCCGCACGGTAATAGCGATACTCGAGAACTACCAGAACAAGGACGGCAGTGTGACTATCCCCGAGGTCCTGAGGCCATATATGGACGGACGGGACAGGATAGTACCACCGAAAAAGTAATGGGCCGAATAGCCAAATTCGCCGTCTCGATCCTCGCGATTCCCTTCGTAATATCGTCCTCATACGCGTTATACCGCGAAATAGGCAAGATATACTCGCTCGACAGCAACCAGGGGTATTTCATACTCGGCGCGGTCGTCTATCTTATAATACATACGGTATTTTTCAAACCGAACATCGTGTATATATTCGGCCATGAGCTCACGCATGCGCTCGCGATGTTCATATCCGCGGGGAAGGTAAAAAGCTTCAAGGTATCGAAGAAGGGCGGGGAGGTCAAGGGCACGAAATCGAACATCTTCATCAGCCTGGCGCCGTATTTCTTCCCCACGTATACGCTTATAATAATGCTCGTATGGCATGTCGCGCGCCAGATATGGAACATAAAAGATTACATCTCGCTGTTCCTGTTCTCCGTCGGGCTCACACTGACGTTCCATTTCGTGATGACGGTCGAGTTCCTTAAGACGAAGCAGCCCGACCTGATAAAGAGCGGGTATATGTTCTCGATAGTCCTTATATACCTGATAAACCTCAGCATAGCGGCGCTGATACTGAATTTCGTGTTCGCGGATTTTTCGTTCAAGTCCTACGCTTATAACGCGTATGAGGCGGGGAAAGATATGTACGTCTGGCTCTGGAGGCAGATGTTCTCGTTGCGGGGCGTATAGGTTCTGTGATATATTATTGCGAGAACTCCTCGGAATATGTCCTCGGAGTCCGCGCGCAACTACTAAAAAAATAAGCGCGCGGAGAGTTGGCAGAGCGGTCGAATGCGGCGGTCTTGAAAACCGTTGAGGACGCAAGTCCTCCGGAGGTTCGAATCCTCCACTCTCCGCCATTAATTACCGGGTCGAAAGGAGGCGTCGCAATGAAGATCACATCTCCTGAATTTTCCGATAACGGTGCTTTACCGGCGAAATTCACCGCCGACGGGCAGGGAGTGAACCCGACCATCGATATAGAGGGCATCCCGGAAGGCGCGAAGAGCCTCGTGCTTATCATGGATGATCCCGATGCCGTCAGCGGGAATTTTACCCATTGGGTTGTGTACGACATCCCCGTAGAGACGAAGATACGCGAGGACAGCATCCCCGGCAACCAGGGTATAAATACGGCAGGCGAGCTCGATTACGTGAGCCCGATGCCGCCGAGCGGGACGCACAGGTATATATTCAAGGTATATGCGATCGACAGGAAGTTAGGCCTCCCCGAAGGAGCCAAGCGCCGGGATGTCGAGCAGGCGATGCAGGGGCATGTTCTGGGGCAGGCGGAGTTGACGGGTTTGTATAAGAGAAGCAGGTAGGTTGGGGCTAGCGTAGACTCCTCGGAATATATCCTCGGAGTCCGCGCGCAGCTACCAAATAAATTAAGCGCGCGGAGAGTTGGCAGAGTGGTCGAATGCGGCGGTCTCGAAAACCGTTGTCGACGCAAGTCGACCGGAGGTTCGAATCCTCCACTCTCCGCCATTATTTTGCCCTGTAAACCTTTCACCCCCGTTCGCGTCTAATCATGCAGAAGACGGATAAGACCGTCACTGCCTGAAAGGAGGCGCGAGATGAAGAAGATAGCGATAGCAGCGGCGATGTTCGTGCTGTTGGGGTTTGCGGGAGTGTCGCATGCAAGCGACTGGGACCTCGTAGGCAAGGTATTGACGGGTGTAGAGGGCGCCAGGATACTTACCGGCGGCAGGGTGGATATCATCGGAAGCGTGATGGATATCAGCGGGATAGGCGGGGGCAAGCAGGAGAGGGTCGTCCGCCAGGAAAAGATCATAGTCGTAGAGAAACAGGCCCCGCGCAACAAGATCTGGGTCCCGGAATACAGGTATGAAGACGTCTGGGTCCCCGGGCATACCGTATATGACCGCAGATACGGGAATATCTACATAGAAGGGCATTACGTGCAGTATAAGGTCGAATGCGGCGGGCACTGGGAGTATGCTTCCGGCCGCGGCAGGGACGTCTGCTCCGGAAGGGCGGGCCGGCGCTAAGTTTTCAGGCGGAATACGGGGGCCGGGCATTTTGCCCGGCCCTTTTTGCGTGTTTATCCTATTGATTTCCCGTCGGTAATAATGTAAGATATCCAAACGCGGAGAGGTGTGAGAGCGGTTGAATCAGCACGCTTGGAAGGCGTGTGAGTCCGAAAGGGCTCCCAGGGTTCGAATCCCTGCCTCTCCGCCATAAATAAGGAAAAACATGAAGAAAAAGACGGGAAAAAAGAAGTATACGATTAATTGCAATGAATGCAAAAACCAGGCGGACTGTTGCAGGATAGGCGCCTGGATAGACCTCGAGGAAGCCAAGAAGATCCTTGAGCTCGGCCTCAGGGGTGACTTCTTCCATCTCGAGAAAGACAAGTCGTTCCCGTCCGGATACCGCATCGGCACGAGCATAGAGGATGAACCCTGCACGTTCCTGGATAAGGACGGGCTCTGCTCCGTGCATAAGGCCGATTTCAGCTTCAAGCCACAGACCTGCATCGAATTCCCTTATGAAAACAACAAGTTATCCGATTACGCTGACGTCCTGTGCACCTTGCATAAATCCCGCAGGAAAAACAAGAAAACCAAAAAGAAGAAAAAATAATGCGTACCGGCAGGCGCGTATACGTTATCCTTGCGTTGCTGTTGTCAGCCCATTGCGTTTGGGCGGGCGAGAGCACTTACAAGTCGTGGACCATGCCCCGGCAGGGCAAGGGCGGCGGGTATTCCAATGCGCGCATATCCAGGGACGGCAACAGCATGGTAGCCGCCTCGTCATCGCACGACCAGGAAGTGTATTTTTTCATCAAGCATAATGATAAGCCGCGCTGGGTTTACAAGGACGGCTCGCAAATAAACCTCGACCTCGCGATATCCGACGATGGCGAATACGCGGCCGGGTCGGGAAGCAAGGTTATCCTGTTCCACAGGTCGCAGCCGGAACCGAGATGGACGTACAAGCCGGAATCGCCGTCGCATTTCTATTCCGTGGATATCTCCACCGGCGGGCAGAAGGTCGCGGCCTGCGGCATGAGGATATCCGACAACGCGGGCGTCGTGCTGCTCTTCGGTAACAAGGACAACAAACCGGAAAGATCATGGGCCGTCGACGGCATCCCGAGGCATGTGGAGATCTCAGGCGACGGCAGGTATATCGCCGCGGGCACCGATAAGGGCGTCACGTTCATCGACTGCGCCGTTCCCTCGCCGGTATGGGAATACGCGGCCATCGCCCCTGGCGCGGGCAAGCCGGATAAGGCCGTATCGCTCTCGATGTCGGACGACGGCAGCCGAATAGCCGCCGCGACATATAACGGTTGGCTCTATTCGTTCGGCAGGGATGGCGCCCGGCCGCTTTGGGGCTTCAAGTCGAAAGCATTCCCGGATCTCGATGTCTCCATGTCGGATAACGGCAGGAATATCGTGCTCGCGACAAAAGGGGATTACCGCGAGTTCGGAAGCGCGGGTGAAGAGCCGTTATGGGAACTTAATTATGACGGGTCATACGCGCACACGGGCGTCTCCTCGGACGGGAAGTTCATCGCGATAGCCGATTCCCGCGCGCGCCGCATATATTTCTTCGACAGGGACTACGCTTCCGGCGGCGGGCAGCGCCCGTTCAGGATATATCCGGGGACATTCCCTTCCTCGATATCGGTGAGCGCGAACGGCGGCGACGTCATTTACGACGAGAAGGACCTGCAATACAAGGAGGTTCCGCCGGGGCTTATGGTAGAGGTCAAGGACCTCGTCAGGATATACCAGGCCGGTTCGGTGGTAAACCTGCGCGCGTATATCCCGAACCCGGGCAAGGAGAACATACTGCGCCTGAACGTGCGGCTTACGGTCCTGCCGACCGAGGTCATGATGAGCGATATAGAGGAGATGCAGGGCAAGGAGAACGGGATAATATCCAAATTGCGGACCGTCACCGAGGGGATAGGCAGCGTCGACGCGCTCGACATGCCGGTAGTCATCGACGCTCACAACAGCAAGGACCTCGACCTGAGGTTCCCGATACCGCGGATGCTCGTGCCGAAGATAGTCCAGGACGCCAAGGACAAATACGATGAGTTGAAGGATTACGTGACCGGTGTAAGGAAATACGCGAACGCGCGCCTGCCCAAGCCGGCCGCCGACGAACTCAACAGCCGGCTCATCGACCCCGCTCTCAAAGAGATAAAGAAGGCGGAAGAGGACGCGAAGAAGGCGTATATGCAGGGAGTCGAGTCGGACGCGTCTTTAGCCGTTCCGATCCCGATGATGGCCTTCGGGATAGTCAGCATTTATGAGGACTCCACGGGCGCGTTCCTCGACAGGGACACCTATATTTTCTTCTACGTCATGTCCACGAAGGACCTCATACCGGAATAACAAAGGATGGTGAATATGGAAGGCTCGCTTTTCGGCATACAGTTGATGACCGCGCAGGAGATGGCCTCAAAGGCCATGCAGTTTTTCCAGAAATATACGCTGACGCTCATAGGAAGCGTCATAATCGTAGCGTTCGGCTGGATTGCCGCAGTATTGATCGGCAGGTGGCTCAGGCGCATGCTGCTGAAGCGCAACGCGGACGTCACGATAACGAAGTTCCTCGTCCAGATCGTCAAGCTTCTGATCATCGCGTTCGCGTTGCTCATATCGCTCGGGAACTTCGGGATAACCATAGCGCCGTTCATCGCGGGCCTCAGCGTAGTAGGCCTCGGCGCAAGCTTTGCGCTGCAGGGGCCCCTGTCGAATTACGCGGCCGGCGCGACGCTGGTATTCACAAAGCCGTTCAAGGTCGGCGACATAATAGAGATCGGCGACCGGATAGGCGAGGTAGAGGACATGACGCTTGCGAGGACGCTCGTCAGGACGCTGGACGGGACGCAGATCGTCATCCCGAACAAAAAGATCATAGGAGAGGTCATACACAACTATTCCGGCCACAAAAGGCTGGATATTAAGGTCGGAATAGGGTATAATACCGACGTAGATAAGGCTATCTCCCTCGTTAAAGGCGTAATCGCCGGCCAGAAGATGGTCTCCCAGAAGCCCCAGCCGAAAGTCGGGATCTCCGAATTCGCGGATTCAAGCATGACGGTGTATGCAAGGTTATGGTGCAGGCAGAACGATTACTGGGACCTCATGTTCGCCGTGAACAAGGGGATTCATGACGAGTTCGCGAAGAACGGCGTCGTGATACCGTTCCCGCAGAGGGACGTGCACGTTTATAGCGACAAAAAAGGAGCATAAAAATGAAAAATACGGCTATTGTCCTTTTATGCGCAATGCTGCTTTCGGTTGCGTCGGGAGCTTTCGCATTGTTCGAGAACAAGAAGATAATAGACGCAGTCGAGAACGGCAAGGTCAAGGTCGGCATGACCAAGGACGAGCTCGTCGGCGTTATAGGTTACCCGCCGGAAGGCAAGCCGAAACAGGACGGGCTGTTCTTCAGGTTCGTGAAGACGAAAGTGACGGCGGCAGGGAAGGAAGAGTCGTGGACGTACCAGGTCGGCGCGACGGCCGACGGCGTCAGGAGTTTCACCTTTACGTTGATAGACGGCAAGGTAACGGAATGGAGCGAGTGGCTTGACACGCAAAAATGATTAAACAAGAGAACATAAGGAATATAGCTATAATCGCGCACGTCGACCACGGCAAGACGACTCTCGTCGACGCGCTGCTCAAGCAGACGCGCGTGCACCGGAACATCGACGAGATGGGCGAGTGCATCATGGATTCGATGGACCTTGAGCGGGAGCGCGGCATCACTATCCGCGCGAAGAACGTAAGCGTGACATATAAGGGCGTGAAGATAAACGTCGTAGACACCCCCGGCCACGCCGATTTCGGCGGCGAGGTCGAGAGGATACTGCGGATGGTCGACGGTGTTTTGATACTCGTCGACGCGAAAGACGGCCCGATGCCGCAGACTAGGTTCGTGCTGCGCAAGGCGCTCGAACTGGGACTGAAGGCGATTGTCGTCGTCAACAAGGTCGACCTCCCGGACGCGCAGGTCGACGATGTGGTAAACCGCACGTTCGACCTCTTCGTGGAACTTAACGCGACCGACAGGCAGCTCGATTTCCCGATAGTATACGCTTCGGCCATACGCGGGACCGCCACCCTCGACATGCACCACATATCCGATAATATATTCCCGCTGCTCGATACTATACTCAAGAAGATAGAGCCCCCGACGGTAGACCCCGACGCGCCGCTGCAGATACTGATACTCGCGCTGCTCGGCGATTATTACAAGGGTAAGATGGGCATCGGCAAGATAACCGGCGGTTCGCTGAAGGTCGGTAGCAACGCCGCCCTCGTCCGCAAGGACGGCTCCAAGGAAGTATCCAAGATAACGGCGATCCTGACATACGAAGGCCTCGAGCGCATCGAGCGCGAGGACGCCGTAGCCGGCGAGATAGTCGCGGTCGCAGGTTTCGACGATATAAGCATCGGCGATACGGTCACCGACCCGGTGAACCCGACGCCGCTCACGCCGCCCGAGATAGACGAGCCGACCGTCCAGATGACGTTCGGCGTCAACACGAGCCCGTTCGCGGGCCGCGAAGGCAAATTCGTTACGTCGCGCAATATAAGGGACCGGCTCATGAAGGAGACCGAGACGAACGTGTCCCTGAGGATCAGCGAGACCTCCGCTTCGGACTCGTTCCTCGTATCCGGGAGGGGAGAGCTCCACCTCGCGATACTCGTCGAGCAGATGAGGCGCGAGGGTTTCGAATTGCAGGTGTCCCAGCCGGAGGTCATCTATCATGAAAAGGACGGCGTGAAATGCGAGCCGTACGAGTTCCTGACGGTCGAGGTCCCAGCGGAATACCAGGGGTCCGTAATAGAAGAGCTCGGGCGCAGGAAAGGCAAGCTCAAGCACGTCTCGCAGAGCGCCACGGGTTCGCTGCATCTCGAATACACGATATCGACGCGCGGCATAATCGGCCTGAAGGGCGCGATGATGACGAAGACGAGAGGCATGGCCGTCATAAACCATGTCTTTGACGAATATAAGCCGGTCGAATCCGGCGCGTTCAATGTAGAGCCGAGGGGCTCGCTCGTCGCGATAGAGCCGGGCGTCTCGACGGCTTACGCGCTCGAGAACGCGCAGCAGCGCGGCGAGCTCTTTATCGGGCCGAACGTCGATGTATACGAGGGCATGATAGTCGGCGAGAACCCGCGCGGCGAGGATATGCCGCTGAGCCCGGTAAAGACGAAGAAACTTACGAACATGAGGTCCTCGACGTCGGATATCTCGGTCGTTCTGACCCCTCCGAGGGAGATGACGCTCGAGCTGGCTATAGAGTATATCGGGTCGGATGAGCTCGTGGAAGTAACCCCGAAGAGCATCCGCCTGCGTAAGAAGATCCTCGACACCCTCGCGCGCAAACGCGCAGACAGGGACAAAGACAAGGAGTAGGAGATGGCGTCAAATTTTTCTTTCGATATAGTTTCAGAGATCGACCTGCAGGAGGTCGATAACGCGGTAAACCAGGCGAAGAAGGAGTTGTCGCAGAGGTTCGATTTCCGCGGGAGCAAGTCGTCGATAGATTACAGCCGCGAGGAGAAGAAGATAACGCTGATAGCCGACGACGACTTCAAGCTCCGCTCGCTCAAGGACATCCTCGACGGCAGGATGGTCAAGCGCAGCATATCGCTGAAGGCGCTCACATACAAGGAGCCGGAGAAGGCGTTCGAGGGCACGTTCAGGCAGGTCATAGAATTGAACTGCGGCATCCCGAGGGAGAAACAGAAGGACCTCGTGAAGCTCATCAAGGACCTGAACCCGAAGATACAGACGCAGATAGAAGGGGAAAAGGTCAAGGTCTCCTCCCCGAAGAAGGACGACCTGCAGGACGTCATCACGCACCTGCGCGCCGCGGACTTCCCCCTGCCCCTGCAATTCACCAATTACAGGTAGCGGTTTTTGTGCTATAATTCCCAATACGCGCCCGTAGCTCAACTGGATAGAGCGTTGGTCTACGGAACCAAAGGTTGGGCGTTCGACCCGCCCCGGGCGCGCCATAAGTCCCCGCTATCGGTCTTTATGGACTATTTCGGGCTCAGCCGAGCAGGATATCGGAGAGATCCTGCCGGCGTTTTGAGCACGAAATGAGAGAGGGGGACACCTCTCCGATTAGCTGGAGAACCGTCCCTATGAAGACTGACGAAGTTTTTATGTCCGAGGCCCTGAAGCAGGCCTGCGAGGCCTTCGGGGCCGATGAGGTGCCTGTCGGCGCCGTTATCGTGCACGATGGGCGCATAATCGCGCGGGCGCACAACCAGATAGAGATGCTGAAGGACCCGACCGCGCACGCCGAGATGATAGCGATAACTCAGGCGGCCGCGCACCTCGGGAGCGAGCGGTTGCTCGATTGTTCTGTGTATGCTACGATAGAGCCGTGCTCGATGTGCGCGGGAGCCCTCGTGCTTGCGCGTGTGAAGCATATATATTACGGCGCGAAGGATCCGAAGACAGGCGCGTGCGGCTCGGTCTTCGATATCGCGAATAGCAAAAAACTGAACCACAGGATAAAGGTCACCGGCGGCGTACTCGGGAAGGAGTGCGGGTCACTAGTGACGGAGTTCTTTAAGAAGAAGAGGAAGAAGAAATAGGCGGAAGGAGAGGTGGCTGAGTGGCCGAAAGCAATCGCCTGCTAAGCGATTGACCTGCCCAAAAGCGGGTCCCAGGGTTCGAATCCCTGCCTCTCCGCCAGTTTAAAAAGGAGGGTGTCTCCCTTGCGGGGGACGCTTCGCAGCCCCCAGAGGATGGCTCCTGTAATGTCCAAAGAACGCCCCAAGCAAGCCTGTAAGTCCCGAAAATCCAAAAAATTAGAATATTTTGAAATTGAGATAAACGAAAATGGTATAATCGAGGTCGGGCCCGAAACCCCGGCATTCGACCTGCTCAAGAGGCTCAAGCCGGGCGTAAAACATAAAAAGTACTGCGGATAGAAGGAGGAATGCATGGGTGACGGGATCTATGGTTCGAAATGCCTTGAAGAGATAGACATACTGATAAGGGCGAGGTATCCGCTCATATACGTCTTGAGCTACGAAGAGGCGAGGGTGATAGATTGCATAAAAGAGCTCGCGGACAAGAGGAACAAGGCCGTCTATTTATGGACGACCACCCAGGGTATCCGAAAGGTCGAGGATTCTTCCAAGGCCGACGATTCGACCCGCGACCCGATAAACGCGCTGAATTTCATCGAACGCCAGACGAACGCCGCGATCTTCATCCTGCAGGATTTCCATCCATACCTTAACGACAATACGGTCATCAGGAAGCTGAGGGACCTTGTCGAGAACCTGAAAGAGACTTACGAGTCTATAGTGATACTCTCCCCCATCCTGCAGGTACCGGTAGAGCTCGAAAAAGACCTGGTTGTTGTCGATTTCGACCTGCCGAAAAAGGAGGACCTCGGAAAACTTCTCGACGATATCGCGGAAACCGTCGGCAAGACCAACGATGTGCTCGTGAACCTGACCCCTGAGACAAAGGAAAAACTCGTTACCGCATCATTGGGTTTTACGCTCAACGAAGCGGAGAACGCGTTCGCCAGGGCGATAGTCGTGGATAAGTCGCTCGGGCCGGAGGATGTCGATAAGATCCTCGAGGAGAAGAAGCAGGTAATAAGGAAATCCGGATTCCTCGAATATTTCAATTCGACGGAGATGATGGCTAACGTCGGAGGCCTCGACCAGCTCAAGGACTGGCTCGAGGGCCGCGGGCGCGCTTTTTCGACGAAGGCGAAGGAGTACGGCCTGCCCGCGCCGAAGGGCATCCTGCTTATCGGCGTGCAGGGCTGCGGCAAGAGCCTTACCGCGAAAGCCGTTGCGGGCCTCTGGAAACTGCCCTTGCTCAGGTTCGACGTGGGCAAGGTATTTTCCGGCATAGTGGGTTCCTCGGAAGACAATATGAGGCGGGCCATAAGGTCCGCGGAATCCGTCGCTCCGGTCGTGCTCTGGATAGACGAGATAGAGAAGGCGCTGTCCGGCGTCCACAGCTCCACTTTCTCGGACGCGGGCACTTCCGCGAGGGTCTTCAGTACGTTCATCACATGGCTGCAGGAAAAGACGAAGCCCGTATTCGTCGTTGCCACCGCGAACAATATATCCCAGCTTCCTCCCGAACTCTTGAGGAAAGGCCGCTTCGACGAGATATTCTTCGTCGACCTGCCCTCCCGGGAGGAGAGGAAAGAGATCTATTCGATACACATTAAAAAGAAGAAGAGGGACCCGTCCAAGTTCGACCTGGAGAAGCTTGCCGCCGAATCGGACGGTTTCAGCGGCGCCGAGATTGAGCAGGCTGTCGTATCCGGGCTTTTTGATTCGTTCGTGAAGGAGAGGGACCTTTCAGACGGCGATATTATTAAGAGCGTAAAAGAGACGGTCCCGCTCTCCGTCACCATGAAGGAAGATATAGACAAGCTAAGGGAGTGGGCGAAGGTAAGGGCGCGGCCCGCGAGCTCGATCAAGGCGCGGCCGGAAGGCAGGGGAAGAAAGATGGAGTTATGAGGGAAAAAGGCCGGTTCAACAAGCTTGAGCATTTTCCTATAGCCGGTATCCTTTTAAAAGGCAATGCTTCCGACGGCAAGCGGTTCGGCCGCCTCGAAGTCTCGGAATGCACGATAGAAAAACGGGTCGAAACAAAAGAAGAGATAATAAAGGAAGAGATACGGAGCTGGCAGGTAAAATGCCTGGGCTGCGGCAGGATGCGGCCCCGGCTTGCCAGGTGCGTATACTGCGGATGGGATAACGATTCGTCCGCGCAGATCAAGGATGAGATAGTCCTGACGATCGACGGTAAGGTATACCGTTCTTCCGATAAGGAGATGCCCCACCATATAAGGCTGCTTATGGCTGAAATAAGGAGGAAAGGGAATACTCCCGAGGTCATAGATGCCTGGATGAAGCGCTATAATGCGGAAAAGGAGTTGAAGGCGGGGCTCGCCGAACGCGAGATAAACAGGCTCGAGAACGAGGTCGTACGCAGGGCGCTCATAGTTATAGGGATAATAGCGCTCATCGCATTCGCGATAATCATCAGGATGCATTGACAGAAAGGAGAGGCCTATGTCATCCGGGGTCAATGTTATTGGATTGCTGATAAGCAGCATCGGGGAGCTGATCAAGGCTATGGAAGAGCTGCAGCTGGCAAGGCTTAAGAAGAATTCCCTCATGATCGACGGCAAGATACAGAAGGTCGACATCGCCGTCGAGGGCGTAAACGGCCGCGGCATAGGGTTCCAGAAGCAGAAGGACGGGACATATAAGGTCCTTGCCGAGACGGGCGGCCTGACTACGGAAGAGGCGAAGAAGCAGCTCAAACTCGTGAATGAAATACGCAGGAAATACGCTTACAACACGGTGATAAACGAATTGAGGAGGCAGGGTTACCAGGTCGCCGAGGAGAAGGCGGAGGGCAAGCAGGTAAAGATCCTCGCGAGAAAGTGGGTGGCGTAAATGGCCGAAAAATACGAAGTCGAGGTGTTCATCACCGAAGAAGGCAACGTTTCGATGAGGGTAAAGGGCATAAAGGGCAAATCCTGCGTGGATAAGCTCAAGGCGCTCGCGAGCCCGCTCGGGAAGGTCGAAGATATCGAATACACGTCCGAGTACTACGAACAGGAACAGAAAGCAAAACAGATATCGAAGCAGAAGGCCTGAAGGACAAAAGCCCCGAAGATATCACAGTCACGGTAGACGGCAAGACATTCAGGTCTTCCGACAAATTCCTGCCTACCCATATCCATGAGCTGATGTCCAGGATACGTGCCGAAGGATATTCCGAGGAAGTTGTCAACCGCTGGAAAAACGAGTATAATATCAGAAATGCCTACAGGAGGTTCAGGACACAGAGCGAGATAGACAGGTTGAAGACAAGGGCCAAGGTGCGGATCATATATATCGGCCTGACCCTCCCGTTCATAATCACGATATTCATATTATATCCGGGTAGGATAATAGCGACGTTGTTATTCTCGGCAGTGATCGCTTTGATCATAAGCCTGATGGTATATTGGGCAAGGAATTAAGATGGGGAAAAAGCGCTTTGCCCGTTTAGAGTTCGGCGGGAAGAGGATCGATATCCGGCTCTCCGAAAACGGCCCGAAGATCGAGTCCTGGCAGAGAAAATGCTCGAACTGCGGAAGGGTCATCGCGAAATCAGGGAACTGTTTCTATTGCGGATTGGATTCGAAAGAGTTCGTGAAAAAGGAAGAGGGCGGGCAGGCGGAGATCACGATAGACGGGACAACGTATTTGTCGAGCGACCGGGACCTGCCGGTAGACGTCCAGGAACTAATGCTGAGGCTTAAGAATGAGGGCTACTCCGAGGAGCTCGTCAGGGACTGGATGGGGAGGAATGACCTGCGGCCGAGGACGGCGAATATTTTTGATAATTTGATAGAGGCGATCGAAAACCGTTTCGGATGGATCCTGCGTTCGAACGTATTCTTTTTCGCGTTATTGTTTATCTTGTTTTGTTTATTAATATTTGTCCTAAGGCACAGATGAAGAACTTCGCATTCTGTAACGACTGCAAGCAGATAGTCCCCGCAACGCATGTCGAGCGCGACAACAAGGTGTATCTCTCCAAAGAATGCCCGAAATGCGGTAAGACGGAGTACCTCATATCCTCGGACGCGTCGCTTTATAACAAGAAGCGCGGGTTCATGCAGGATGCGGTCGTCTCTTCGGGCTGCGGCCTCTTATGCCCGAATTGTACCTCCCACAAGAAACCCGATATAATCTTCATAGACGTCACAAACCGCTGCAACATGAACTGCCTCATCTGCCTTAATAACCTCGCCGCGATGGGCTACAAGTTCGAGCCGCGCATGGAATACTTCGACAGGATATTCAAGCATTATTCTACTTATGACCCGAAGCCCTACGTGCAGCTCTTCGGCGGCGAGCCGACGATGCGCGCGGACCTCTTCGACATAATAAAGCTCGGAAAGTCATACGGCCTCTCGATACGCGTGATAACCAACGGCCTCAAGCTCGCGGACAAGAAATACTGCGACGATTTCATGGAGCTCGGCGTGATGGTCCACATCGCGTTCGACGGGCTCAACAAGGCGATGTACGAGAAGCTCCGCGGCCGCGCCGACGCGCTCGATTTGAAACTCAGAGCGCTTGAGAACCTCGCGGCGCGCAAGAGGGGCAAGGTCATACTGATGACCGTCGTCGACAAAGAGCAGAACGCTTCGGACATGACTGAATTTTTCAAGTTCAGCCAAAAGAACCTGCATGTGGTGCGCGGGATATATTTCATGCCGCTCATACATACCTGGGACAAGAAGGCGCTCGATTACAACCCGGAACGCACCACGCTCGAGGACGTCGAGCACATGATAAACGAAACGATTGAGGGAGGGAACGTCGAGTTCGTCCCGCTCGGCTCATTGGCGCTGAAGAACCTTTACAGGGCGCTCGGCATAAGGAACATGCCTTTTGTCGGCGTCCACCCGAACTGCGAGAGCATAACATATCTCGTCTCCGACGGCACGAAGTTCGTCTCGGCGTCGAAATTCCTGAAGACGACACTCTACCGCTTTATAGGGGACCTGCGCGAGCTCGAGATAAAGATATCCAAAAAATACGCGGCCGGGGGGAAACCCGGGCCCTTCGATAAGGCCGGCATATGCCTG
>Ga0265297_10006546_pt1 | contig 16810 bp, 17 predicted proteins | sample Munlanlwell13791_FD_192502 | JGI IMG/M metagenome (GOLD analysis project Ga0265297, IMG submission 192502) | Leachate microbial communities from a municipal landfill in Southern Ontario, Canada - Leachate well 137-91 | ecosystem: Engineered > Solid waste > Landfill > Unclassified | place... | reverse complement strand
CAAAATGGTTTTAGTTTCTGCTGTCTTATTAGTAGTTGGAGTAGTAGTCGGAGTGGTGCTGATTTTTTCTTGAATAATTTTAGTACTACTACTGGATTCTTGAGTGGTTTCAGCGACGCAAGCAATGGCTTCTGGATTATCTGCCAAGCGACACTTGCCTTTATAGCAACGCATGTCAGCGTCACAGTCTCGATTATTATTACAACCTTGATTGCAGCCATAAGTGACCAAATCATAAGCCTCACTAGGGAGCAGACTGTTTTTCGAAGCGGTATCAGTGTAAGTTTTAGTGATGCTTTGTTGAGTGGAAGAAGCAGCTTGAGTTTTATTGGTAACGTCTTCGCAAGAACTACTTTCTAGATTTTGTGGATCACGACAACGGTTCCAAAAGCAAGTTAAATCAGCTGCACAATCAGTGTTACTAGCGCAATATTGGTTACAACTTAAATTACTGCTACGAATTCCTGGGGTAGCTAAACAAAGTTCATTGGTTGGATTTGTTTCGTTGCGACAAATTCCTTCATAGCAAGTTAAGCCAGGAGCGCAATCTTTACTTTGATCACTGTTTTCACCACAAGCATCATTACAGTTTTTATAGACACTTTGGTTGCCACTGCAGTAAGTGATGTAATAGCGAACTGAAGAAATATGCTGACCATTATTATCTGTGCTGTAGAGTCGGAAAAAATATTCGGTATTGGGCTCAAAACTTAATGGACCTTTATTGCCAGTGGCGTGAGTGAAACCGCTGCCATTAACCATGAGCCAGTCGCCATTAGTTTGATTAATGTTGCCTGCAACTTTTTTGTGATAAAAATCATTAAAGTTAGGACTGCTACTGACGTCGATGTAGGTCACATTATCATATTTATCATCATTCCAGATAACATACAGCGATTCACCGGTGGAAGGTTGATTAAGACATTTATCATTAGAGTAAAGATAAAAATATTTATTGTCAGCATTTACTACATCTTTATCTGTACATTGGCGACTCAGCTCTCCTAAAGTTTCTTTGTCATACCAATAGCATTTGTCTGGCTGAGTGGAATATTGTCTAGTTTGCCAGCCATTGTTGCAATCACCCCAGCTAGTATATTCGTAATAACATTGTGAGCGGTCAATACCATTGTTAGTTACGTAATATTGGAAATCCAAAACCGATGGTTTTTGTAAAACATCTGCGGAATTCTCTTGCGTAATAGCGGTGCTATCTTGGCTAATTTTAATTTTTAAGCTACCTTCTTTTTGTGGTGTAAAGCTTAATTCTGAAATAGTTTTCATTTGGTCATGAGTATTAAAAGCAGTACTTGGATTTTTAAGCTCTAGAAGTAAGGTGGCAGTAAAGCAATTTTTTTCGCAAAGGCTTTCAGTAATTTCTTGTTTGCTGATGCTAAATTCACTAGGAACAGTGCCGGTGAATTTAATTTTATTTCTATCAAGTAAACCTTTATCGGCTATTATTTCAAACACTAATTCAACACTTTTTATAGCTTTATCCTTGGTGTTTAACTGTAAATTAATCTTTTGTTCTTCTTTGATTTTGAGAGTACTTTGATTAAAAGGGTAAGTGTCCAACTCAACTAGACCGCTGTCAACCATAGCTGTTTTTCGAGTATCAAAACTAAGCTCTGAAATTGATTTTTGTAGAAACATGACTGCCAGTAAAGCAATTGACACAATCAAAACAACTGAGAATAAACCAAATAAAGCCAAGTGATTTCTTTTTTTGCGATGTATGATCATTCTAGTATATAAGCATAGCCGATTTTTCGTTCTTGGGTCAAGTGGTCATTGTGCTATACTTTTAGAACTCTATTAAGAAAGGGAATTTTTTTATGTCAGAGAAATTGGTTCGTAAAGCAATTATCACTGACGCTGGGTTTGCCAGTCGTTATTTACCAATCACTAAAACCATTCCAAAAGCAATGTTGCCTATGGGTAATCGACCGATCATGCAATTTGTGATTGAAGAATGCGTCGAAGCTGGTATCGAAGAAATCATCATTGTCGCTACCCCAGAGGGCAAGCCAATTTATGAGGATTATTTCAATAATAATGTTAACCGCATCCGCAAACAGTTAGCTGCTCAGGGTAAAGAAGATCGTTACGAGTCAGTGCAGCAAGTTTTGAATTATCCTAAAATTACTGTCATTACTCAGGATCAAAGTCTGCCATATGGCAATGGTTCACCATTTGCTTCAGCTAAGGCTTTTGTCGAGAACGAAGACGCTTTTTTAGCTATTTATAGTGATGATGTGGTTTTTGGTAACCCGGGTGCAGCAAAAACTTTGGTTGATACTTATCATCAATACAATGATGCCGCTGCTATTATCATGGTTGAAGAATTACCAATTCAAGAAATTACTAAATATGCGGCGGTTTCGCTGCGCGATGGAGTTTACAGAGAAGGCCAAGAAAACGTCTTGGTGGGTATTGTTGAAAAACCTAGCGTAGAAGAAGCTCCAACCAATTTAGCTTCCTACGGTCGCTATCTACTTACTCCAGCTGTTTTTGATCATCTCACAGTCAATGGCACTGGTAAAGATGGCGAACTTTGGACAGCAGATGCGATTGGCAAATTAAAAGATTCTGGTGGCAAAGTTTTAGTTGCTAAAAATAATAGCAAATGGATGACCACTGGCGATCCAGAGAATTATTTCAAAGCTCATCTCAAGTTTGTGATCGAAAATGAGAAATATGGCCACAAAGTCAAAGATTGGGTGGGGGAAATGTCTAAATAAAAATAGAGAGCTCCATTATAGCAATTTTTAATTTGTAAAAACAGGTTTATTTCTCAGCTTGTTGCTCTATAATTGATTTTGAAGCTCTTTAATAATTCCACTTTCTTTTGCAGGAAGGCTAAGCAATGTTTTCCTCAACAGCTCTTTTAAGGGCTTATAGGAGTATTTTGTTTCCGTGGAGGCAAAATCTTCTTGCCCACCTCGTGTTTTTCGGGGAAGGAGGCTTACTTTTCTGCGAAGGGAAGTGGAGTTTCATAGCTTGCAGCGAATTTTCGTCTGTATTTTCCCCAGTTTTTCAATATAATACTCATTTGATTTGTATTTGCCTTTGTAGCTCAGTCGGTAGAGCGCAGTCTTGGTAAGACTGAGGTCTCGGGTTCGATCCCCGACGAAGGCTCAGAGTTTGGCGCGCGCTTCGCGCGCCAAACAAAATAACGCCAAGGTACTCAAGTGGTCAACGAGGGCAGTCTGTAAAACTGCTGGCCTAGCCTACGAAGGTTCGAACCCTTCCCTTGGCACACAGTAACAAAGGGAAAAATGCCCCCCTAGCTCAATTGGTTAGAGCACCTGTTTTGTAAACAGGAGGTTCCGGGTTCGATCCCCGGGGGTGGCTCAAAGAGGCTGACTCTTAAAATAATCATAAAGTATGTTAAAATATCAAATCTATGGCAAGTAAGAAAAAAGGTCCCAGACAATCAATCGGTTTGCAATGTAGTGTTTGCAATGCTTTTGGCTACGTAAGCGAATACAACAAGAACAACGAAACTCTTAAAAAACAAATTTCAGGAGAAGGTAGCTTTCCTCTTAACAAATACTGTAGAGTTTGTAAGAAACACACTCCTCACAAGTTAATGAAGAAATTGAAGTAACTTCTTTTTTTAATTGTTTTCTCTAACCGCTTTCAAAATATTTTTCGCCCCTCTATAAAAAATTGGGTCCAATTTTTTACTGTTAATCATGGCTTGTGTAAGCCAGGATTTTTGTGCCTGATCGTTAATATTGGGAATAGGTCGATTAGCGCTGTTTAGTTTATCTGTTTCAAAAGTAACTTGATTATTGCTAGTGATTTCGATCAGTTGATCAACAATATGTTCTACATTCGCAACCTGTGCGGTGTCATTTTTTTCAAAGACTTGACGTACGTTGCATTCCCATTCTCCCCATTCCTTGAGCGTAAGTAGGGCAGAGCCAGAAACCACAGCATCGTAGGCTTTATCACCAGAAGGTTTGCTAATAAAAAGATCAGCAAAGGGGAAAGCTTTTTGAATAATTATCTCATTGGCATCGACAATTTGTGGGTGATAAATAATGCTGAAGCGGTTATCAATCAGTTCCATATCATCTTTTAGTTTGGCATTAATCCTGAAATGGGCAGGGTCTTTGGGACTGATAATTTGATAAGCTAGTTTGTTTGCTTGAGCAATCTCAATCGCCATATCTAAATGATCGCGATGAGTACCGGCATAAAGCACCAATTGAGTGGGTACAAGGTCAGTCTTTTGACCCAGAGCTTGTTGTTTCAAGACTGGTAAAAGCTGTTCTAAAACATGTTTAATTTCTGGTTTATTAGTACCCAAGCCGCCAGTGGTCAAGCAAATTTTCAAAGGTCGATCTTTGGTCCAGATTTTTTTATTTTGATTACAAGCGACAATTCTGGGATCGATGGGTGGACCAGTGACGACGACTTTGTTTTTTATTTGGTCTTCTGGGATTTTCTTACCAAGTTTTTTTGCTAAGGTAAAAAAATCTGCTTTGGTTGCTCATCAAAGACTAAAAAACGCATATTGGGCAACTGTGCATTTTCCAAATAATCGCTACGTACGTGTGGATCTGTGATCATCTGCATAACTTTTTTACCCTCACTAGCGAGAATATTGCCAGTGACGATATGCATGGAAAGAATAGTTTTTTTGATGTTAGAACCCAAATAAATAGTTGGGGGAGTAACATTATCGAGAATTGGCATTTTGGAACGACCAAATTTGTCGACCATGTCTTTGAGGGTTTTCAAAATTGGCCAACGAGCGATAATTTTACCGATCTCGTGAGTGAAAATCACACTTTTAAAAGCTTGATTGCTGACATAGTTAGTGCTGTCGACTAGCCAGGCTTTTTTTGGATCGATTTTTTCTCCCCAGGCTTGCACAGCCACTCCCATGGCCATCGAATAGTGAGCGCGAGAAAGTACAATATCGGTGCTATTATCTTTTTCTTTTTGGTGATGCAAACCTTTTAAGTCTTCTTTAAAAGCAGCAGAAACAGTGATAATAGGAACTTGAGTATTTTCAAGAAGTTTTTTATCAGCTTGATAAATGTTTTTTAGCTCTTTAGCGATGTCGTTATTTTGCATGGTTTTTAGTGTAGCAGAACGATTAGGGTGACTGGAAGGTGGTTTTTAATAAGCCCTGGCTTTATTGACCTTTCATTATTATAATTGGTTTTCTAGAGTTGATTTCCTAAACTCTAGAAATTTAACAAAGGGCGGTAGTTCAACGGTAGAACGGAGGTCTCCAAAACCTTTGATGAGAGTTCGATTCTTTCCCGCCCTGCATTTTAAAATATTTAACTTCATTAGTAAAATTATCATTTTTTGATAGAATACGTGTCAATGAGCGAGTTTTTGATGCCAATTGATATGTTTTTATCAACTTTCCCCAAAATTGACTTAGGTATTTATTTTTTACCCGATAGGTTTTCATTCATTAATGGAACTGAAATTAACCGTGATGGAAACGAAAAGATAGTATATCAAGTGACAGATGAGCAAGGTCAAAAATACGCTGTAAAAATTTTAATAAGAATTAACGAGTCTAGTGATGAGAGAATACGGATTGAGTTTGAAGCAGCTCGATATTTGAAAACCACTAGTCTTAAATATTTTGTACCAGAACCAATTTAGATTTTAGCTGTTAATGATTTTGCTTTTGGCATGATAATGGAGTGGAAAGACGGACAAATGATTAATAAATTGGGTAAGTGCTTGCCAAAGCAGTCAGTTTTTCAATTAGAGGAAGGACTGTTGTCTTTACCCCCACACAAAAGATTGTCTTTTGATTCTTTTAGTTCGCTCAATATATGTTTTGGGGCATCTGGCATGTGGTTGGCAGAAACTGAATTTGATTCTAACGTAAAATCTCACGCAGATTATAAAAAAGAGGCTTTTCGTTGTATGAATCAATTAAGAATGTACTATTGTAAATGATAGTTTGTTTTGATTTATTACGGAAGAAGGTCCCAACGTCTTCTACCAACCCCTGCAAATATCCCATAATATTGATTTTCCTGATACATATTGATATATTAAGTACATGTCAGTCGAAAAAGAGATAATAGGTTGGGCAAAGAATGTAAGCGATATATTTGTCGACTGCTCATCTCGAACTAGTAGAGAAAGGATTTTATTGCTTTTCAAAATAGTAGAAGAGTTGTCCAATTTTTCAATTATTGTTATTGATTCTTTATGTTATCAATTATCCTTGCCAGAATCTGATATTGATTTGGAATTGTTAATTGATCAAAAAGACCCTGATGGAGTCTATCACCGTTTTTTGCAAAAAATAACAGAATTTTTTCCAGAAGTTAAAATTCAAAATTTTTCTGGAGATTTTTACGATTTGATGGAAATTAGTAGTGATTTAAGTTTTTTACAAGATCACTCTGAGGCAACTGAAGAGCTTTTTAATCAGGAACAAGGACATAATTTAATTTCTATCCGTGATTTTTATTTGGCAGTTAAGATTGGTGGTATGTTAATTGGTTCATATCCTAAAAAGGTTATGAACAAAATAGAAACTCTCAAAAAGAACTGTTCTTTGCTCAGAAATTATACTTCTGATTGTTTAGCTGATTCAATTACCAGAGAACAAAACTATTTTCTAAATTTTAAAAAGGATTTTTATATAAAACGCCTGAGAAATAATTTAGAATTGTTTGGTATTACTGAAGAGCAACTTGCGTCTATCTCAGAAAAAATTGATGGGATTAAATCAGTAAGTTGAATTGGTCAAATGTTGTTGTAATAAGTTTTAATATTCCTTACCAACCCCTGTCTTTTAAAGAATACATAGATTTTTGACAAAGTTACTTGTAGTGTTACAATCAGCAGTAATTATTTACTGCCTTACAAAAAGGAACTAATAATGCCAAAGAACTTGGAAATTAGTGACAGCAGATTACATGGTGTGAATGAGGGGGGGGGACACAAGCCAGCTGAATCTGACGGTGTCAGTGTAGAGCGACAAATAGCCCTTGCCAAAAAATATGGTGTCAGCGCAGAACTTATAGAAAAGTTAACAAACGAGCCAGCTTCATCTGCAGAAAGAAATCAGGCTCTTGAGCAAATGGTTAAAATATTAGCCAACGCAATTATACACACCGAAGTCGATCCAAATGATGTCGAAGATGTATCTGCGATGGTGCCAGCAAGATTTGGAGTTAGTAAAGCAGACTATGCTCCGTTTTACATAATTAAACATGGAATCTAGTAGATTATAAGAAAACATATGAACGAAATAAAACCTCCCATACCAGCTTTTAGAGAAGCTTTTAGCAGCGATGGTCCCTTTTTTGAGCAACTCAAGATTAAATTGGTTCAAGATTTTACAAAGGAATTTACAGCCTGTACCAATGCTCAAGATTTTGTAACTTTGGCGGAGAAATACAGAGGTAAAATGACTGAAAAAGAATATGACAAATTGATTGATTACGCTGACTATATCGATTGTTTATTTGGGTAAAAAATTTAAAGTTGGTTTGTGGCAGTTTTGTAGTATTGATATTGCCGACTGTTAGTTAATATCTTTTTCTATTACCACTTTATTCCCACAAAACCTGCACCTTTTAGCTTTAAAAGGAATTTTGCTCAAACATTCGGGGCAAACTTTATCAGCAGGTTCGGCTTGTTTAGCTTTTTTGACTTCCATGAGGCGATTCATCGGTAAAACAATGAAAAAATAGATAGTGGCAGAAATAGTCAAAAAAGAAAACACAGCATTAATGAAGTCACCAATCATAAATTTACTGTGGTTAATAGTGAAGTAAATATTAGAAAAATCAGGCGTCCCGCCAAAAGCACCAAGTAATGGTGTAATAATGTCTTTCACTAGAGCACTGACGACATTGCCAAAAGCCACACCGACCACCACGCCGACCGCCATGTCAACGACGTTACCTTTTAAAATGAATTTTTTGAAACCTTCTAACATATTTGCCTTTACTCTAAAAATTTCAGTAAATAAATAGTCATGACGCCAATGGCTACAAAAAGCAGCGATATGAGCAATTTAAATAGACTTTTTTCTGCTCTAATTTCTGGTAATAAATCAGCGGCGGCGATATACAAAAATCCGCCAGCAGCGATGGCTAATAAATAGTGAATCGCCAATTCACTCAAGTCAAACAGTCGTTGCCCAACCAAAACTCCTGCAATAGCAAATAAAGACACAAAAAAGTTAAAAAAGATGGCTTGTTTTTTACTCAAGCCAGCGTGAAGCAAAACACCAAAATCACCCAACTCTTGAGGTAATTCATGCAAGATAATTGCTAAACTGGCGCCTACACCGACTTCCCAGCTGACAGCGAAACTAGCCGCAATGATCAGACCGTCAATAAAATTATGCACCGAATCGCCAAGCAAATTCATATAAGCCACGCTGTGCACCTCGCAATGCTCTTTGTGGCAATGATGCCAGCCAAGCAACTTTTCGATCAAGAAAAAACCTAAAAATGCCATAAAAGTGACCTGCAAGCTCAATTCGGCCCCTAAAACTTCAATGCTTTCTGGTAGAAGATGAAAAAATGCATCAGCCATCAGCGTACCAGCCGCCAAAGCTAGCAACAAATGAATAATTTTATGTAAGTGTTTTTTCAGTAGTAATAAAGAGGCGGCGCTAAGCAGCGAAAGTAAACTGACAATGATGGTTGCAAGTAAGGCAAAGTTCATAGATTTTCAATTTGTTCAATTTTAAATAAAAATTTTCAAAAATATGTCGATAACTGGACTAAGTAGAGCACTGACCGCAGATTGTCCACCTACCCAGGGAAAAACCAACATGATTAAAATGACCGTACCATAACGACTCATCACATCCTCGTATTCCAAACTGGCTTGATGAGGCAACAGGGCGCGCATAATTTTACCGCCATCCAAAGGATAAACTGGTAATAAATTGAAAAGTGCCAAAGCTACATTGATGAAAATGAGCTGGATGCTAAAAAGCGCAAAAAACTCGCCACCAAACCCTAATTTCAGTAAAATCGCTAACACTGTCGCAATCAACAAATTACTCGCTGGCCCAGCCGCCGCAATCAGGGCAGCGTCACGTACTGGTTCTTTGAGATTATATGGATCATAAGGGGCGGCTTTACCCCAGCCAAAACCGGTCAGAATAATTGCTAAAGTACCGATCGGATCTAGATGGGCGAGAGGATTAAGCGTCAAACGACCTTTAATGCGAGGTGTGGGATCACCAAGCTTATCGGTGACAAAACAGTGAGTAAACTCATGAATGCTGATCGACATCAGCAAGCCAGCCATAAAAATGATGAAAGCAATGGGGTTTTGAAAAAGCAAGTCTAGCATAATATTCTTTGATTCTATTACAAATCCTTCATTTTTTCTTTAAGAGCTCGCCATTTATCACCCATGAAATTTCTAATATACCACAGAGCTTGTTGCGGATGGGTGACGCAGTACTTCAAATCACTTTTACAATTTGGAGCGAAATAAATGTTTAAAGTTTCAGTGAAGCCATCTTTGGTGATAGTGACTTGAGTTTTGAGTGGTGCACTATTATTGAAATCCAAAAAAAGCATGCCATTTTGGCCATGTTGGGCTTTGACTTCTACGCTATCGATTATATTTTCCACGGTGATTTTTGGTTCAGTCTTCAAAGTGACCGGATAACCGTATTGATCTTTAGGAAACAAAACTAGGCGCACTGGATTTCTTCCTGCCATGGCGAAACGATTGTTTTTGTATAAATAAGTATTTTTTGAGTCGAGCGGATGCTCACTTAATTCAGGAAAGAGAAGCGGATAATGTTTTTGGCGCATTTCCTCTAATAAATTTTCTTGTTCTTTGATTTTAATTTCAAAAATATCTAAGTCGTTTTGGCTAGCAGTTTTTTCTAACTGCCAAGCTTGGTCTTTTTTAATTTGTTCAAGCAGAGCGTTTTGTGTCTGATCAACGACTTGCTTAGTCAGAGCGATTTTTTGGCTGTTAAAGATAGCTAGAATCTGTTCTTTATTTGATATTTTAAATTCGCTGCCACTGATCTCAATCTTCAATGTTTTAAGATCGATCTTTTCGCTAATTAATAGTCGCCCAGGTTTCAAGTCAACTCTTTTTAATTCGTTTAAATCATCATTAGCCAATAAATCGAATTGCAAACTTTGATCATAGGCTGGATAGCGCGAGCCATCGATGATAAAAGGCACGATCCACCAACCTAATTTCTTGGCAGATTTTTCTAAATATGGATCGGTAAAACTATCATCGTAGACTCGCAAATCGCTAATAAATAATTCTTTATCGCTTAACCGTAGTCGCAATTGATAATGTGGAGTAGTGATCCACCAGGCTTTTTCATCACTATCTTTTTGATCTTGACCCTCGTAGACAGATAATTCTTGATTGGCGTTGTTCTTTTTTTGGAAAGAATCCGCATAATCTTTGGCTAATAAAACCTGCTGGTCTTGATGTTCTTGCTGGTATTTTTTGATGAAGTTCAATTGCTTAGCAAATTCAGCCTGTACTTCACCAGGCATAGAATTTTCCAAACCGATCAGAGCAAAAGTATCTTGATTGGGATTTTGCGCGTGAGCTTGTAAGAATAAATGTTCAAAATAGCTAAAATCTGCCTTGCGCAGTGCATAATCGTTAGGCTGCGAAGTAAAAGAACTGCTATCGTCGCCATAGTTGTAAACAGGATCGGTAATAGTTTGCCTAACGATAATAGGCATGTTTCCATTGTTTTGAGAAGTCGGCACCAAAGCCCAATTTTGACTCGGATAATAAGGATAATGAGCTGGTCCGCCATAAAGCGTATAGGAATCGACACCCATTTGTTCTCTGGTGATTTGGTGAATCAGCACGCTATATTGGTTTTTTAGTAGTTGTAGGGAAAAAGGATCAATCATCCAAGCGGTGGTACTTTTTGGATAATCGCCAAAAGCTTTTTTGAAGCTTTCCATGTAAGTTTCAATGATTTTTTTCCGATCACTGAGAGAATAACCGATCAGATAAGAAAATTGAGCCTCGTACCAGTTATTTTCATCACCGCCATATTCAACACCTGCGTCTCTAGCTAATTGCGGGGTAATTTCCAAAAAACCGCCCCATTCAATATTAGCGTTGCTTTGATAACCTTTAATGAGATTTAGGAACTCTGGGTTTTTTAAAGTGTCATAGCGCAGAGTGAAAGTGGTCGGTAGGCTTAATTTTGTGGCAGTACTTAACTGTGATTGTAAATTAGCTACGTTTCCAGGGCTACAGCACTCAGTGCCACGAACTTGATTGATGATTAGAGTAGTGTGATCTGCCGCTAAGACTGGCGGGTTAAAAAGTGTCAAAAAAAGAAGGATGAATAAAAAAAATATCATTTGTTGGATCCATTTTACCATCCTGCTTAGAAATTTCTTCCTCTGCACATTTTTTTCTTCATATGGTAAAATCACCCTCTGTTATGAAAATCAATTTACACAATTATCCTTTAATCGCTGGTTACGGTCACAACGTTTCTCACGCCAAGAACCGTACTAGAAGAGCTTTTAAGTACAATCTACACGCTGCTACCATTTTGGTTGATGGACTCAAGAAGAAAATCAAAGTGCCAAGCAGAGTTCTCAAGCAATTAAAATCATTGGGTTTAACCACTCATTATAAAAAACCTCTTAACTAAATTTAAATTTTAGCTAAGCGCGTTTTTACATTCATTGAACAAACAGGGATTTTTACCTTCGATTTGGACTTGATCCAAAATTAGTTGGTTTTTGTTGGCGTGACAGGAGAAAATTTTCATTCTTTTTTCGCCATGATTGGTTTTAACATTAGTCCATAAACCAGGCCAAGGAGAGAAGGCTCGACTGGCGTTTATAACTAATTTAATCTGTTCAGCTTTATCTTTGCAAACCTCATTATCAACCAACAAATTGTTCAAAAGTTTGTTGTCATCTCTTAATGAGTGTACTTTTTCTAAGTTAGTATCCATCAATCTTTGCAGATCTTGCCAATCAATAAAGCTGTCTTCTTTGTCTAATCTACGAGCGATCATGGTTGGACTTTCGACCGGTTGCTTTTGAATTTTAATTTTTTTATCTGCCAAATCATTAATCAGGTCACTCAACTTTTCCGCAATCAGGGTAAAAGCATGCTGATAATATTCCTTCTGTGTCCAATTGGCTTTGCAATTAAACGTCAATTGAGCAACTATTGGTCCCTGGTCTAAACCTTCATTCATGATCATTATAGTGACCGCAGACTGTGCATTTTCTTGCCCCAATCCTCTAAAAAGTAAACAAAATTGACCTGGAGAACTGCCACGCCATTTAGGCAATAAAGAAGGGTGGATGTTCAGCGGAGCAATTTTGGGTAATTTTAGCAGCCAAGACGGAATTAAATAACCAAAGTCTACTACTAAAAGAAAATCTATTTTTGAAGCGATGCTTAATTGATCGCGCAAAGTGTCATCAATCTTTTTTTCGACTGAAAAGCTGGTAATGTTTTCTTTTTCAGACCATCCTTGCAAAGGATTTTTAGTTAAAACTTGCTGGCGGCCAATTAACTTAGGAGTAGGTGAGAGGGTGTAGCAAATTTCAAAACGTGGATCTTTTTGCAAGATTTTTGCCATCATCACTGTGTATTGACTGGAGCCGGCTAAGGCAATTTTGTATTGCATGTCTTTATAATAATGAAAGGATTTCTTTCTTATTTTCAATTTCTACCCACTTACCATCTTCTTCCACATAAAGTGGTAAATTATTTCGTAAAATGTGATCGGTAAAAATAATACCCTCTAAATGATCATACTCATGCTGAATGACTCTAGCATCGAAGTCCTGAAAACGTGTTTTTTTGTTTTTCAAGTCAGTTTTTTTGTTAAGTATGTCTAGATCAGTAATACTTTGATACTCGACTTCAATCCATTCATAACGGGGAACTGGACCATAGAATAAGGGCACGGACAAACAGCCTTCAAATCTTTCTGTCCCATCAGCTAATCCTAAAATTTTTTTATCACTGTATTTGGTAATTTTTGGATTGATAAAGAATTCGATCATGGGTTTCTTAGCTTCTTGATTGGTGGTGCCCAAAATGGCTGCAAAAACCCTAATTGATTTGTTGATTTGAGGAGCGGCCAAACCGACACCACTGGGTTGCTCTTTTTTAATCAGAGTATCAGCTAGTTGGTGTAAAAAACTAAAGAATTTTTTATCAAGAACAGTTACGTCTTTAGCTTTTTGGCGCAAAGCTAGATTGGGTGCTGTAATAATTTTCATTCTTATGAACTATTATACAGCAAGATAATAAGCTCAAATTTAATTGTCTTTTTTCAATTGAGCACTGATGCTAGCATCAACAATTTTTAGCTTTTCTTTAAGTAATTCATCGTTTGGAGCGATATTCTCTAAACTATAAACGTATTGTTCTTTGGCTTTTTCCAATTCGTTTCTCATGAAGTACATACGAGCCAACTCATTTCTAGCTTGTAAGTAATTTTCCTTGATAGCAACAGCATACTCCATATTAGTTAGGGCTTCATCATCGGTGCCATTTACTTCAATTATCAAAGCTAAATTGTAATAAAGTTTTGCATCGGTGGGAGCTAATAAAATAGCCTTGCGCAAGGCTTGCTCAGCATAAGCATAAAGTCGATCGTCAAGTTGTCCCAAACGAATGTAAATTCGAGCTTGGGTTTTGTAAAAATTTAAATGTACTGGATTTAATTGCAAAGCATATTGGTTACTTTCAATGGCTTTTTGAGCTAGTTGAGCACTAGCTGTGCTTTGGTCATCATTGGCAAATTTGATACTTAACTCTGCATAGTCTTCAGCTAATTTGTCATAAAAAAGAGCTTCCTTGGGTGATGCCTGTATAGCTTTTTGAATGTAGGTCAAACCGATTTGTGGATTTCCACTTTCAAAAGCATTTTGTCCTTTAGTAAATAAATAGTCAGCTTGCCAGATGAGTCGCGTTTTGTTTAAAAAAACTAAAGTAATCAATAAAACAATAGAACACATAATGTAATCTTTAGTATTTAAATGAATTGATTTATCATTATTTTTTGTTTGCACTAGTTTTTCATTTTTGGGTGGATCAATCTGTAAGCTGATTATGGCAAAAAACCCAAATAACAATAAATTGCTCATTACCGTAGAGAAACCAAAGAAGTTAGAAACAAACATGGCTAAAATTCCTGCTAGCAAAGCTAGGGTTTCATCATGACCTTTTTGGCTCAATAGGTTTTTAATTCCTAAATAAAAAACCATCAAGATCATACTTAAATAACTCAGTAATCCTACTAAACCAGAGTTAGCTAACAAATTTAGTACTTCGTTATGAGCCTTGTTGTAGAGAAAATCCCATTCAGAAACTAAATTGTGGGCAACGGGTCTATCTAGATAGTAACTATAGGCAAAAGTTTCTACGCCAGAGCCAAATATTGGATATCTTTGCCAAATTTTAATCGCGCCTTGCCAAACAATTTTTCTAATTTCTTCAGAAGGGGTTCCGCCAACTTCTTGCGGTTCAGTAATTTTAGCCACGTTTACCGTTGTTTGTTTTTGATTAATCAAATCACTTAGTTTTGGTGAAAAAGGAGTGCCAAGTATTAAAAACAAAGCAATCATGATTATGCCAATACCACTTAATTTCAAAAAAGCAGTTAAACGCTCTTTTTTTTGGATGAAAATTTTCAATAAAGCATAAAAACCAATTGCAACGATAAGACCCAATAAACCAGATCGAGATTTAGTAAAAAGCAGAGTTGCGCTGCTCATTAATAAAACCAATACATAATACAAACGATTTATTATTTTTTTTGCTTTAAGTAAACGACTCATACTTAGAGGAATAATGGCAATTAAAAAAGCTGCTAACCAGTTGGGTTGTCCAAAAGTGGCAAAGACTCTATACCTGGGATTATTAGTTTCCGACCAACAGTCGGTATCGAATTGCTGAGTAATGAGCCAACAACTAGGCGAATGATTAAAGTGTTCTGGAATGGCATATAGGCTAACTAGTAAAGCGGAGAGTAAAAGACTGCTGTAAATAGCTTTGATTTGGTTTTTTTTAATATTCGAGATGAAAACATAAAAAAGAGCAATGTAGGTGATTGTCGATAAGAGACCACCATTAAATCTGGTGTAATAGCCAAACCAGGAAGTTCTAGCGTGCATGGAAAATATAGTAGCTATAACTTGTGATACCAAAAAAGCAAGTAAAAAATAATCAAGCTTGCTTCGTTTTAGAATGAATTTTTGTTCGACTATCATTCTAATTAGCCACAGACTAACTAGTATGATAGTCATGATGTAGACAAAAAGCATTTTGCTAAATTCAAACAATTCTTGATTAGCCCAGGTAAAAATAAAAGGTGTCAGAAAAAATAACAAATTAAAAAAGACGAAAATCAATTTTTGTAAAATATTGGCAATTTTTTGACGATTAACTTGCATAAACTAATGTGTTAAATTGAAATTGTACAGTATTTTACAATATATGGAACCTGCCTATGATCCAGATACAAGATGATAATTTTAATCAAAGTGCTGCAGCACCCAGTTTAAATCAAAACCAAACTCAAAGTCCAACTTCAAGTCCAAGTATAAATCAAAATGCCTCCAATCCTTCAGATAAATCATCTGAAATTGATCGCTTGTTAGCTGAGCTAGACACCTTATCCAAAAATCTAGACGATAATCCATCAGTGGCTAAGCCAATTGTGGAAGAACCCGTCATTAGTCCAAAACTAGCGGATGATCAAAAACCAACGGATAGTCCAAAACCAGCAGAAGAAAAATTTGATTTTGATGCTTTTTTATCAGATTTAGAAAAAAAGATAGATCAACAAAATAATAATGATACAAACACTAGTTTGGACTTAGTGCAAGATTCGTCCACCTCACCAACTCCAGATAATTTTAGAAAAAATCGTTCTTTTGCCGAACCACAATTTGCCAAGCCACAAGTAGAGGATGAAAAATTAGACCAACCAGTGGTTAATCCGGTGACTAATTATGCTCCTCAACCAGAGGCTTCGATTAAACCAGAAAATGATTCTGAAGAACTCAAAGCGCAAAATATTTTCGAAATGTTAGGTTTGATGAATATTAGAGATGAAGAAAAAAATCAATTTTTGGATGATTTAGAGTCGATGATTTGGGATGATTTTGTAGCTCATGACCTAGAGTTGTTATTGACCAGTGAAGAATATGCTGGAGCACGTGAAATTTTAGATAAAAAAGATCAGGATGAGGCACAGCGAAAAGAAAACCTCATTGCTTATTTAGAGAAATTGGTTCCAGATTTAGATGAAGTTTTATATGATAAGGCTTTGGAACTAAAATCAGAAATGATGGGCGAGCGCTTGGTCAAAATGAAAGATTCTACCGACCTCACTATTCTAGCCAAAATTAAAGAGGCTGAGGCTTTAATTAGTCAAAATCGTTGGAAATCAGCTGTCTCATTACTCAATCAATTGAGTTAATGTAGTAAACTAGTCTCAATGCGTTCATTTTTTGACATAAAACATCTCTTGTTGGTTGATATAAATAGTAGCGGCTTGTCTTTTTATTTAGCTAAAGACGTCAAAGATTTGGCCTCCATTGATTTCACAAATTTAGTTCTATTAAAAAGGATTTTTACTAACAAGGTTTGCCAAATGAATTTGTTGGCTAATGAACAGCTTTTTAAAGAGAGTTTAGATAAAAATCTCAAGAGTTTTGATTTAGAAAGTTATTCTTTAGTTTTTTTAATTTCATCAGATCATAGCAAATTGGAAAAAAAAGCTTTGCAAAGCACTGTGCCTTTTTTAACTAAATCTTCGATGGTTGATCGTCATTTTTTT
>Ga0265297_10006544_pt1 | contig 16818 bp, 2 predicted proteins | sample Munlanlwell13791_FD_192502 | JGI IMG/M metagenome (GOLD analysis project Ga0265297, IMG submission 192502) | Leachate microbial communities from a municipal landfill in Southern Ontario, Canada - Leachate well 137-91 | ecosystem: Engineered > Solid waste > Landfill > Unclassified | place... | reverse complement strand
CCAATAACTTTATGCCCTTGGCGCTGATATCCTGCGTATGGGCTGTGCCTTCCTGGTTAGAATCTGTGTTAATGAACCTGGCTTTAAGCCGAGCAGGGAAACGCTCAAATATCCTCCTGTCGTCTATTCTTCCGTTTGCCATTTTTTCACCTCCTTCCTTTGGTTTCTCGCGCAGCTTTTCGTCCAGTTGCCCGGCGAAATCGCGGCGCAGGAAACGATATATTTTTTCCCGGTCCGAATCCTGAATCTTGCTGAAAACCAAACCGTAAAGATTGTGTTCGTCGAGAGTTTTATGCCACGCCACCCAGGCCTCAACGTGTAAAACAAAATCATCCGCCAGAAAGAAACTCATCCGCATAAAGGCATCCTTAGGCAGTTTCATAGAGAGCGCGACCTGGATACCTTTTAAGTTCAGGTCCTTGATCAGGCAGTCGGCGCACTTTTCTGCGCCGGCAAGCTGTATCTTTACCTGCCTCTCAATCTCCCACCTAGTATTTTTTCTACGGTCTGGGGTCATAGTTTTTTATGTTCAGGTAAACATGTATTCAAAAGGATACATACAGAACAATCCATAATAGTTACGATTACCGGAATAATCAAAAAAATAAACTGGTCCGTAACTCCTCCGAAAGGCGCAAAGTATAAAAGGCTGAATCCGCGCACTGCATCTATAGCTGATTTTACCTGCAAAATAAGTCTTATAAAAACCGCTAGCATCGCAATATTTACTAACCAGCCTATTCCATATTTACCATGCAATAAACTAACTCCCGCAATTATAATCGATAAATAAACTCCAATAAAAAGAAACAAGTTAATAAATAGCCTAAGATTATCCTCAAACAATGTAGGCCAATCAGAAATAGCGGCATATAATACGAGAGTTAAGAAAAAGGCTCCGTAAATTATTGCCAGTATCGCACGTCCTCTTATAATCTTCTCAATCATATTAGCTTATCCCTATTCTGCCCAAGACATGCCAATAATAGCTTCATCATCCGTCCCTATTCTGATTTGTTTCTTAGGGTTATCAACTGAAATAACATAAATGCCGGCTAATCCAAACCAAATCTCTTTACAGAAAACAATATATTTACCATCAGGAGACCATCTGACTGGAAAGGATCCTCCCCTACTAAAAATAGATTTCTTATAAGGAATAATATTGGATTCCCCGTACCCATAGACTCCAATTACATCAATCATATGATAGCCGTCTCTTTTTTCACAAATCAACATATTCCCATCAGGAGACCAAGCGGGTTGAGATGCTATCTCGATATTTCTTTTGATTTCTCCACTACCGATATCAATAATATAAATCCCTCCTAAGTCTCTTTCCTCGCGCAAACCATTCCCTAAATATCTACTGACTTTATTCTCATATTCAAAGGCGATCATTTTACCATCAGGAGACCAAGAAGGTTGCCTCAGAGAAGGCTTTATATCGTTAATTCTCCTAATTGCATTGGGGTTGCTAGCCTTTGCAATATATAATCCTTGCCTCCCACGTTCCTGCACTATAAAAGCAATTTCCTCGCCATCAGGAGACCAAGAAGGAGCAATAGCAGCTGTATCGCCTAAATCTAGAAAAAGCTTCGTATTTGCGCCATCTGAATCCATAATATACAATTTATCATCAAATAAATGTTCGCCTTGACTAAAAACTATCTTTTTACCAAATGGGGAGAATGAAGGGTAGTGGACAAATCCTAGTTGTTTTCTTATTCGCTCTGGCCTAGTATAAATATTATCTGCTCTACCAGAAGGCAAGTTGATAATTTTTATGTAATGGCCCTTGAGAGAATAGGCTATTTTCCCTTGGAGAACTTTCTTATGACCAATGGATAAAGCTACATCTTTATAAACAAAGAAAAAGTAAGATAGAAAGAGGGTTATAACTAATATTAAGAAAACCTTCACCATAATTTCTAGTATCTTCATCCTCTTCCCTCCTTATTTTATTAACCTATCCCAATATTCTTTAGGCATAGGCGTAGGTTGCAGATTAGGTGTTTCTATTCTTGGAGGCGGTTCGTATCTAGGTACTTCTATCCTAGGTACTTCTATTCTGGGCACCTCAATTCTAGGCGTCTCTATTCTTGGCATGTCTATCTTAGGCATTGGCGGTGCCTGCCAAACTTGATTTACAGGAATTAAAGGATGTGTCTGATAAGTGCTCCACGTCTGCGTCTCCGTAACCCTTGTATACGGATCAGGAAAGGTAACTCTTTGCTGCATCTCTAACATATAATTAGAATAAGGATCAGATGTTATAGCTATAGAACCGCGTCGTGAGAATTGATAAGTTGGTTCTAATGACTTCCACGGCCAATCATGTATATTAATAGAAGGATCTATGGCATGGAGGAATTTGTTACGGCCTCCATAACATTGTATTGCTGGCACTGCCACGCTATATAGCCCTTCTTTACCAATGAAATTCGGGATAAGATCGGAAGCTCTCTTTGTCAATATGGGGTCTGTTGTAACTGTAACATAAATAGTGGGGGATTCTTTGATTATTATAGGCTCCCCCTTCTTAAGGGGTATATTTTCAAACTCTCCAGAGTAAACTCCTTTTGTGATCACAAATCTTCTCCAATCTTTCTCTGGAGCATCGAATTTTAATGTTTGAGTCGTTCCACCATATGTAACGCTTACAAAAGTGTGATTCATGCCTGTCCCAGGTATAGGGGTATATCCTATTTCAATGCCCATTGGCGGCCTATGTACTTGTTTATCCCAGCCTTCAATGCGCAATCCCGGCATAATAGAAGATTCAATTAAGCTTTGGTAAGGGGTTGAATGAGAATCAGAAGGTAAACCTCTTAGAGCCGAAGCTGTAATATGCTTAGTAAAAGGATCTGTTTCTTGCTTCAAAGATTGAACAAATGATTCCACTAGATTAGGAACTTTTGGCAGTTTCCCGCCTAAAGATAATGCTGCAGCCTGACGCACCGAGACGTCAACATCCCTTAAACTTGGTGCTATGGCTACCGCAATTTTAGGATCATCAAACCTGCCTAAAACACTCACCGCTGCTTGACGCACTTGCGAATCTTTATCGTGTAAATATGGTTGTATGATATCAGGCAATTTCGTATCATGTTTCAGATGGCTTTCTAACCCATAAATAGCTGCGCTGCGTACTGCCGGATGCGAATCAGCCAATGCTGCAGTTAAAGGAACGACTACAACTGGCGAATCTATTGTTCCTAACGTAATTGTCGAACTCTGGCGCAGAAGCTGATCACTGCTTCTTAAATTCTGTTCCGCTATTCTTATCACCTCTGGCTGATTGATCTTGCTTAAACCTAATGTTGCAGCTGAACGCACTAAAGTAGAGCTGTCAAATTGAGCTAATTGCGTAAATTGCCTGGTCAATTCCGGGTCAACTCCTACTTTACTACTTAAAACCTGAGTCACTGCTAACCTCACTCGTTCATCCTTATCGCCCAACATACCGGAGATACGCGTAGATATATCTTTATCGGGTGATTGTCCTAAAGCTAAAATTGAAGCTCGGCGCAATCGAGGATCATTGTCACTCATAAAATTAAGTATTAAGCTTTTTGTTTCTGTGTCCGGATTATTGCCCACAACATTTATACATGCCAGACGTACATCAGTATCTTTTTCTTCTCTAAGAATACTCCTCATCCCGCTAATAACTTCGGGTTTATCAAGTTCGGATAGAACAGAAAGTGCCGCAACGCGCACTTCTTTATCCTTATCTTTTGCCGCTTTAACTAATATAGGTAAAACCTCTTTAGTTCCTATCTGTCCTAAGGCTACCACTGCCCTAATTTTATTTTCCTTCTTGGAGCTAAACATCCCTTCCAAATAACTTACTGCCCGAGCGTCTCCCAATTTACCTAAAGCTAAAATTGCTTCGCCGACCACATCTTTCTTTTTGTCTTTTAGGGCATTTGCAAGTAAACCAAAGGCCTTCGGGTCTTTTAAATTCCCCAAGGCCCAAATAGAAACCAAACGCAAGCGTTCATTCGTATCAAAAGCTGCCTGCATCAATGGATCAATCGCTCTCTTGTCTTGCAGGGCACCCAAATAATAGGCAGCGTAGAAACGCATATCCTGAGTGTAGTTTTTAGAATCAGACAGTATATTTACTAGCCGCTCCGTCGCTTGCTTTTCTCCTAATTCTGCTAAAGAATAGGCAGAGAATATGCTGACATATTTACGTATATCCTGCGGATGAATGCCGATAGATATATAAAGGGGATAATTAATTATTGAACCAACATTATCCTTAATATCCCTCTCATCTAAGTGTCCAGAAATATTATATTGCCCCTTAAGTCCGATAAGCAGTATTTCTTTCCCTGCAGGGTCACCCACTCCAGCTAAAGCACGAGCAGCATGGAAGGAAAGTTCAAATTGATACTGATAGTTATTTATCGCTTCTAAATATGCCCTACGCATCTCTTCTGTAGTTATGCCCAATCCCTCTAGCATACCACTTGGTTGAATAAAAACAGGGTATGCTATGCCTGAATGAGAATGCAGATAGCTCTCTACTATTTGTTTTCTTGCCTGTGCATTAGTCCCTTCCGGCAAGCTTCTTATTGCTTTAGGATAGAAATTGTAGGCTAAATCATAATGGACATAAGCCTTCATATAATCCCCTTGGCTAAGTGCTTGCTCAGCCTTGTCAATATAATCCAATGCAAAATCTCTTTTGTATAAAGGCTCATACAAATTACCAAATAGTATTGTATCTAAATGTAACCGTGGCCCGCCACAGCCGCTGGAAAAACACGCAAGTAAGCTTAAAATTATTATAACGCCGAAACGGAAAAACTTTACTGATTTTCTTAACTTATTGAAAAATAACACTGTTACAGCTACTGCTAAAATAATACTGATTAACCAAATCGGCGGCCCATGCGCTAAAACCAAATCAGTAAATTCCGCTAATCCCCCTGCGCTAAAAGCAAGCGGTAAAGCAAGCCAGGCGTGGCAGGGAAGCTTGACTTCATTCTCACTGCCAGACTTATCATCCGGTAGATATTCCGCGACTTCTCCCATAGTATATGTATTGCCGCCTTCGTGATTATCCCAAAAGTGTATAATTTTACCAAACGATACATATATGCGATTATAAGAATCGCCCCCCAGCGTCCAAATTTTTCCATCCTTAGCCAATACTCTTTTAGCTGTTGATACACTTGTTACGGCCCTCTCTATAGCCGTAGCTTTTGCTCTAGCTCCTAGCTCTTTTTCCGCTTCTTCCTTGGTTTTGCCTATTACAGCAGCCTTCCGAACTAACAATTCATGCAAAAAGTGCTTTTCTAAATTAGCAATAAATGCGTCTCTTTTGTTCTCGGTTTTTTCTAATGTTACAAATCTTTGCCAGGCCATTAAATTATCTAATAACAACCGATTAAAGGTTATTTCTGGACGAACTGCGCTGCCGTCATCGCTAAGATATGGTTTTGCAAAGGTTCTCCTGTATTCCGCGATATCTATGCCGAAACTAGCATCTAAGACCGCACGGTCTTCTACTAAAATATCCTGACTTCTGCTGATAAATACTTGGTTATTGAAACCATCCATTACTATAAAATCACCTTCATTGATCACAAGCGCTGCACCATTATGCTCCAGCCATTCAAAACTAACAGACTTTTCAGTAAACTTAAGAGAGCTTCCTTCTCTACCCGCCATTAAACACCAAGCATTGATTATTACCGGTATTCCTGCAAACCGCGCTAATACTACTTCGTGACTTGAAGGATTGCCGTAAAGAAGGATAAGGCCTATCCGGGGTATATCAAAAATTCTCTGGATAAATTCTAGCGCCTTTTGCTTGTCTGATATGATAAGAATCACGCTTTTCCCTTGCTTTGAGAATTCCATTGCTTTATGGATTGTAAATGCCGCTCTTCCTGCCATTGCCCCGGAAGTGGAACTATCACCGGTTAAGATTAATTTCTTTTGTATACCGTCCCTTACTTTATAAATCTTTCTTCTCGAAGCAATCTTTTGTAATTCCTCTATCCTAAGCAAGGCTTCTACTTCCCCCATGAGCCTTTCATTAACCGCATCGCGTAAAAATCTCAGTTCTCCGTATGGGCTAAAATGCATATTACGGGTTTGTAATAAATATAGCCAGCCGTCCTGAACGACAAATTCTACTTCCTGCGGACATTTTAATTTATGCTCCAGTTTAGACATAGCGCCTTCCAGCTCGTCATAAGCTCGCGGGAATCTGTCTTTCAGCTGCGTTAACGCTGCTGGCCCTGAATTATGTCCGGAAACGATTTGCCACCCTGAAGATTCTATGGCAAAATTACCCCATAATCCTTTCTCTCCAGTCTCGGGATTGCGAGAAAAAACTACACCGGATCCGGAATTATCATTCTGGTCTCCGTAAACCATCCTTTGTACTATAATCGCCATGCCAGAATCATCGCTAATTCCAAGATTTTTCCTTATCCCTCTAGCATTTTCTTCATCCCAAGAAGAGGCGACTCGACTAAGCGCTTGGATTATGCGGTCTCCACCTTTGAGCTTTGTTTCTGTGCTCAATACTCCCGGCAATGAAAAGACAGGGCTGCTTCTTACGGAAACGGTAACTTCTTCCATATTCCTCAAATCTCTTCTTCTGCGGTCTAACTCGGAATATTCTATTCTCAACTCTTCGCTGGGATGCTCGGATAATTCTATTTCTAATTGCTTTAGCCTGGCTTCCATTTTATCTTCGCATTGTTTGGAGGCAGTTGCTAATTCTGCCTCTAGCCCCGGGAGTATAGCAGAATTAACATTGACCAATTCCTGGCCGTTTTTTCTCGCTTCGTCGATATATGGCTGAATTAATGCCGAATTATCGACAAATACGGAATCTCCGTCATGAGAATAACAAAGGAAGTTAGGAACATTCTGCCCCGGATTCGCAAGAAGGCTTTCGCCATAAGCAAGACTTGCTCTTGTTTTATTAACTTTACGTTTTAACTCTTCTACGCGGTCAAATTCTGCATCAAAGCCATAAATGCCTTCTGTCTTTCTAGGTTGGGTTCCCATAATTATTACCTCAAACATCTTATTGATTCTATCGCAGATTTTAGGCAACATTATGCTAACAGCTTCCTTTCTGCGTTGCTCTTCCTGGCTCATCCACTGCCTACGCCTTAAAACTTTGGCAACCTCAGTTGTCATTACTAATCCTTCTGGATAAGGCAATCCTAATAGTCTAAATATCACAAATGACCTTGCTTTATTCCCGATTAATTCAACCGGCGCATCCTGGCCAAGCGGAATAATATGTTTGTCTAAATCTATAGTCAGCGGAGCTTCTCTATTATCAAAGTTATTCGCAAGCGGCTGGCCAGCGGCGGCATCGCCTGATACATCAGCACAACGTAATCCTTTTATAGTCAACACAACAAATACTATAAATGCTACCAATATGCTATATCCAAAGAATGAAGTACCAATGAACGCAAGTGGCAAAGCAAGCCATGTTTGACAGAATAATGTTGGCCCTTTTGATCTCGGATCATCTCTTCCCACCCGTTTTCCTTCAACCGGCCTACCCGTAGGGATATTGCGTCCGGATCGGTCTCGAAGTTGCCCCTCTCGCCCATCTCCATTGATGTTGTAAGTATTCCCTCTTTGTTCAGCCGGGCCTTTTCTCGGCCGCCCAAACTCTTCTTTAAGCCACTTTCGCTTCTGCCAATACCGGAATAAGGCGAAGATCAACACCACCGCGACAGCGACGATTACCGCTATTGTTTTACCTGAAACCGGCGGGAAGGCATTGCCAAGCACGATTCCTTCCGTGTCTTGCGCCAGGCCACCTGCGCTAAAAGCGAGAGGCAAGGCAAGCCAGGCGTGGCAGGGAAGCGTGGTTTCTTTCGGCGCGGCGGCGGAAGATAAACTACCACTGCCATTCTTTGACCGCGACCGATGCTGTCTGTCAATAATTTCAATAACAAATTTCGTGCCTTTTAATGGAGACGCAAGTTTATATCCTATTCCTTTGGGATGAATATGCGAAAAAACTATTCCCTTAACACCAGATTCGCATCGCACAGTAAAAAATTCTCCCACTCGCGCCTCATTCAACAAGCTTGCCAAAAAAATGCCCCTATATTCATATCTTCTTCTTTTAAAAGCTTCACGAACTCTTATGGGGTTAGGGCTATCATCTTCTACCTCTATTACTAAGCCCCTGCCCACTATCACTTTTGTTCTTATAGAAATTTGAGTAGCTAAAGGAGCGTGATCAACAGCATTTTTAATCATCTCAAAAATCCAGAATCTCAAATATGAAAAATTAGAGTTTCTTGACAAGAGATATGCCACAATTGGTCTTGTTGCATCGCTTCTCAATAAATCATCCACTACCTGGTCTATGGTTCTGCAAGTTTGCGGAAACATTAAATGAGATTCCTCATTAAATTTTCGACACTGGAGAGTTAACCTGCAATTCTCTATTTTCAGAACTTCTTCTTGAACAGTCGGCGCGGCGGCGGGCGCCGGCTGGCCGAAGGCGAATGGCAATAACTCATGTCTTTCACCTATTATTGCAATTATCTTTTTATTAACAACAAATTTTCCCTTACTCGCAATTATCTCTGACAACTTTTCTCTCAATTTCGCTTTATAGGGCTTCGCTTCTTCCGGTGATAGCAGTTTTAATACGCCAGTAGCCAGACAATAGCTATACGCATCATCCACATTTTTGTAGACAACGGGGTTTTCTAGCAAATAAGTGTTTACGTTTCCAAATCTTTCTACAATCAAGGGCATTGTTCTATCGTGCAGTACTTGTTCCGCATGCCTGGCTTTTTCTATGACATCTTCTTTACCTCCGATGCTTCTATGTAAATCGATGAGATCGTCCATATTGCCAGGCGCGGGTCCAACTATGGCCAAGCGCCCTCCATGCTTCAGAACTCTTTTAATCTCCGATATTGCCGACTCCAAATTGTTAATATAATAAAGCGCAAAAAACGAACATACTGCATCAAACGAATTATCCTCGTAAGGGAATTGTTTATTACCATCGTGAACAATGGCGTTGCAGTTTAAGCCTTTTTGTTGAGCAAATGTATTGGCGTTAGCGACTAACTCGGGCGTTATATCAAAACCGTATATTGCTCCCTCGTTTCCGACAGCTTTAGATAGAGGCTCAAAGAATACCCTTCCATCACCACAGCCGACATCAAGGAGTTTTTCACCTTTATTAAGTTGTAATAAATCCAATACCCATTTAACTATGTCCTCTCGTCCATATCTTTGCTGTAATTCATATCTTGTTTGAAGTCTATCAACATCCTCCTCCCAAGCGCTTCTCTCTTGCGACTCGTCCGCTTCGGCGGCGGGCGGGGCGGCGGCGGGCGCAGCAATAGGCGGCTCGGTCTCGCAGACAGCGCCAAAAGATTTTAGCGCGCAATTTATAGAACTTATAATCCGCATAACCTTGCGCTCTGCCAACCTGATTTCATCTTCCATCTCCTTTGCAGCAGATTTAACCACATAAACAATCGCTTTGTTCCTTATGGCTTCCTGCCTCGCCTGCGCGAAATCCGTCAAATCCTGCCTCAATCTCTGCGCTCCTTCTCTGATTTCTAATAATCGCTCCCTATCTCTGATAGCGAAGGTCAACTCCTGGCGCAAGCGCATAATCTGCATATCCACTGAATCATCAAAGAACCTTTTTATCCCGGCAATATTTACCGCAAAACCTTTTCCTCCGTGCCCTGATGAATTGGACATGCCGACCAGGCACCCCTCCTTGTCAAATACAGGCCCTCCGCTAAATCCGGGAAGCAGGGAATTGGTTATCTCTAACTGCTCTTTCCCCTGGACCTGACGGGCATACCCTATTGCCGCAGCTAACAGCTCCTGTCCCCTGCGTGGCCTGTATCCTAAGGCAAAAACTTTCCTGCTTTTATCTTCGCCTTCGCATCTTATCAGCTCCCCGAGCGGCGTAACCGGGTATTTCAGGGTTTTCTTTTCCACGCGTAAAATCCCCACATCAACCGCAGGCACACCTTTACGTATCTGAACTTTTCCCGTATCAACTATCTTTGCGAAAGTATTACCCTGATCCAAATGTATCTCCACTTTTTCCGAACGCTTAATACCATCTAAAACGTGTTCGCAAGTTGCTATATAATAATATTTCTCATCTTCGGTAAAAATGAACCCGCTGCCTGAATCTTTGTGGGATATGCGCACATAGGTATGCGCGATGTTTTGCCATCTTTCCCGAGATATCCTGGGGAATAGATGCTTTATCCGCAGCAATAGGCGGGTAGCAAGGTCCTGCCTGAGGCCGGATCTCCTAGCCCTTCTTTGCATAATGAAATGCCCTCGCGGCTTACCGATAGATTGCAGGAGCCTTTCGAAAGGAGACAGCTTGAGTATTCGCCTGCCTGGCTGTTCAGCCGGCGCGGCGGCGGGCAAGCTTGGTGTTGAAAATTTGAGATCTGGAGATCTGTAATTAAGCCGTGTCATTAATAGGACTTCTGTAAGAAGTTCCCAATATTCTTCGGAAGATATATTCACCCTCTCGGCCCTATCTATAGGATCAAGGCCTTCCCCTAAATCTATTGTAATAAATCCCCTCTTTTTTATACATTTTGTCATTTTGAAGAGATCTGTCTTGGCAGGTTTTTTTACCCGCGCACTGTTAAATTCTCTGATAAGCCGCTCATTATATGTTTCCCCTTTGACAACATCACGGCTTTTCAAGTCGGTAATTAACCATAATAAACGTGCCCTTACTATAGCATTCCATTCACCAGAACCTTGCGCCAATGCTTCAAGCTCCGCAATAACAGCATCCAGCATCTCCTGATTTTTAAAATCAATTCCGTCAATACAATCCAAAACAGCCATCTGGCTGTCAACATACCATGGCTCGTTCTCTTTTGGCTCTTGCGCGAAAGCTCTAACAAATTCCAATGCCACTTTTTCATTTCTGTAAAAACCAGCCAGCCTGTTTCTATTTCTTTGATAATCATTGAAATATTCCGTTAGCTTATAAAATGCCGGCATGAGGTCTTGTTCAAACTTGAAATCTCTGCTTGCTGCTATTACTAGCGCCTCTCCATAGACACGCATAATCTGTTTATAAAAGTTTATGTGATGATGCGTACCATGGATCAAATCCGAAAATATCGCAAATCTGGCGGATCCACCATAATAATCATCTAAAAGCAAGCGAGCTGTATCAAAGGACAAACTCCGTAACTTATGTTCATCGCCTCTGGCTTTATCAATCATCGTAGCTATTGCCCATGGCAGGTCTTCAAGGGAACTTAATGGCGCAGAATCTTTCTTTGTTGCTGGCTGACTGTTGTCCTCTGGTGCGGCTGCGGCAGCAAACTTGTGTTTTACCCGTTTAGCACTAATGATTATAAACACAATTCCGATAGCAGCAGGAACGGCAAAACACCAATCCTGCGTAAGTATCAGAATAATAATTAACGGCACCGTTAACACCGCCCCCCAGAAGGCTTTATTCAAAGGCTGCGCGCCTCTTTCGGCTGTGTGTATATTTTTATTCGCTAGCTCATCCTGCGCGTCCAGCTGGCCGGCTTCGGAATCCGTATCAGCGAAGAATAAGCCTTTAAATGTTAACGCAAAAAATGCTATTAGTACTACTAATACAATAATAGGCACCACAGGCGGGGCGTGCGCCAAAACCGAATCAGTAAATTCCGCTAATCCCCCTGCGCTAAAAGCGAGAGGCAAGGCAAGCCAGGCGTGGCAGGGGAGCTTGACATCCCTTCCGCGGATAGGCTGCTGTATATTACCGCTATCATTACAGTTAGAAACAGACAGGGCGGCACCTTGGAGGACGTCCCCAAGTTTCTGCGGCGCGGGAAGCGTGGCGGGGTTCGCCCCTGGGATTTCTTCCAAGCTATTTACCAAGGACATTTTAATACCAGGCTCCTGCGGCGAATTTTCTGTGCGCTCATAATACCTAGCGAGACCGAGCCATTTTTCCCGCGGTTCGCCCATTCCATATATAGAATTATTCGGAAAGATTATTTCTACGCTGGGTCTCGTTTTGGGATCTAGCGATTGAAACGCTATTACAACCGATTCAAAGGCGCGAAAATGACAAACTTCCCACGCTCCTCCTACTATAATAAGTCTTATGTTCTTATGCTGCCTAAGAATACGTTTTAACCAATGTTGATCAACACGTCCATTATCATCACGATGGACATCTTTTAAAAATTTATCCGGCACTGTATCGCTGCCATATCCAGGCGCAACAGTATCAATAATGTATCTCGCATCCAGGTGAAGGCCGGTTTTTTCCATAAGCGCGATCATGCCACTCGATATTAGGCCGTGTACTTCTATAGCTACCGTAAAAACAGCTCCTTCAGGCTGAATAAGCTGTTGCGGCTTGGCCGGACCGACGGCGGGCGTAATTTCTTTTGCCAACTCTTGCATTACCGCGTCCAAAGAAGTATCAGAGATAACAATCTCTCCTTTGGAACTTATTGCTACATTGAGCCTGATATTACCTATATTTTCCCTATTTAAAGCCCCTGGATCGGCAATCCTCTCTGCAATTATTGTGTGTAATTTTAAATAAGCTTCATATTCCAAAGCAAGCTCAAATGAATGAATTGCGCCCTTCTTTACGCAAAGCATTGTAATAGGCACTGCCTTGCCAGTGTCGGATGGCTTTCTTATAATAACGGTTACGGATTCTGCAAATAAACATAAATAATCAAAAGCTGCCATGTAAAGAAATTCGGGGAGATATTGCATGTCCGGATCAATAAACAGCGGTACCTGTTCCATGCCTGTACCTGTAACAACGCTATTCAACCTAGCCCTTGTAGCTCTGGCACTCTTATTAGCAGGGGATCCTTTGGCAGCAGCGCAAGATAATCCTACTAACATTAACCCAATAATCCCGACAAACGCAATGAACCAGAATGACGCAATACCGCCTGCCTGTGTAGCCCGCGAGGTTGCTTCGACGGTTGCGGCAAAAGCAGCTGAGGCGCCACTACCCAATAAAGCCATAGCTCCTGCCCCAAGCCCAACAAGCCAGGCGTGGCAGGAGAACGTGGTACTCCTGCTGCGAGGTTTACGAATAGAATGCCTTGAGATTTTGCGCTCAAGGCTTCTTCCTTCTTTGTGCTCGGGGTTCAGGCGTAATAATTTACGCAGGACTTTACCTGCCTGCCTATGATTTCCTTCAGCATAAAGAGTATCTGCTAAATCAAACCAGCTATCCTGATCCTTAAGATCAAGCGATAATGCCTGACGAAATGCCCCTTTTGCTTTTCTATACCTGCCTAAGTTATATAAACTAATACCTAAAGAGTGCCACCCGGAATCTGTTTTTCTGTTTAAGCGGGTTATTTCACTAAAAATGGCAGCTGCCTTATTATCATCATAACCGACATATAGGTTGCCTATATCAGTTAATAGAATTGGTTCATCTAAAGCGTCCAGTTGTTCTTTGTAGGCGTCAAGAATAGTTGGCTTTTTGGCATAGCTTCTTGTTTTCAAAGCAAGTTCCTCTAAATACTTTAGGAGAGGTACCAATGCCGTTCCCCGCGCATCTTCATTATGCCTGAATATACCTTCCAAAGTTTGTATGCCGCCTACAGCCCCTGCGTTGGCTTCAATGATATACCATTTGCCATATTCTGATTGCATAATATCCCAACCTATAAGCCCGGGCCTTAAATTTATGGTGTCCTCATGCGGATTTTTGCGTTTTAGCTCAGTATATAGATCGCACATTGACTGCGTAATTAATATTTTGATTTGTCTTATGAACACCCTGCGCTCTCTAAGGGTTAAATTCTGCTTCTTTAAAAATTCGGCCAGGGAAGCTGCTTTTGCGCCTTTAGCAACATTAACAGGCCCATCTCCGAATTTTTTATAACGTACTTCCATTAGGCTAGGCCTTACCACGACCCTGCCCTTATGCCAAGTCGCAAGCACGCGGATATTCCAATCTATCCTTTGCCCGTCCTCATAATAAGGCTTGCTGATAACTCGTTCTTGCACAATTGCATCCTGATTACGATGCAATATGCCCCTTGCCTGGATAACAGCATCTTTTATCTGATGGTTGCCAGCGAACATCCTGACCCCGTCTCCTTCAGAACCATCAACCGGTTTGACTACAAACTGCGTGATATTATTTGCCGTAAGAAAACTTTCTATTTTATCTTTTATTTCCTTGCTTGAGATCCTGCCTCGCAATGCTGTGTATCTGGGCGCGGGCAAAGAATATTTGATCAAGAATGCGGAAAATCTTGCTTTATCATGGCAAAAGTCCATTACCCTATGGGAGTTTAGTAAAACAAGGTCACTGCCCTCAAAAAATCTCCTTCTCTTTTCAGTTAACTTTATATCTCCATGAACAAGCACATTAATACGCGGACGATCCCCGAATTCCACTATTTTAAGATTCCCCGATGAATTAACCAATACCGCATATTTTATAGAAATACACCCATCGGACACGTATAAGTTTCTATCAGGCAGTATATATAGAAAATTGGCTTTTATATCCGTTCTTTCATTGGCTATGACGCCGGCTAACTCGGTTCCCGGGACGCTATCCCATAATACCGCCACGTTAAGCTGGTTTGGCAAGTCAGAACTCCAAATTGAATCAATATTCATTTTCATCACAGACTTTAGGGTAGGCACTCGCTTACAATACCCCCAGCTTTTCAAAAGCTCTGCCATCCTTAGATAAAGCATTCTTATGTTTGTTTCACAATCAGAAAGAATGGCATTAACTTCTCTTTCTTGCTTCTTGAAAGGGGGAGCTCTGGCAAGAGCTGCGTCATTTCTAATCTCTTCTATCCTAACCAAAATATTTTCTAATAAAAGCCTTAGGGCCCTGGGCATTTCCGGCGTCCGCGTAGTATATATCTCCATGGCAGAAGAAATATTTTCAATATATATATCGGAGTCAGGTGGTGCTAGAAAGAATTTCATTAGGCCGCGCTCAGTAATAAATTGGCTCATTTTATCCCTGAATTCTTCAAACAACTCTGACAATAAGCGCTCTTGCCTGCTGGCTTTATCTTCTTTCGCATACGCCAACAATGCTGTATGTAACAGCTGTACTAACCTAAGTGCCGCGCGATGAGCTGAAACTCCCTTAACAGGCTCTAGCCTCTTATCAGCCAATACGTTTCCAATGCTATAATGTGTCAGCAAAGATGTTTCGGGGCGCCTGCCTTTAATTATATTTTGGATTTTTCCGTGATGGCCTTCTACCCCATTCGCGCAATAGATTTCTCCGCATTTCATCTCCTGGATGAGCCTTTCATTTGAAGCGGTTAGGAAAGCCTCGACAAAAGCAATGAGCTTTACTCCTTCTTCAAAATGATCATAGTTTTCCGGCTCTTTAGCGCTGCCTATATTGATATGAAAAGAAAAAGCTTTTCCCTCCTGAGTAGGAATCATTCCTAAATCTTTCATCGTATCCACCATTTCCGCCAGATCGCGCCAATCTCGTGCCGGCGCAGGAGAAAATTCTACTCTTATCCCTCCTGTATCTTCGCCTAAATTTATGCCGAATAAGTCTGCCATAACCTTAGCGCTCAGGGTGGGATAATCTTTTATGCTCCTCCATATTTCTACCTCAAAACCGATCGTAGTCAGGTGTTTTAAAGATTTCTCTCTTATTATGCAATCGCTGATCCTCTCTTTTAGGTAAGCGATAACTTCTTTAGGAGTTTTCTTTTGGCGCCAAAGCATATAATAGGCCTTGAGTTTTAAATTAACTGCTGCCCCGCGCGAAAGCTTGTCCAGCCCGGATGCAATATGCGATGAGTTAAGCACCTCATTAAATAATAAGTTTAAAGAGGGTATATAGAGCAAGTTCTTTCCTCCGCGGGCGATCACTAAAACAGTCATTAAACAGACTTCTTTAGAGGCGGCTTGCCCGGCGCCATCTATTATTCCAAATAAATCCATTGCATCACTATAGCCCTGCGCCGTCTCTTCATTTTCTTTATCGCTTCTGCCGGATGCCGCGCCTGCTTCATGGACAAGAGAAAGCAATAATTCCGGATGGTTTTCATCAGAAATATCTGAAGCGATAAGAATCCAGCCATTCCCTGCTTCATCTTCATAAAAGGTAGCGAAAATATCTTTAAACACACCTTTTTTAGGGACCTCGCGTATTCTGTGGCTGGTGAACAACTGATTTAGCTGGCATGCTACCGGAAAATCTTTTGTAGGATTTTCGGATTGTACAGTTTCCGCATTGCTTACTTTGCTCAAATTGATAAACATGGTTACAAAATGACTTGCGGGTACTTCTTTAAGAGAATACAAATCCCCTAACTGCCTTATCTGACGACTAATCTCTTCTCTCTTTGGCGTTTTATGGCCCGGGCGGGTACGGGCAGGATCTTTCGGCGCGGCGGCGTGCGCCACCTGGCTGGCGGAGCTTGCCTGATTAAAAGAGAAATTTATTTCAACATTAAATATCTCCTTATACTCTCTCTTTATTACATCAAGAGATTTATGTTTTGTTTCGGCTGAAACTACATACACTTTATATCCTGTTTCATCCAGAATAATCCCTTCTTCAGCCTTATACCAGGTTATCCCTTTTATTGATAAAACAAAATATCTTTGCCCTTTAGAAGAATAAAGGTCAGTATCGCTGGGCAAAAAGTGAGTAAATATGCCGTATTTATCTGCTGGATGCGAATGCCCTATAAAAACAAATCCGTCGCTAAATACCTGGGAACCTACGTCTTTTGACTCCATCCTGATTTTATATAGGTTTAGGCCCGGACGTTTGCCTATGGAAATTTCGTTTTC
>Ga0265297_10006543_pt1 | contig 16818 bp, 30 predicted proteins | sample Munlanlwell13791_FD_192502 | JGI IMG/M metagenome (GOLD analysis project Ga0265297, IMG submission 192502) | Leachate microbial communities from a municipal landfill in Southern Ontario, Canada - Leachate well 137-91 | ecosystem: Engineered > Solid waste > Landfill > Unclassified | place... | reverse complement strand
TTGTCGGTGATAGAAGTCCCCCAGGCTGAACCTGTGGAAAGTGGAATCCCTGCTCCGGGGTATACCATTGAATTTATTGTATCTGCTATCCAAGAAGAACCATTATAGACTAAAGAGTCTCCATCAGAAACTCCAGTAGTATCTACATCAGATAAATCAGTTAAACTTACTGAACCCACACCGTTTATAGTAACAACTGTTTTTCCCGTAGTCGGTGAATTTGTCGCCGCAACTCCATCACCAACAAAATCTAAAATGGGCTGTTGAGGGACAACTATACCCTCATCTTCGATAATATGCCCTTCTCCGGTCATTCCGTCCACATAGGTCTCCGATGAAAACAAAAGAGCCGGGATAGCCAACAACAGTATTAAAATTAGGGTTATTAGTTTCTTCATTTTTTAAGTTCGGCTTCTAGGGCTTTTAATTCAGCCTCAAGCCCATTATCCCTGATTAACTTTTCTACCTTAAGCCTTCTAATTTCGATTTCCCTGTCCATTGTTTCCTGTTCAGATATTTTTAACTCAAGCCTCTCCTGTGTTTCTTTAGCAGACTTAATCTCCAGATTAAGTTCTTCGTTCTTCTGTATATTTTCAGCGATACTTAATCTTAAACTTTCTTTCAACTTCTCAGCTTCCTTGAGTTCACCTTCTAATTTAATCTTTAATAAATCATTACTGGCTGATTTTTCTTTGACTATCCTGTTGAGTTCTTCCGACTTCTCTAAATTCTTGATAGCTGTTTTTTGCCTATCCTCAAGAAGCCTAAAGTTTTCCTGATAGCTTAATTTAATCTTATCCAACTCTTGCTTCTGCTTAATTAAATCTGATTGCTCGGATTTAAAATACTGCCGATCTTTAATTAAATCCCGTTTCTCTTGTTCAAGTTCAGCTCTTTGATTTTTGAGTTTCGAAGCCTCGGCTTTAATAATTTCTTTATCACCGCTTATCCCTGATTCTCTTTCACTTAAAGACTGCTCTTTTTCAATTAACTCTTTTTCCTTTAAGGACAAGTCCGCCTCTTTAGACAGATACTCGTTAAGTTTAGACTTATACTCGTTGCTTAATTCTGACACCTTTTTAGTAAGTAAAACCTTCTGATTCTTTAAATCCTCAATCTCTTTTCTTAACTTCTCTGCATTTTCTTGATAGCCGGAGATTATATCAATCAATCTTGAGGCTTCTTTCTGTAAATCGTTAAACTCTTTACGCTTATCCCGAATAGAAACCATTAACTCATCAAGGATAATCTCTTGGTTCTTCATTCTACATTTCGCTCCGCTTAATAGTTACATATGCTACGCCGGTTTCATTGGCATTTGTGCATTGGACTTTTACTTCATCGCCATCTTGAAAGTTACATTCACCTTGAGGACGGAAGACATAATCCTGACCACCGATTAAAACTTGCTTATGCAAAACCTGGTCATAGTTAGCACCGTGTTTTGAGTCCCTTGACACAGTAATTGTTTCCGTAATAGAGACTGAAAAATGAATAATCACTTCTTCAAGTTTAAATTTCCTGTTAGTTACAGAGGTATAAGACAATTCATCTGCTGATAAATCTTGAGAAGTGGTTAAATCTTGACGAAGAAAATGCGCTGTTTTCATAATCTCCCCTTAATTAGCGGTGTCATATCCTTCAATTCTTACTGCACCGTCAGAGTTACTTGCTCCGCCTGTGGCATAGACAGCAATCCAACCACCCCGAGGACATTTGATTGTAGGCAATGAATGGTAAGAATCGCTTAACTCATTACTTAAAATAATTGTGTCTACAACAATATAACTTGTCGTAGGGGCAAGGCATTTAGAATCATCGGGATAGAAACGCAATTCATAAGACACTGTTCCGGTTGTAGAAGTAACAGAGGCATACCAGCCAGTCAGATAACTGTCTTTCTCGCCATTGAAATGCTGAACAATGCCTGCTTCAAGGCTTCCGATCGGAATAGAGATAATAAAAGTATCTCCTGTTGCCCTGCGGATAGTTACGGCTCCGGTGCAGGCAATATCAAGGCTCGCTTGGTCTATATACCTAAAAGTATTCGTGCTTGTTACTGCGGTAGTCCCTGCGGTTGTATCAAGCGCTATTTCTTCTTTGATACGGTTTCCATTACTATCAATTCCCTCAATCGTTACCGTCTGGGTAATATCTGCGGCTTCGGCGCTTAAAATCTCAATATTATCTTCTGCCGCAAGCTGGGCGTAAGTTGTGTCTAATTCGGTAATAAGCTGGGCATCTGTATCAATGTCGTCATCAGAGGCGAAGACACTCCACCCTAAAATCTGATACGGCTTATCTCTTTCATACATTGCGTCCATTGCTAAAACTTGAAACGGAATTGCCAGTAAAACTAAAAACATTAAAAACTTTTTCATATATCCTCCTTTATTAAATTTATAAAATCATATAAGACACTTAACGATTAAGTAATTTAATATAAAGACATTAGAGTAAGGTGAGATTAATGCTCACCTTACTCTAACTTACACTACTAACTCAAAGTTGCTCCATTGTTATAAACGATATACCACTCCGTTCCATCAGAACATAGGATGAGCATATCTCCTGCATCTTCCAACAACGCTGCCGCTGTCGCTCCTGCGAAATCAGCGGTGATACTTGTTCCGGTTGTTTCTGCGTCAACAGCTAAAGTGATTATCTTCATCTGCCCGGCCATACCAGCGGCTAAAGATACCGCATCAGCGGCATCACCAGTAGCGTCAGAAGTAATCGCTGTGAATAATTTTGACACAGAAGCTACTCCAACACCAGGGTCAGCAGCACTTGTCGTAACCATTTCATAGCCCATAGAAACTGCACCAGCGGCTGTCGTGGTTCCGGTAATTCCAACATCACCATCTTCATCAACCGTAAAAAGAGCGGTATTTGAAGCCTGGGTTCCTTTTGCAACACCGAAGACTTGCTGGTCAGCAGTAGGAGTGCCACCAACCAAAAACTCAACCATCGGGTCAGTAGTAGCTGCCGCCGCTGTTCCGGCTGTAATAAAGAGGAGTTGATCATCCACTCCCTCGTCATACTGCACTAACCAGTCAGAGTTTGTGCCGAACACAAGGTCCATATCGTCAGCAATTTCAACATCTCCGGTCGTAGTAATTGCACCAACGTTTGACAATGTAAGATAGGTTGCCTGGCTTCCGGTAGCGTCATTCTGAAAGAACAATGAATTTGTTCCACCGTCAGAAACAATCTGCCAATCATCCCCATTATCCGCTGAAGCATCAGCAGACAATAGTAATACAGCGTCCTCGTTTGAGGTAGCAGCGGTATAGACATTGAAGATTGTCTGCGCATCATTAGAAGCAATTCGGACAGTATCGTCAGCCGGCACACTGAAGGTTTCATCTCCAATAATAAGGCTTGTAACCGTAGTAGCCCCAGAAGAAAGCGTCCCGGTAGTCGTCAAGTTCTCATTATCAAAGTCAATCGTTCCGCTTGCCGCTGTAATCTTACCATTGCACCCGACGAAGTTAATAAGCGGTTGATTCGTGGTCGTGCTGAACTGAATATAATCATCAGCGTCATTATTCAGCATTAAATCAACCGTTCCGTCAGTTGCGTCGGTAAGGGTAAAAATAACTCCACCGTCAGTTGAATCAACAACCCAATCATTACCGCTTGCAGTTAACGACAACGAATCGCTGTTCTCGGTCAATATAACAGCGTTATTCGTGCCACCGTCAATCTTCTGTCCATTCTCTAAAGTAATATCTCCAGTTCCGGCTGTGAATCCGGTAGCTGCGAAATCACCGCTTGAATGGGTAGCGATAAACTTGGTAGGGGCGGCATCCAAAGTCGTAGTCAGCCCATTACCTGTCCAGTTGCCATCTGTGCCAGCGGCAAAAGAGGTATACTCTGAACCTCCGATCCAGATAGAATCAGCGTAAATATTGTCTACTGCGTAAGACGCTGAACCTATGTCAGAAGAAGAATCGGTAATCGGGATTAAATCCCCTCCGCTTGTTATCTTCCAACTTCCATCATTATACTTATCAGTTCCTGCGTATGCCGAATGGGCAAGTAAGCCCACTACCAGCGTAAGCAACAGAACTTTAATCATATTTCTCATTATTTCCTCCTTGTTTAGTAAGGGCGGATTTCTCCGCCCTTACTAAAATTGTTCTGTTAAAGCCCGGTAGATCCGAACCCACATCTCCAATCGCTGGCTCCGCAGTCATTAAGCATACGACCCTTGAACCAATACCTCTCTAACTGCTCATCAATCCAGGCAGAGAAAGAAGGTTTGGCAGACCAGATGAGTTTTAACATCTTCATAGAAGGGAAGATGATAAACCAAGCTGTATCTGAACCACCCATATCAGCCGCCAGGTATCTCCACTCAACAGGAGTGTATTTACCGGCAAAACGGTTGATATTTCTTACGGTCGTATCCGGCTGTTCATTCGCCCTATCAGATAACAACCTTGCCACAACTCCTCTTAAAGCCGGAGCGTGAACCAATAGCGGAGATTCAGGCGTAGGAATCGGGATACCTGAAGGACTCATAAAGTTACCCGCTATCTGTGTTTCAGCCAACTCTAAGTTATCGTGAGATAAAGCACCACTTAAAAGGTTGTCATAAGTAGTTCCAGTTTCCTCGCTATTCTTAGGATGGCTATTGCTGAACAAATACTGTCCATCAGGGCAAGCAGTTGCGAAACCATTGATTAAGATACCAGCAGTATCTCTCTCAACCTTAGCTCTTGCGCCGATACCCATTGCCCTTGCTTCACCTTCTTTTTTCAGCAATGCGTATTCGTCCTGGTCAACCGCCTCAAAAGTAGCGTAAAACTTCTTCCAGAATTTAGTCTGGGTAAAAGTTTTCGGATAACCTAAAACAGGGGCGTCAACTCCACCGTCGGCATCTTCGTTAGCGTCAACCCATTCACCTAAACCGGACAAACCGTCTACTTTATATTCTTTGGTAGAGTCTTCAATAACATCAAAGACTTTAGGGTGAACTTGTGTTTCTTCGCCATATTCCTGAAGCATAAACTCATCATAAATAGGCGTATATAATTGTGCTACTTCGGCTCTTGTCATTGTGAAAATCCTCCATTTTTAATTAAATGCTAATTAGCTAACATACGCAAAATGACCTATGGCATAACCATAAGTATTTACCGCAACCGCTTCAGTAGAAACATCAATCTCATCAACAAAAAATCCAGGACCAGCGGCTATGGTCGTATCAGAGATGTCAATATCATCATTTGCCTCCAGGTCGCAAATACTACCAACAGCAGTCTGCGTAATTAAAGCATTAGCGGCAACAGGAACGATATATTGAGTTTTTATATCTACTGGATAATACTCAACGCTTAAATCTCCCGCTGAACCACCAGAGTTATCACAATCAGCGGCAGCAATGCCTAAAAATGTAGCGGCAAAAGCAGTTGTCGCATTAGTTGCGTAACCAGAACCGTTATCGTGTAAAGCATCACCTTTTACAATCGCAACCGCATCAGCTAACATATACCTGCGTGCCGGCGGCTCGCTCAAGGGAATAAACCCATTAGCGAAATATCTATTAACTTTGCTCATCTTGAATTACCTCCATTAATATTGTGTTAGGTCTAACTTTATTTTGTTAGGGACTTTATTTTTCTTTCCCTTATGTTCCCAACCCCTGCTGCGAACATTCAAACCGGCTGTCTGGGTTACTCCGTCTCCGTGTTGACCGACAGTAGTCCCAGCGTATTTTCCGGTTATTGTTACATCCACATCACATTCAGGGCAAGGTATAGGCGGTTCTTCTGTTTTTAAGTAAAAGATTTTTTCTTTACAGTTTCCGCAGATATAAAATGTCTGCTCATCACCTTTTACCCGTTTCATTAGACACCTGCTCCTACTATTTTTGCCCTGCGATCTTTAGCCTTTTTAAGGGCTTCTGGAGAAATCCCAGCTCTTTTTGCTAAAGCTTCCTGCTTGAGTTCAAACTCTGATTTCTTCTCTTCCGTTTTCTTTTCAGGTAAACGGGAAGAACCAAGAGTCTCATCAAGATTTTTCAGCCTTTCAATTTCAGCTTCTTTAGCCTCAAGTTCAGCCTGGAGTTTTTCAATCTCGCTTTTTTCGGTGGATTCTTCTTCCTTTTTAGAGGTTTTAGCTTCAAGGCGTTTTTCCATTTCTTTAGCTACGAGTTCCGGACCGTTAGTCTTTGAAAGATACATTTCAGGATTTTCCTTGACTATCTCTGAACAGATACGATACTTTTCATTCTCTTTGCAAAGTATGTCGTGGATTTCCTTATCTTCCTTTCCCTGGTCCCGTAACTCTTTTTCACGTGTTGAAGTATTTAGATCCGGATGTTTAGCCAAAACCTTTACATCCGATTCTTTTTGCCTGGCAGTAAACTCTTTCAGTAACTTTTCACGCTTGGTATTATTCATATCTCCTAAGCGTTCACGAGACCTGCGCAAACTACGCTCTGTCATCCATTCAGAAGCGGAAACCACATCCTCTAAGAGCCATTCCTCAAGTTCTTCTTTAGACATCTCCCTGCGTTCTTCTTTCGGCAGTTCCTTGTCGTCTTCAAGATACTTCTGAAGCCTTTCAGCTTCTTTTTTCTTGAGTAACTTCTGCTCTTCGGGAATATTCTTCTCGGCCTCGACCTTAGCCTGTTCCTTTTTAAGAGTTTCAATGCCTTTCTGCAAATCAGCTAATTCCTGTTTCATCTTCTCTGACTGCTGTTTGACATCTTCAAGCTCTTTTTTCTGGGAAACAAGTTTGTCAATTTCAGCTTGGAGTTCAGCTTTACGCTTGTTTACTTTGTCCTCGTTAAGTTCTTTAGGTTTCTTCTCAAGCAATTCCTTCTTGCGTGCTTTTTCCTCTTCGCTTAACTCTTCCTCTTTTTTGGTAAGAAGATCCTCATCCTTTTTAGCTTTCTCTTCGGCTTCTTTCAGGATTTTGGATTTCTCATCTTCGGTCTTTTCTTTTTCGGGGGACGATTCCGGGGCTGCGCCTTTTGATTCAGCCTGTTTCTTTTCATCCAAATTTAGTTTTTCTTCTTTATCCTTTTTATCGGCGTTGATTTTATCCATTGCTGTCTTGGCTATCTGTTCCGGTGTAAGTTTTTCCATTTTAATCCTCCATATCCACTTATTCTCAAAGGCGAATAAGAGAAGCCTGTAAATAAAAAAAGGCGTAACCAACAGTATTCTTACTGTCAGCTACGCCTTCGGATATTCCGGTGGTGCGTTAGTCTATCTCTATTGCAACTTCCTTCTTAACCTTGCTTGATAAATTTCCTTTATGGAAATCTAAAACTATCCTACCCGTAAACCCCTCACTGCACAATTCAGCTAAAAACTGCACAAGGGTTTGTAATGTCATTTCTCAATCTTCAAAGGTTTCTTCTTGCTTTCAGCCTTATCTTCGGCTTTTAGTTCAGCTTCCCTCTCTTTGAGCTTAAGTTTTATTTCTTTAGCCTTGCGCTGTTTCTCAACAAACTCCGCTTTTGACAAATGGAGATTTTCCTTATCATCAGGGACAATCTCTTTAGGTGTCGGATCTTTCTTTTTGCTTGTAATTCCACTAGCCATTTATTGCTCCTTTCTTTAACTGTTCAAGCCGGGCTTTAATAAGCCGGAAAATTTTATCTGCGTCCTTTAATCTCTGTAAAGCTCCGTAAGCATTGATTAAATCCTGTTTCTCAACGAAATTATTCACCTCCTCTTGTAAGTATTGTTTATGTTGACCAATAACCTTAAGAGCAGAAAACCACTCCGGGCTTCCTACTATCTTAATTAAGTTATCTAACTCCTTCAATTCAGACGGTTCCCTGTCCTGGTATTTCTTCACCTTCTACTCCTTGCTGTTGGCCAGAATCCGGTAAAATAGACCCAGGTTGATCCATTGGTGCCCCTGGTGCGTTACCTGCTCCAGGTTGAGCCATTCCACCCTGTGCAGGCATATTCCCCTGTTGAGACATAATCATACTCTGGGCTATTTTATTAGCCAGCATTTCCTTCTGAACATTAGCGATAAACTTTAACTTATTGACCTCGGTCTTAAATAAATGAGCGTCAAAGTTCGGCCTGTATTCTTCTGCTAATTCGTGATACTTTTCTTCCTTCTGTTTTAAATGTCCGGTTAAGTGCTGAATAGAAAGAGCGGTCTCTCCTTCCGGAGGGTCGAAGTCATCTCCTCTCATAAACCTTTCCCATTCAGTATCTATTTCAGCTAAGTCTCCGTCTTTGCCTTTAGGTTCAGCCCCTAACCAACGCTTAATTTCTGTATCAGAAAGACCTAAGACTTCTTTAATCGTATCTGATACTAAGTTATAATTCCCTTTCGGATTGACTTGAGGATTAGCCCAGATAGTATTCTGAACATTACCAAACGCCCAGAGAGCTAATTGTTTCTTATAGGCTTTAGATCCGGAAACTGTATCCGGCGTCATCTGGACTTCGGACTCGCCTCTTAAAGTCTCTACTGAAAGATTCTGAAACAAAGGCTTGCCGTCAGATCCAAGCAATTTCTCCCCTAAATTCGGAGGAGCCCAATCCTGATACATCTGGAATAACATTGAAAGAGCCTCGGCAATATCACCCTGAATACGAGAAACCCACAATCCGAATCGTGTATCAGAGTTCTGGTCTATTAACATGCTCTGCGTAGCTGTTTTAGACTGATTTCCTCTTGTAGAGAAATAGCTTGCCGCGCCAGTCAATCTTTCAAGGACTTCTAATAATATCCTAATATCACTTTCAGCCCAAGCCATAGAACGGCTAAGATTAGGGATATTTACTCCGCTTGGGTCATCTGTCGGATACAGGACCATAGGCTCCAATTCATACTTCTGCTTAGTGTGCTCTTCATCCGGCTTGAAGAAACCAAAAGGACAGTTATTAACGAATTGAAAATCCGACTTCTGATTGAATACATTATTAAAAGCGTTAACAATAGGAGCAATTAAGGTCATCAAAGACTTGCCCCTTAATATACCAGGCTTTCTGATTAATGCACCACCAACAAAAGGATATTTTCCTGCCCGGGTAATCTTGCGTAAAGGCTTGCCTGCTAGTAAAACCTTGCGGACAGGGTCAACGGTAAACCTGTATTTTTCTTTTCTCTTGCCTATCTTGTATTCTCCATACCATTCATAGACACTTACAGGAACATTGCGTGAATCTAAATCTTCCATAGCGTCAGAAGAAGTTATCCCAAGTTCTTTTAGCTTTTCTTCGCTAAGAGAACTCTTTAAGTCCTCATAAGATACATTCTTTAAGGCCTTCTTGTAGTTCTCATCAATATTCTTGTATATGCCACGTTCTCCGGCATTGATTACGTCTTGTCCGTTAAAATGCAATACGTGAATGAAGGAAGGAAGTTTCTGAATATCCTTTCCGTATGCCGGTAATAACATATCATCAATATCAGATATGTTTTCTAAAACACCTTTTTCAAACCTTACATACTCTGTCTTGAGTTCAAACCGGACGGTCTTACCATTCTTCTTAACCGGAATACGCCTGTCAATCCATTCATACCATACTTCCCAACGGACTTTAAAATAAGAAGTTCCCAAGACAATACGGTTATGAATAAAGTCATCAACCTCCGGCAAGACATTACAGTGCTGTTTTCCTACGATTACTTTTAAGAATTTCTCCTGATTGTTTTTATTACCTGTTGCGTCAAGTTCAATAGCTTGGAAGTGAATAGTCTCCGGTGTCCAGGTGGTAGCCAGAAGAGTAGCCTGATAAGCGTCAGCCACAGCTGGAGCAAGTCCTAAATTACGATCGGACATCCAGTCCTTCTTATTCAAGTTTTCAAGTTCAGAAGGTTTCGCCATATCGTAGTGCTTAAGGTCAAGTTCTTTCTGGGCTGTCCATTCCTTCTGCGCAGATTTATAGCTGTCAGCATCCTTGCAGACCATATCAACTATTTTCTTGGAGATTTCAGGAGAAAAAATATCAGAAGAGATTTCCGGCTCTATCCGGGGAACTTCTTTGTCTTGAGAATTAGTCGGATTCTTCTTGTCTTTAGGCATTAACTTATTCCTTCTTTTTTAATCCTATCTCCAATTTCTTTTCCTTTAACACGAGCCTTATCTATTTTCTCATCGCTGTCATTAATCATAACAGAGATTACCTCAAAACCACAAGAATTTCTGGTTTTATCTCCTTTATGAATATCTTCCGAGTTTTTTATTACTTTGGCTATAAGTTCCTTGCCAACTGGAATTTTCATTAACTCCTCTGGTGCGTTATCATAAATACTAAAAGAAGGATAGCTATCTTTTGCAGGACTTTCTATTGCCATTGTTCCCTTATTTTTCTCTGCCGGCTTCTTTAAACTAATTTCTTTCACGATACACCCTCCTTCTTTATCCTCTTAGCCAAACCTTCAGCCTGTTTTTTAATAAATACTATTCTTGGATTTTCGGTCGCTATACAATTACGCTTAAACTCTCTATGGGAAAGTATAGGCTTCTTGGGTATTTTAGGCACGCTTTCTCCTTTTAATTTTTGTTCCGTATTTCTTAGCCCACTTCTTGGCTATCTCCGGTTCGTGGATAAATAAATATGCTCTCTGCTTCTTGCTTTTAAAAGGCATTACCTTCTCCTTGCGAAATGAAGCATAGAGCCTTTAGCCGGGATAACCTTACTCTTCTGTTCGGCTATAATACTGTAAATAGCGTTATCAATCTGCATATCAATGTCGTATTTCATAACTTTCAATTCATTAAGCGACATTGCGCCCATTAAGAAAGCCATCCCCTTAGAAGTTCTTTTGACAGCAAAAGCCAACTCCGAATGTTCAGTAAAGCTTGTGGGGTCTTTAGTATAGCGTTCTAATCTTTCCTGCGCTAACTGTTCGGGTGTTTTCTCTGGTTCAAGTTTTCCGTTATCGCCTGACATTAATCCTCCTTAGTAAACTTTTTCACCTTCGGGAATAAATTCTTTCACAGTTACAAAATGAGGATTGCTCATCCAGTAATACCTGTCTAAGTCATTGTAATCTTTAAATTTCTCCTGCACCCCGACTTTGTCTTTTACATCCCCATCCGCTGTGGTGATGTCTTTTCGGGAATATCGGGATAAATGCTTGATTGAATTAATACAGTTATCGGTAATAAAATACTTTGGTTGCACTACAATCTCGTTATCTTTCATTTCGTAATGCAAGACTTCCCTGACTTTTAAGTGTCCAGCTTCAAGGCTATCAAGCCCATCCTGGAATTTTAACCCACGCTTGGCAAGTTCTTCTTTGGGCGTAGTATGCGCCTTGTCATCAGTTCGCTCGGCTATTCTAATCGTCTTATTCCCGAAGTTAGGGTCGATGATACGCTTAAACACTTCCTTGCCATAAATATCATACAGGGCTTCTTCTTTCTGCTTGATGATGTTTACATACTCATCATAGGTCTTATCATCTGAAATCATCTCGTTGAAATCACGATTAGGATATTCGTCTATGCAATAGGAAGTTCCGGTCTTATGTAATATTATCCACTTCATAGCCCAGGGCTTGCGATCGTGAGGGTCTAAGATGTGGTAAATCTGAATATTCTCTAAAGGTGCCTGCTCAAATGGTATAACGTGAATTCTCTTGTTAAATGAGGGATAAATCTTTCCGGAAAGGTTAACTGGTATACCGTGCATACGAGCCTTAATCTCATCCCGGGTCATTAACTTGACTTCTTCACATAACCTATTCTGGTCTATGTATGGGTTATCGATACTCCAAAGCATATAGAATTTAACCCCGTTCTTTTCAGCCTTTACCGGAAGTTCGATATTCAAAAAAGGACTTAACCTATTCTCTATTACATCGCAATCTTCAAATATGTCAGCGATGAAGTCGGTTACTCCTTTAGTTGAAGTCATTGAGATAATCATTTCTCCGTTGCGGTCAATAAGCCTCATTCGCTGTTCTTTGTAGATGTCATAAGGTGGCTCTTCATCGTTTATAATCAAGTCAACATCATCCTGGGCGAATGACTGGACACCCTGGTCATAACTACGGAAGATTATCAAAGAACCGTTTTTAAATTTTAGCTTGCGATTAGTAAAACCGTTAATATCATCATAGTTTCCATAAGCTATCTGATTTTTAGGGACTAACGCCCAGACCTTGCGCTGCAAGATATTAACACTATCGCTAAAAGTTTCAGAACAAAGCCAGATACGCTGTTTAGACTTGGTGAGAGCTTTCTTTATTCCGTATTCAGCTACTTCTTCGGTCTTGCCGGCCCTGTTTGCTCCGAACAAGACTTTAGTCTTCGCTAGGTCATTATGAAACTCTTCCTGTAAACTCGGAGAAGGAAGATGTTTGTAAAACGCTAACGGATTAACTCTGCGCCTATGCTCTATTTCAGCGCAAAGCAATCTTAATTCTGCTTCTTCCTCTTTACTAAGATTGAGTGGGTTTTCCAATAAGGGCATTGAGCTTACCAATTATTTCAGTTACGGGAATTCCAGCATATTTTTCAATCAAATGTTCTGGTATTGTATGTTCCATTTTACTCGGCAGGTGTTTAGTATAAATCGCCAAAGCTATATCCGCTTTTTTTGATTCAGATATTTTCTTAGAATTTAATGCGCGAGTTAAAGTAAAATAAGATAAAGTAAATAATTTATTTGTATCTACTTCAACTTTTAATGATTTTCTACCCCTCTGCGCCATTTAATTCCTTGTAAGTTTAATCAAGACAAGTTTTTATGTTAATTCCAATATCCCATTTTGTCTTTTTTTTCTGTTTATGTTAGGCAAGACCGCACCTAAAGCCTTTTATTTTATATATGATATGTTTGCGCTTGTGCGGCTTGCCCAATTAAAGTATGCACTATAATTTAACAAAGTAAACTTTTATTTTTTATTTTTTTATAAGCTCTCTGTATCACCCTATTTACCTCCTGCCTGCTTATTCTTCTTCCATCAAGCCTTGCGATCTCTTCATCGCTTTTGTGATTATAAAATCTCCATATCAAGTAATTCATTTCCCTTATGGATAACGGATATTGTAAGAGCCGGCAATATAATTCCCAAAACTCTATCTGTCTTTCGTCCATAAATAAATAGCCCCAAGGCGTATGGAGATACTATCTACCATAACTTAATACCTTGAGGCCGCAAGACTATCTTGTAGGCTGAATTTATTCTATCTCAACAAATCTTAACAATCTTCCCCTTCTCCAACTCCGTGATATGTGCCAGCTTGCTTTGATGAACCACTACTCGGATTAAATATTCCGCATTAGGTTCTTCCCTCTCTTTCCTGCGAAGATATTCTATAAAAGACAATTCTTTTTCAGTAAGCGTCATAAGTTTATTTTAGCTAAAACGCTATTACCTCTTAATCTTAAATATTCCTGATCCTGATAATAAAATCTTTTTCCTTCGTGCCTTTCCCAGATTACTTTATCACCAGCCAATAAAGGCTCACCATTAAAAGTCTGTGCCTTATAATCTCTACCCACCGCCTCTACTATCCCATAGATAAAACCATGATAAAGCTGAAACTCTCCGTGTCCAGAATTTTTACCGAACCTTGAGGCTTCCGGGATTATAAGATTACCTATTGTAGATTGATATATAGGCTTGATAATTACAAAGTCTTTTACGGATTTAAACATCATTCTCCTTTCTTATCCCTCCAAAATTAACCACAATCCAATCATCCCTCTAATCACTCTCCCCACCTGCCAGAGAAACTGCTTGTCTTGAGGAAAGATAAGGCTGGTTATGGCGTCTATGATTAGAATTAAGCCGAAAAGTTTGCGCTAGGATACTATCAATAGCCTCTGCAATAAACTTTCCTTGATTGTAAGTAGGCATTACTATGGTTATCATAACTTATCCTCCTCTCTCAAACTCTCGCTCATTTGACCTCCCGTGTTTTTACTTTTTCTCCGGCGATTTAATAATCTTTAAAACCAGGGAATACTTCTTCAATTATATCTGCAACTTCTCCGTTAAAAGTTCCTTGTTCTCCATCTCCACCGATTTTCTCATCAAACTTTTTAATTTCTTCAAGCACATCTCTCAACCTACTCTTTGCGTGTTGTAATGCGGAATAATTCTCTGCTTCGCTCATTTGATTTTCCTTTCTTGTTGGGGAGAATTATATTCTTCCCTTTCCCCAAACTGTGCTATCTTCAATAATAATTCTCAAAGGGTAATGTCCTTTATGCCACTCTACTTGGTCAACTTTTTGTTTCTGAAAGGGTTTTCTTTTTCTGTAAATAGTCAGTCGTATTCTTTCCACATCTTCTCCACAAACTACACTATCCCTAAATCCCTTAATCGTTTCTTCTTTCTTCACGCTCATTTGATTTTCCTTTCCTGTTGGGGAGAAATACATTTTATATGCGTAGTTAAGACTTTAAGGCTTTTGTTAAACTTATCCCTATCTCCCCTTACTGCAAGGCAACGCAAGACCTTAACATCATCTTCCAGTTGATAGGTCATTGCTTCAAAAGTATTCTTAGGATTTAATTTACTCACTTAGCCTCCTTAGTTAATGACTTTACGTAAACATTTTTTACATCTTCCATTTTTAATTTCAGCGTGCTTACACTCTGAACCGTAGCGTTGTTTTCCAATTTTTAAAGCCAATTCATATTCTTGTTTTTCCTCGTTAGTCATTCCCCCTCCCGCTCTGTGTCAGGTTATTCATTTACAACCTCCTTGATTTAATCTTCACTTCCGAAATCTGGTTTAATTCTTGACGGAGTTATTATCCAATCAAATTCGTGTCCTTCTGGGCATTGATGTTTATAACCAGGTTCACAATCTCCACATAGATTTCCTAAGCTGTTTACCACTTCATCTGGGATCATTGTCATTTTAGTCCTCCCCTATCCATAATTTTTGTCCACTTATAACATTAGCAAGTAATAGTAATACCCAGGCAATAGCTATAAGGGGACTTACCAATACAAGCCTCATCCATTTTATTAAACTGCTTTTCATCTCACCTCTCCTATCTCGGTTAAAGTTTTTATTTTTTGTTGATAATAAATTATCTTTTCTTCGAGTTCTTCGGCAGTCCACTGCTTAATCTCGTTCTTCTTCCTGTTCAATTCTTCCAAAATACCCTGTCCATATTTCTTCTGCAAGTTAATAGCAAAAATATCTTTCCGTCCTTCGGCGTATCTGTTACAACTATGACACTGCGGCGCACAATTCTTTTCCTCAAATCTCGTTGACATACATTCCCTGCCGACATAATGCCCACAATCAGCCTGGTGGAAGGTGATAAACGCCCCACAAGTAAAACAGCGGATATATCCTTGAGGTGTAAGAGCAGACCGGCGAATGTATTCTGAAAATACCCTGTCGAGCTTCTTAATCAGCTTATTGACCGGAGTATATTTAGTCTTTAATAACCACCCCGCCTTGACTATATTTATAGTCTTCTTTGAGTGTTTAGGGGTTAACATTTAGTCCTTTCGGTAAATCTTCAAGCTTGTAATAAATTGGGATATTTAATTCTTTTGCCCTTTTTATCTCTGCCAATGTTCCTTTAGAGGTTTCGTAGTTAGGCAAGACTAAGACGCACTCAGATACTTCAAGCCACGCCATAGAGTAGCGGTAGTAATGCTCGACTACTAAATCCTTACAGAAGAATTGAAACTGATAATCTAACCAGGGGCAAAAACAAGCGTGTCCAAGTTTTAAGACTTCCACACTCATCTTTATTCCTTCGTGGATATTGTTTAAGCAACCGATTATGTTACTGTCTGAATATTTACCTGCCACATAAACTCTCATACGAATAACTCCTTAGATTAATTTAATCTCGCTCATTGCTTACCCCTAAATACCACAATCGCACTTGGAAATGGAGCGGAGTTTTTACTATCCCCGAATTTTAACCTACCCTTAATAAACCGAATCTCAGTTTCCACCGTAGAGTGATTATCTTTACTTATTTTTAAATTCCTTAGTAATTGATAAAATTCCTCTCTTTTTAATAATAAATCTTTATCAACTAAAGATCTGCCTGATCGTCCTTTCGGTAACAAAGAAAACTGTAATGCTTCAAAAATCTCGTGTTTTTTAGTTACCGAATATCTATATATTTTTTTCAATACATCAACAGCATCATCACTTCGGCAAGTCCAAGATAAAGCATCTTTCCATTTTGGATTATCCTTTTTATATTCGGTAAGGTGTCCACAATTAAATATTTCTTTTAGTTTTAATACTGTTTCTCTGTCTGTCATAGTTACCTTCAAACCCAAACTATGAATAACCGATTTATGCTTACTTATGGCAGAGGGATTATCTTTTTTAATAAAAATACAACCCTCTCCATCAATCAACCCTGCTGACCAAGCCATATAATCATTTTCATAATTCCCATTAAAGGGTAATATAAACTCATTAAACCACCTTGTGTCGGTTCTTGCAGGAATTAAGGCAACTATTAATTTACCTTTTAAACATTCAGTAAAACACTTTTTAATCCAACCATATATTTCACGCCCATAAGGAGGATTCACGAAGTTCCTCTCTTTCCACTCAATATTCAAACCATCAATATTATCGGGATTATGTAGCGGGCAAGGATCAAAGTCAAAGTTAAACTCTTTATTCAACTCATCATAAAGCCATTTCGGAGTAGCCCAGTGCGGACTTAAACTTGTCATTAATCCTTTAAACTTCTTCACTCCCCCACCACCCTTTCCAATGTTCTGATTATGCTATGGACTTCTTTGTTGAAATCAACTTGGTCGAATGTCCTGTCCTGCGCCAGAGAAGTTAAGGGACTAAGTAATACCTCAAGACATTCGTGTAAAGCTGTTTCTTTTATCTGTTGTTCCAGATTATCAAACGGTT
>Ga0265297_10006542_pt1 | contig 16818 bp, 6 predicted proteins | sample Munlanlwell13791_FD_192502 | JGI IMG/M metagenome (GOLD analysis project Ga0265297, IMG submission 192502) | Leachate microbial communities from a municipal landfill in Southern Ontario, Canada - Leachate well 137-91 | ecosystem: Engineered > Solid waste > Landfill > Unclassified | place... | reverse complement strand
CTGATGTAAACATTTACTTTGATGGATTATTTGCCCCGCCGGATGCAAATAGAGTAAAAAATGTTTACCTTAAACTCATGGACAACAACGCGCCAGTGCCACTCGCAACAGCATCAATATTTTTTACTAAAGAAAATGATACAAACAAATTATTTGAGATAGCAAGTTCAATTGAGGGAATAATGGGGCCGAAACCAATTCTTGATACAATGGGAAAAACTTTTACTGCAATTATCAAGGCCAGTGGTTATGAAACAAAAATTGCTCAAATTGAACTGAGGACAAGAACAGAAGGACCACAAGTAGTGCAGATGAATCAGGGTGGAGCAAAATTAACTGTAAGAGTAATAGATGATATGAATATTCCTGTACAAAGAGTACAAACAGTTCTTTACAATTCACAATTCCCCGCACCATTTGACAAGGCGCTTCTCACTGACAAAAACGGGGAAACTTATTATTCAGGGTTGCCCGCAGGAACTTACAGGATAACAGCAATAACTGATACTGACGAAGGAGAAATAAATAATATCAACATAAGCAGTTCAGACAAGGAAATAACTTTACGCTTAGTAACAGGCAGAGGAACAATAGAATTTAATTTCTTTGATGAAACAAACAACAAAACAAATCCTTCATGTAAAATACTCCAAAAAGACTCAAACGGTTTCTCTTTTCTAGTTGACAAAAATTCTTCACAGGGAAAAATAATCACTCCTACATTGAAAGCAGGAACCCAGATAAAAATTGTGGTTGAAGATGGAAATTTTATTCCTTTTGAAAGTCTTGTGTACACAGTAAAACGCGGAGCACAACAAAGAAATATTTTCTTAAGGCACATGGACAGCCTGCCTAATGATAAGGAAGCACAATTAATGCTAAGACAAGTATATGACACAAATCCTACCTTACTAAGAGAAACATTTTCGACAAGGATTCTTCCTGGAAAAAGTTATTTCCTGCTTTTTGATTTGGTATTGAATAAAGCAGAAACAGGGGAAGCAATAGCAAACTTTTATATTGCGCCAAAAACAAAAGAAACTCTTGATAGTACAAGCAACTTTGCAATCCAAGGAGCTTATTCGATTGATAACTCATATTACGCAATGACAAGCAAGAAAACAGGTTTCTTGGTTGACAATTCCTCAGCAAACCCTGACCTTGTTGATAACAATGCAAAACAACTCAACTCAATCCTGCCAAACCAGACAGGACTCAAATTAATCCCTGTACTAGTTGAAATCAGAGTAAATGAAAATGCTGTTGGCAAAGCAGAAATATTTTTCCAACCAAAATTCAAGGAATATTATGGAATAGAGAACTCAAAAGAGTTTATTATCGGGAAAGCATTCTGCCTCTTTGACTGCCCAATATTCTTGTTTTCAAATTACTTGTTGTGGAACTCAAACGGAACTTTAAAAGAAACTCCTCTCAGCGAGCACACTCAAAAAATACAAATGGGTGATAGTTATCGCATAAAAACAATAGTGAATAACATGAGTGATGAAGCAATAGGGAGTACGGATTTGTTGATGGGGATAAATGGAAACGATTCACAAATACTTGCTTTTACTGGTGATAAAAACTTTATTTCACAGCAAGTAACAATTAATCCAGTGGAAGAAACACAGCCGAAAGAAATTGGATTAATGCTGAAAAAATCCTCTTTTTCATCAGTACGCATTTACCAAAGCCTGCAAAAAATTGTTAACGGCGCTGATAAAATAAAAAATTATAATGGAAACGAAAACGTTCTCCGGTTTGAAGTGACAAGCAAAAATGATTTGAATATGCTAATCAATGCTACAGGCATACAAAACACTATTTTTGAAAAAACGAATTACCCCTTCTTTTTTGTAAAAACTTTTTATTATAAAACCAAAAAGCCTGTAAAGGCATTCTGGACAGCAACAATAGATGGGGCAGGCATGCCAATAAAGACTGGGGTGACAGATGAAAATGGAATCCAGTTACTAAGCTTTGATTTATCAAATATAACAGCAGGGCAAAAAATAATTTTTACTGCAACCGATGAAAACAATTCAAATCCTGCGAGATTAGAGGTAATTGTTTCAAAACCATTTGATGAACCAATTCCTGATGAACCTGAATGCATTTCAGTAAAAATAAATGGGGTTGATGTAAAAACAATGGATTACCCGACAATGGAACTCAATATTGCTCAGACTGGTGAAATGGTTATAGATTCAAACTGCACAGAGCAAAGAACTATTGCAATAGTTACTGATCTTGAAACAGATGCAACTCTAATAAAAATAAATCCTAATGAGCAAAAAATAGTAAAAGTGAAGGCTACTCCTCGAACCCGGGTGACTACATGAAAACGAAACTATTATTTTGTTTATTTGCTTTAACAATTTTTTTTGGAGTAGTGGGTGCAAGCACTTCAATAAAACCTATGGGGTATGGTGTTGAAAATAAATGGATGAATATAGATGCTCAACAACTAGCAAACGAATTATCCACAAACGGGCTCAAATTAACTCACGTAGAATTTTTGGGTTATGGCAGAGAACCATATTATGATAGCCCTAGTGTACTTTACCCAAAATTTTTAACTTTTGTTGAAGAGATGAGGAAAAAAGATATTATTGTATTTGTGAATATGGTAAACTGGAATAAAGGGGTTCACTTGCCAGAGAATGGCAGTGTTTCTATATGCGATTCCAAATATAGTGATGTTTGGTTTAGTGGAATATTAGATTTTATGGTTAATCAAGTAGGAACAAAAGGAATAATCTTACAATCAGCAAGTGAATGGGGTAACGGAGAAGGAGCAGGGTGCCCGGAAAAAGCTCAAAGATGGGCTACACTCGTAGAGCAAAGCTGGACAGGAGCGAAATCATGGAATAAAGGAACACAACCAACATCTGCGCCACCAGGATATGATGTTTTTGAATACCACCCAGGTAACCTAAATTCAATACCTAATGGAGCACTCATAACAACAGATCACCCGGGCTCATTAGAGCCTCTTCAAAATGGACAATTAAGAGGATATGCTAATCCAACTGCTCTTGAAAATTATGCAACCAAGGTTTATGATTCTGGCGCAGTAGCATTTATTTATTATGGATTTAGCCATGAAAGGATTGATAGCGCTGCAATACAAGCAATAGGAAGAGTTATCGCAAAAAAATCTGCTGGAATTTGCACAGAAAATAATTGGTCTTCTTCTGTGAGTCCCTCTACTTGTCCTTCTTCAGGTCAACAAACAAAAACCTGGAGTAAAGTTGGAACTTGTACAGGAGGAGTAACACACCCAGCAACAGAAACCATTTCTTGTACCCCTGGAGATGATTCAAACCCTCCAACTTCACCAAGTTCATCTGATGTTCTTCTTGGGGCTTACCCAATTCAAATAATTTCAATTGGTCCAGAAAAATATAAACAAATAGTTTTAGTTGATGCGATAATAAGTGATCCGGCTTCTTCTTTCCGACTTGAGAAAGCAATTTTCGATTTCAGAAACACACAATCCGTTAGCTCAAAAATAATTAACAAAAAGTTTTTAGGAAGAAGAGATAATTATTACCCAAAAATGAATATTTTTACAAATAGTGTTTCATTAGCTTATGACAAACCAGGAAACCCTACTGAAGTGGTAATACAACCAAGAGTGGTTGGCTCTGCAATAGAATCAATCCTATACTCCTACATGTGGGCACACATAATAGGACAATATTTGGATGGAGAAAATTGTAATACTCCCACCTCGCTTGACGCAGTGGCTTCAAGTACGATTTATGATTCAGAGTACACAGCTGCATGCCAAGAAATGCTTGCAGAATTAATGGCTAGAACTCCTACAAATAAGCCTGAACCTGATTTGCCTCCAAAACAAACAGAGCCAGCAAAAAAATGGATTCCCTCAGATACTGTTCCTGAAGAAGGGCCAAAAACAAATATTACAGGAAAAGACAACAACGCGGGACTCACAGAAAATGATTCCAAAGAAAACAATGTAATTCATTTTGATGGAACAGGAACACTGCATACAGGAGAAGAGTTTGTTACATACCCTAACGGGTTAATTGGTTCAGGCACTGGCGGCGGATGCGGTTCACTGGACCACGCAATTTATTATATTGCAGCTCAAAGACCACCAAATTGGGAGTCATGCATTGAAGGGGAAACATGCTGGAAGGGCGGTCAGGATGTAACACTTGGAAACCTAAAAGTGCTTGAAGTAACGGAGGAAGATTGCACTCAGACAAATATAAGCATGAATGGAGAATCAAATATTGCATCACTTACCACTGTAGGGGAAGAAGTGTGTCATGGTTGGGGTCCTACTTGGTATTGCTGGGATGAAAGATGCACAGTGACAACGCAAAACGAAATGGCGAGGATACTGAATTTCCAGCAGGAAAAGAAAAAAGCGTGGGTGGGAGAGGCAGTGGCAATAGAGCCAGTGGAAGGAAAAGTGTATGATTTGGGAAGGTACGAAGCAACACCAATACCTGAATGGACAAACGAAACAACACTATTTGGGGAAGGGGTAGGAGCAGAGTGGGATGACGGCGCAGTGTTAATGAAAAACCTTTGCATAAACCCGACAGGGTTCATTCCACCAGAAACCGCTAATCATTCAGGAGAAGCATACGAGATGGAACCAGCATCAGACCCTTTAGTTGAATATGGTAATGGAGGAATGATAAAATACAAGCTTGATCCAAATTCAATCCCTCTTGGAGTAAAAATGTATTTGCGCGGAGGACATGTATACGCGGAATATATTGGTACTCCTCAAGTCAACAGCGAAAATATTAATTTTACTTTAAGAAAAACAAATTTATTAGGCTATGAGTATGCTGTGCTCAGCGTGAAAGATTGGATAGGAGACACAAAAGAAGAACAGGGATTCCAAGTAAAACTAATCGGCAACCCAAGCAATTGTTATACAAGCGACGGAATAGCTGGATTTACAGGAAAAGAATTTGCTCCAAGAATATTATTTAACTGGGATTGGGCAAATATTGCAGAAAACCAGTGTGATGCAAGAAATGAGGATTACACTTACTGTGATGCAACGCAATTCACCATAAATTTATTCAAACGACTTGAAAAAATTCAGGATTTACTATTGCAAAAAAAACTTGTTGATCTTCCAGCAAAAACAGCATTTTATGCTTACTTGATAAAAGATAATTATTCAAAAGAATTCCTTGATGATTTTTCTGAATATTACACAAAAGAAGCATTTGCAAACACTCCTTTGTTTTTTACTGCGGGAGGTTATAATAAAATCATTACAGGAAACAAAATTGATTTCAATGTACATGCGCCCCAAGCAACAACAACTCTTCCTTACGGAGGATTGTATAGAGTTGAAATAGATATTAATTTTGATAATGAAAATTACATGAGCCTCATGGATAATAATAACCCAATTGCAAAAATACATGTTTCATTAACCCCAATACAACCCGCACAAAACTATAATGCATTCTATGAAACACCATTTGATGGAGAAGTAGGCAAAAAAGAAAATACTTATGAAAGAAAAAATTATGGGGCAAGCATAAAATCAGGAGAACTTATTTTAAATAAAGAAAATGTTAAAGCGATGAATTATTCAGGAGCAATGACTGAATTGAAATATTCCTTAATACAAGATTTAAATGAACTCAACAAAGGAATCACTCTGCGATACAAAAACAATGATCAAGGAAAAGAGCTTTTGTTTTACCCATCCCAACCCACTCCTGCAATGATACAAATAACAAGTGCAGGAAGCGCTGTGAGAGCAGAATACTTAATGCAAGGCAATGGTTCGGATTCATCCATGGCAAAAGAATGGATGGTAAAGAGTTCAACAATAGGGGGAAAGAATTGCCTTGACTTTTCTAATGGCAAATCATTAATATTCAAAGAAACAATCAGTGGGGTTGGGAGGAAATTGCTTTCCTGGCCTAATGCAACAAAAACAGGAGTAATGGAATTAGTAACAACATTTTTTACTCCAAAAACACAAACTGATATTACTAAAGCAGCCCCTGTTGATGTTTCGGTTGTAAAATTAATGACAAGCGAGAACTACCCTTCCCTTAATGCAGGTCAAGCAATAATACTGAATTACCTTGATGTTGCAGGGGTAACTGATTATGATACTTTGCAAGGAATGTTTGACAGAGTGGCAAATAAACAAATGTGTATGTCAAAAAACTCCTCGGAAGAGCTTCTTCTATGGTGGAATCCAGATTACTTAGAAAAACAAATAGAGGAAATAGATTACGATAAGAGCCATGAGTGCGATTAGCAGAATTTTTTCAAAACAAAATTATTTTTTAACTAATTATTTTTAATTAGAATTAGCTATGACACAAGAAGCTTTTGCATCATTTTCTTTTGAAGAAAGAGATTTTTCTTCAGTACCTTGTTTTTCAAATAAGCTATCCTCTGGCCACCAAAAGATTTCCCTTGAGCCAAGAGAAGAAACACAAATGCTTTTCTTTTCCACTCCTTCCAAAACATTAATCAATGAATCAGTAACAGAGTTACTGCCCTTATCGTTCAGAGGCATTGAAGCAATTCCTGTCAAAGCAACAGGATTATTTATCCCCTTTAAATCATTTGTAGAATAAATTTGTTCATTAACTTCCTTTACTAATCCAAAAGAATAATCTATAGGGGAATAAGCAATCGTTTTCAAAAAAGTCTTCCCATTTGTTTCAGCCCGAGGAAGAATAACCCTATACATTTTTCCTTCTTTTAAATCAGGTGCCCTTTGGAAATCCTTTGACAAAGCTTTTCCAGCCAAATCAGAACAGTTTCCAACATAAGATAAAAGGAATAAGTTGCCTAAATCAGAACTTATTTCTTGGTTATCCTTTTTTACTGAATAAACCAAACCTGTTTCTTCTCCCTTAGTACCATGCAATTCAAAAAGCAAAGGAGTGGCAACCGTAGGAGAGAAAATGAGTTTTGAATTCTCATCCCTAAAGGTTTTTGTATTATAATTATAAGAGTAATCAAGTATTTTTCCATGCAAAGAAGGCAAAGCATTCAACAAAAAGAAATTAGTTATGCTTGAAGAAGAAATTCTTACAAGGGATTCTTTTTGTTCAGAATCAAGGAAAGAACCCTCTTTTTTTGAAACATCAAACTGTGTGCCGGAAGAAAGAACAGAAGAACCATACCCGCGCCTGTTATTGGAAGAACTTAATCCAACAGAACCATCAATGGGCGTATAATACCAAGGACTATAATTATTATTAACAGGTTCTAGGGAATATAACTCAACAATTACTTTTGCGGAAGGAGAACTACCATTAAACATTTTGGCTGTGCTACCATCAAAATCAATAAGAAGCCTTACCCTGTATTTCCCCGCATCAGGCAAAGTCCATTTATTATTTGATTTCAGGAAATTGGCCTGTGAACTAAAATAAATATTATCCTTATCGCTAAAATATTTTTTTGCACCCCTGCTAGGATCAAGGAAAGAAGATCCTGCCTTCAAAATAGCTTTTGAATAATTATTCACGAAATCATACTGGAAATCAAGACCATATCCATCCCTTACAAGGTTAACATTAAAATCAATTATACTTAATAGTTCTTCAGCACTATTTACTCTCTCTGAATCTTCAAACCATTGCTCCCATTCAGTCAAAGGTCTGTTTTCTATAAAATAATACAAAGCAGGCTTTCCTTCAAGTGTTCTTGTAGTCAAAGGGATATAACAAAAACTATCTTCATCTTGCACAAGAGCATTTTCTCCTGTGTAATTTAATCCTGTTTCAGGGTTAAGAATTTCGGGTCGTACAACATCAAGAACTTTTTTAGCAGGATTCTCAGGACAAGAAGTTGAAACAGAATCAAGGAAATTAGTTAAAGAACCAATTTTCTTGCTTACTAAAATACTTAATTGGGTTGCATCAATAAAAGGCTCTTCATTAGAACCGGAACCTATACTAGCACTCATTAGGCTCTTGTAAGCACTGCTTGAACCAGAAATATTACCCAAAGGCTTAATACTATTCCAATCCCAGGACAAAACCAAATTAGAGGAAGTGCCTGTGCCATTTGTTCCTCTCAGCAAACCAGTAGTGCAATCATTTCCTCTAAAAGAAACATAATTATTTCCTTTCCTTGGTTCTGCATTAAATCTAAAATGGTATTTAGCCTGCATTAATTCCTTTGAATCAGGAACATTAAAAGGACCGAATTCAGAAGAAACCTGAGCAGGGTTTTCATGAACATGTTTTTCATAATTAAACTCCACAATCCCATAACCAGATTTTCTTAAACTACTACCTGCGAAAACAACCCCCACTTCCTGTTCCTCAAAAACATCAAATACTTTCGCATCATCAAAAACCCAAGTAGCAATTACATTAGGATTTGTAACAGTAATCTGCTTACCATCCTGAATAAGATTAACCACATAATCAGGCAAAATAAGTTTTACTTTATTAGCACAATCCTCTTTCATTTCACCAGATGAACTAGTGGAAGAATCAGGTGGTAAATCTGTTGCTGAAGAATCACTTGAGGAATCATCAGCAAGCAAAAACTGTTTCTCTTTTTCATTCAAACCTAAAGTTCTTATTGGGGAAGAACTTTGTGTATTAAAAGTATTTTTTGTAGTATAAACTCCTCCCTCATAAGCCCCATTAACAAAACCATTACTAATAGCAGAACCAATTAACCCAATCATTCTTTTCTTGTTATATTCTCCATCCAGTGTAACCAAAGAATCTGTTTCTTCAAACTTTGATGCAGCACTAGAATTCTTTTCCTGAGCTGAAAGCCACTCTGCAGCTTCAATTGCCGGGTCCATGCTTTCAATACTTTTATCAATTTCTTTCTGTAAAGCGTAAAGAGAATCAGAGGTTTTAGTAAATGTTGTTTGGGCATCAGCCAATTCATTCTGATAATTATTTTGAATCTGCTGATACATTTCAAAAGCCTGGTAAATAGTATTTATTGTACTAATTGATGAAGTAACTGTGCTTGCAATAGATGCTAATGAATATTGGATTTCTGTAACCTGTGGTATTGCTAGTGAAAGTTCATCTTCAACAGTACAGCAAGTGTCGTCACAAGCATTCAAAGCTGCGCAACTTGCGCATTCTGCTCCAGCAGCTCCAAACGCAGTATATAATTGTTCACTTGCGATGTCCACATTTGTTTCTATAATTCCTACTTTTGTTGCTATTGAGGTCCACTGAAGAATCATGTTAACAAGAAGGCTCGTTGCTTGAATAATCATATCCGTTTTTTGTTTATCCAAATCAGGTAATTCTGTGGTTATATCACTTGTGGCCAGTAAGACTTTTTCAAGAGCAATATTGATAAGTGCTTGTGCGCCAAGGAGTTCTTCTTTTGCTTTTAACAGATAATCTGCTGCTCTTGCATCATCTTTTGGAGCAGACACAAATGAATCTATTGATGCTGCTTGTAGAGCTAACAGTAAATAATCAATTGTGTTATCAATTTTTTCATTAGCTTCCTTTATTTTTTTTGATGCTTCATTTATTTTATTTAATGCATTTTCTGCGGCAATTATTTCCTCGTCAGTTGTCAAAGCTACTATACTGTTAACTATTTGATAAAGCTGGTTTATCATATTAAGCCCCTCAAGAATTTCAGCATAAAAGTATTTGGTTGTGCTGTCAGCTGTTTCAAGAGCCTTGCTAGCAGCCTCCATAGGGGCTTTTACTGTTTTAGAACACTGCCCTGAATTTTTTATTGTATCGACAGATGTTCGTGCGGCCTCAAGGCTTGTAGATAGAATCGCAACATCTGCTGCTAATGAAGTTACTGAAGATAATAATGACACCACTTGGGCTACAAGGTTAAGTGAAGAAAATTCGTTGGCTTTATCTATTTTGTCTTTCAAAGCTTCTGCAGCCTTTATTGCTTTAGTAACATCATTATTTGAAGTATTTGCGGCTTTTTTAAGTCCTCCTGCATCAAGGAAAGCTGTTTTAATTAAACTATTTTTCCCTGCGGAGGTTGCTTGTGTTGTTGCTCTAATATTGTCAAGGGATGCAAGTGTGTTTATGAGCGCTGCCTGGTATTTTCCAGCTCCCGCATATCTTTCCTGATTGGTTGCTAAATCATACCACCAAGAGTTCTGGGCAACAGCGCCGTAAGAAGGCAAATCTGCGCCCATAGAAGTATCTCCAGTAATTCCAAGAGAGCTTTTGTATAAATTACAAATACTTGTTTCAATTTCAACGTCTTCAGCAAGGGTTTTGTTATGAACAGTAATAGAATCCCTTGTTCCTCCTAATAATGAAATAACAAATTTGTCAGGAATAATATTTTCTTCAGGTTTTGGTTGAATTATAACAAGTTTTTCATCAATAAAACTTTTTTCTGTTCCTGTTATGCGCGCATAAACAGGGATACCGTAAGCTCCTGAAATTTCTTTTCTAGAAATAGTAATTGTTTTTGTTGCTGAACCGGAAGGAGTTAAAGTGAAACCACTTTGAGACAAATCTATTCCGCCCTCTGTTCCTCCTGAGCATTCCTCATCATTATCACATAAAGAAACCTCAATGCTTTTTGAATGGCAGGAAGAAGCATCAACAGTCATAGTTGTTGAGTCCTGGTCAGAAGGAATAACCATGCTTTCAGGAGTAATCTTAATGCACTGTTCTAAATTATCAATTGCTATATCAAAATCAATTTTTGCTTTACTTGTGCCTAAACCAAAGTTCACTGAAAAAGAAGCTTTCTGTCCGGCTGATTCCTTGAAAGGAGTAAAAATAATTTTTGCATCATACTCTCCTTGAGCAGGCACAGGCATTGCAGTTCTTTCATATTCAGAGAGAACGGAAGCAAATTTATAATTTCCAAAAATTATTTCCACATTTCCTGTACGCTCCTTACTCCAAGTAATGGATGACATAAGGTCATCGTAGGAATCACAGGAAACCAGGAGTTTTGTGTTCAATTCCAAGAACCCATAATGAGTAGCTTCTTTTACTGAAGACCTGTTTAAAGCAATGCAGCCTGATTGAGGGAATTGCTGAAAAGTAATTCCTCCCCCAATATCAATTATTGTTGTTTCATTTGTGTCCTCATTTTCTATAACAAATTCAAAATTAAGGTCAAGGTTTTCATTATCATCAAAAATATAAGTATCAGTGTTTTCATCATAAAATTCTTCAAGATTTAAATCAATCATAGGGTTAATGGAAAAATGAATTAAGCCGTTTTCATCAATGTAAATTTCATTATCAGGGGAAGAAGAAATAATTTGGATTTGACCATTTGAATTCCTAATAACAATTGAAACATTTTTCTTTCCACTCCCAGTAACATTTGTTTTTATTGTAGAAGAAATTCTTTCCTCAGGATTAGCACTTAGCAAAAGATTATTCCCGTCAGTTTTAAAGGAATCAATTAATTTCCCGTTTTTTGAAATAGAAACATTTGTTGCCAATTTGCCTCCATCCGGGCCAAAAATAAGCCTGTTATTTGATTGGGCAAGAAGAGAAAAAATGAGCCCAAGAACAATGAGTATTACTAATATTATTACTGATATGGAAACAATTTTTCTTACGGGAAAATCAGGGGAAGAATCCGGTTCCTGGTCATAAGATTCTTCTTTGTAATAAGAATTTTTTATGGAGGGTTTTCTTGGCATTAAATCACTTGCAAAACAGCAATAAAGTAATGATTTTTTAGTATAAATACTTTCGGAAAGCGAGAAAAATAAGCAAGAAGGAGGAAAGACAACTGGTTTAGAGGAATAGTTAATTTCTATCAATTATTTTAGTTGGAAACTTTGAATTAGCGTTTTTCAGCAAAACAATTTTGGAGATCTCTTTTTCTGACTCGTACTTAAAAGAAGGCATTTTTTTCAATAGCTTTTCGGCAAAGAGCTTAGTATACTCGTGGCTTGGAGTGTTTTCTTCTTTAAGCCTTTTCCTTGAATAACCAAGCCACATATAGGACTTTACTTCAACAAAAACCGGTTGAACTGCTTGGAGGAGTTCAGCAAATTGGGAAATTGTTTCCTCAGAATCATTTAACTCTTTTATTAATGTGAGACGAATAACTGTTCTGCAGGGAAGAAGCTTTAGAAGAGCCAAGGATTTCAAGTAATTTCTCCAACCATTTTTTTCTCTATTACAAGTAATTCTTCTGAAAAGCTTTTCATTAGGGGCAACCATTGAAATGTATAATTGGGTAGGCAAGGAATCTGTGTGCCAAAGTTTTACAAGCATTTCAGGGTTCTCGCCATTACTAACCAAAAAAATTGTTTCAGTTTCACTCCGTTTTTTCAACAGAGAAATTAATTCAGGGAGTTTTTTGTACAAAGTTGGTTCGCCACTCAGAGAAATCGCCCAGTGCTTTGTATCAAGTGCTTTGTTGAAAACCTCTTTGCTTACTTTATCGTGACCCCCAAAACCAGAGAGAAGTTTCTTTCTTTCCTCAATCAACCCTTCAATCATTTTTTTTGGCTCAATTGGTGCATCAGGCTTTGAACCCATATGTTCATTCGGTCGCCAGCAAAAAATACAGGAATTATTACACCAAAAAGTAGTGGGCGCTATTTGGTGGCACGAAATAGTATCAGCACCGTAAAAATCCTGTTTATAGCAATGGCCTTCTCCGCGCAAAGCTTTTTTGTTCCACTCACAAATTTGAACACTCGCATCTTCAAAAAAACCGTATTTCTTGTGCTTGAAATCAGCAAGCAAATCTTTCTTGTTCATGCAAATAATGAGTAAAAAAAGGTTTTTATATTAGGAGTTAATGAAGTTTGTGTTTTCTTTTTTTCTTTTTTTAAAAGTAGGAAAGTAAATTATATAAACTTTGAAAGTGTTAATAGCTAATGCGAAAGTTACCTCTTTGTTTGTTTTTTATATTACTGTTTTTCCTATTTTTTGGTTGTGTTCAGCCGGATCCTGTTATTGTTGCAAAGAAAGATCCTGTTGTTAAGGATTTTTTGTTAGAACACGGGTTTTCCAACTTAAAATCTGTTTTATTTAGCTCAGCAGAAATAGGAAAAATGGGGGAAGAAATTGTTGGGTTTTGTGGTTCTCAAATTCCTTTGAAGGATAGTTACAAGGTTTCTTATGCTGATTTTAATTCAGGGGAATCAGTTAATGCTTGGGTAGGAAAAGCCAGCAATAAAGTTGTTTGTTCTTACTTACAGGATTTGGATTCAGGGGTGAAGAATGCCTGTTTTGGAGGAGTGTTTAATAAAGATACAAATAAATGTGAAGGGGAAGTCGTGATTAAGTATGTGTGTAGTGTTGGAAAGTATGAGGCTATTTCAGGGAAGTGCTTGGTTTTTCCTGATGTGAATTTTGTTTGCGCAAAAGGAATATATGATTCTAATTTAGGCAAGTGCATTTTTAATCCGCAAATACAAATGACATGCGTTCAAGGGGATTATGATTCTAATTTAGGCAAATGTATTTTTGTTCCACAAATACAGGTTATTTGTTCGAAAGGGGTTTATGATTCTGTGAGTGACACTTGCGAGTATAGTCCTCCTGTGAATAATGTTTGTTCAATTGGGAATTATGATGAAACAACACAAACATGTATTTATGATCCAGTAAATATAACTTGTTCCTCCCAAAATGGTTTTGTGTGCACAGCAAGCCAAACATGTAATGGGGAATTAATCACAGCATCAGACACAGACAAGTGCTGTAAAACAAGTTGCGTTGGAGAAAGTCCAGATGATTTAGATATTCCTTGGTCATTTTTTGCAGTACATTTTGAAATAAATAATAGCGGCAAAGGGCCTGCTACGCCAGCAGATACGTGGCAAAATATGGTAAATACTGTTGAATTAGCTAATCAATATAATGTTCCTTTAACAATAATGTTTTGGCCCGGCTCTGCAGAGTATGCGTTGGTTTCTTCCGAAAGAATTGCTCAAGTAAGGGAATGGCAGGCACAAGGACACGAAATTGGTTTGCATAACCAAGGTTGTTATGGTACTGATGGCGATGATGCTTCAGCATTTCACAAAGAATCAGATAATGCTCTTTATGAACAATTAGCTGGAGATTATACACTTAAATCAGGGACAACTGTTTGTACATCAAACATTATTTCAACATACAAATATGAGGGTGGGGGAAGGCCTGATGGAAGAAGTGCTGTAGCAATTAAGCATGATGAATCAGGGCACTGGGTTTATGGATTGAATATTAAAGCAGGGTATGCAAATGGAACTTCAATAAAAACTGCGCAATATAATACTCTGAACAAAGATGAAATTTATGGATTTGTTAATCATGGGGAAGGAGATGCGGGAAATATGGGGGGGACAGTAGAACTAAAGGAATGGCTTTTATTTTTGTATGAGAAAGATCCTGAGGGAAAGAAAAGAAGAACCTTGTCAGGCATAATGGAAGAATATGTTTTACCAAATAATTTAGTTGTTTCAATGGAAGATGTTTGTTCTTCTACTGATACACGGGTTCAACAATGCTTGGCTTTAAATAGAATTGAAACAAAATCTGGCACGAATAAATGCATGAATCCTTATGATGCAGGGGCATTTAATTTTGGAAGATGCTTACACACAGGAACTTATTGTGGACTTGAAGATGGTTTAAGCCAAGAGCAACTTTGCAGCATAAGCAGAGGAGACTATTACACTTATGTCCCAACGAGCTGTGTGGTAAAGAATATTTCTGATTATGAGCCGGTTGTTTGCAATAATGTTGTGGAAGTAAAAACCTGTTCAGAACTTGGCGGAACAATATGTACTAAAGAACAAACATGCTCGGGAAAAATAAAGATTGCTTCAGATACAAAGAGCTGTTGTACTGGGGGAAGTTGTCTAGGGAAAGAAGTATCTGAATGTGGGGATGGTTATTGTGACGGAACAGCAGGAGAAAAAACTAGTTGCCCTGCTGATTGTTCCAAACAATCTTCTTGCGGAGACGGTTATTGTGATGGTCCAGCTGGAGAAAAAACTAGTTGCCCGCAGGATTGTTAATCTTTTTTAATCCTAACCAAAAGCTTTTTTAATGAAACAAACCTCTATTGGTGATATAGGACTATTCGGTTCAAGGAAGGGATTAATGATGGAAGGAAGTATACAACTAGTTGCAAATTATGATGATTGGAAAGCGGTAAAGAAACAAACAATAACCGAAAAAACTGATCCTTTAACAGTAATGGAGTTCCTTGCGGGTCTTACTAATAGCGTTGATAATAAGGTTGAGGCAAACTTAAAGAAAAAAGTTGCGCTTGATAAACTTGATAAAGCAATTAATGATTTGGGGTTAGCAAAAGGAGATGCTGTGAAAGCATGAGAAGAAATTAATTCAAGAAGCATTTCGAAAGTCATTAACGAAATTAGTTCGGTAGAAGGAATGCAAAAAAACCAGCAAAAAGAAGTTGCTGAGTTTTGTAAAGTTTATGCAACAAGAAAATGTTTGAAAGCATGCGGACTCATGGTTGATTATACTCAAATAGAAATACCTGGGATGGGGAGATTAAAGAAAAAAGTTCCTAAAGAAGTAAAAGAATAAAGACTCAAATTCTAGGACCAAATAAAATGCAGCGGCATTTTATGGGTCCCGCAAAACCTTAAATGGTTTTGCTAGGACAAATTTTTGGATTGTGAAGAAAAATGGTTTTTGAAGAAATAATTGTAAACCAATTTCTCCAATCTTTTTCAACCCCTTTGCTTGACTTGTTTTTCAAAACAATTACTTTGTTCGGTCACCCCGCACTATGGTTCTTTATTGCAACAATCTTTTTTTGGTCAGGAAGAGAAAAAAAGAGTTTTACAATAGCAACACTAATTTTGCTCACTGGATTCTTTTCAGGAATATTAAAAGTAATAATTGCTAGACCGAGACCAGAAGGATTAATAGTAATGGAGAATGGGATAAGTTACTCTTTCCCTTCAGGGCATTCAACAATAGCAGCAGGATTTACAGCTTATGCATGGTTTGCAAAAACCATTTCAAAAAACCTAAAATACTTTTTAATAATACTCACAACACTAACAGCAATATCCAGAATCTACTTAGGAGTGCATTTCATAAGTGATGTAATAGCAGGACTATTAATAGGAACAATAATTGGGTGGTTTGTTTACAAACTCGAAGGAAAACTAAACAAAATGAATTTTCACATATCAAAAATAAAAGAAGAATTCCTTGTAATACTATTTTTTGTATTAGTAATTATATTTGGTTTATTTATTCCATCAGAATTTTATGGAGCATACACTTTGTTCGGATATTTTACAGGATATGCAATACTAAGACATACTTCACAACAAATTCAAAAAAATGCAACAAAAAAACAAGAACCATTATCATTCTTAACAGGACTAATAATATTATCAATACTCGGCGCAATAGCTTATTCTTCAACAGGAGCACTAAGCCAAGTACTCTTCTTTATTACAGGAATATTTGTAACCCTCTTATGGCCAATAATAGCGCCAAAACTTGGTGAAAGGAAAAAATCTGTTAAAAGCAGAAAAAAGTAAAACTAAAAAACAGAGCAAAACAAATTTTTTTAATCAAAACTAAACCTTTAAAAAACACACTTTGCAACAATTACTTAAGGATAAAGCCAGCAAAGCTTGTTCTTATCCTATTCAAAAGGATTCAGTGAATCCCCCCTTAGTTTAGCAGCTAAAACGCTCGGCTGTAGAATCTATAATCCCACGAAGAAAAAAATCTTCTGGTGCGGAAACCGAGATACCCCCGGTGCAAGTCTGGGAGGGGGGATTACACTTACTTTTGGAAAAACCTCAAACTATGCTAATTCTTTTAAACTTCAGAAACTTACTCTTAATATGCAAAAATTAATATTAGTTTCAATTGTTTTATTTGT
>Ga0265297_10006541_pt1 | contig 16819 bp, 15 predicted proteins | sample Munlanlwell13791_FD_192502 | JGI IMG/M metagenome (GOLD analysis project Ga0265297, IMG submission 192502) | Leachate microbial communities from a municipal landfill in Southern Ontario, Canada - Leachate well 137-91 | ecosystem: Engineered > Solid waste > Landfill > Unclassified | place... | reverse complement strand
GGGCGCGTGGATTGAAACTAAACATTCCCCGGTCAGAAGATGAGGCATTTCAGGTCGCGCCCCGCGTGGGCGCGTGGATTGAAACTTAATTTAGGTTGTGGAGAAGATATAAAACCAGAGGTCGCGCCCCGCGTGGGCGCGTGGATTGAAACCAAACAAGCACATACGAAACCCAGCGTTGAACATAGTCGCGCCCCGCGTGGGCGCGTGGATTGAAACTTCTCATTACTCCTCGGATAGCGTATATATTTGGGTCGCGCCCCGCGTGGGCGCGTGGATTGAAACGCAACAGCGTCAGAAGGAGAAGCCAGCCAATATCTAGTCGCGCCCCGCGTGGGCGCGTGGATTGAAACAAATTAGCATATCCGCAAGCTCATATACGATATGGTCGCGCCCCGCGTGGGCGCGTGGATTGAAACGTTCTTTTATATATATACTTCCCAAAAAAATAAAGTCGCGCCCCGCGTGGGCGCGTGGATTGAAACTAATTTACATGGTAAAGCTTTGTATGATGCTATGTCGCGCCCCGCGTGGGCGCGTGGATTGAAACTTGATCCTCAACGCTTAACCACTTGCGCTGGCAAGTCGCGCCCCGCGTGGGCGCGTGGATTGAAACACGCTTCCTCCTTTTTTAGTGTTACGAATGCTGAGTCGCGCCCCGCGTGGGCGCGTGGATTGAAACTTCTTTACTGCCCCACCATCATCAGTAAAGTCATGTCGCGCCCCGCGTGGGCGCGTGGATTGAAACAAACCGGCTTAGATGTAGTCCAAACCGCCGCAGAGTCGCGCCCCGCGTGGGCGCGTGGATTGAAACCCAGGATGCCGCCATGTCTTGCCCCGGAAGCTATGTCGCGCCCCGCGTGGGCGCGTGGATTGAAACGCGGATAGCCCTTATGTTTAGTCTGAGCACTATGTAGTCGCGTCCTAAAATATTGAATTGTTCAAATACGGAAAACATTATAAAATAATAACTGATGCAATGGGGTAGTGTTGCGTTATTATACCTGGCACTAATCGGAATATGCACCGGTGTTGAATCTCTACTCAAGGAGAATTGTATGAAGATAGGCAGTTTAGAAGTTAAGGCCTTCAAAATAAAGAACCGCAAGGGATACGCCGCGATATGCGGCGATAACCTTACTGAAGGGGCTACTATACAACAAGCTTATGACCGTATGGTTAAAGCTGTCCGCCGGACAGCTAAGAAATTAAAATAAAGCTAACCGCGGCCTTGTAATCCGGCAGCTATGTGTTATACTTAATTGCAACAAGAAACACCCTGTGTTAAAGGCAAACTGGCAGTAATGCCGGGGCGCAAAGCGACAGTCCCGTAATTCGGGAGGCTGCGTTGCCAAAACGGTGGTTGTCGCAAAAAGCCCTGGCATAGGTTTGCCGGGTTTTTTGGTTAAAACCACCTGCCACGGTAGGTTTAATATAAAAAGCCGGTTCATAAGAGCCGGTTTTTTTGTTTTCTATGCCGGTTTTGTGTGATATAATCAGTGAAATAACAACGAAAATTTAAAAGCGAGGCGTATATGGAACGTTCAAGCAATCCTGTCCTGAAGAACAATATCTTTACTAAAGCCGGTTCGGTTGATCCCGCGTTGGCTATGACTATCCAGGGAACGGTGAATAAGACCTTGTTCCTGCTGGGTTTGGTGCTGTTAACCGCGGTATGGAGTTGGGCCAATCCGGCTAAACTGCTTTCTTGGTTCTGGCTTTTGGCTATCGCTGGATTAGTCGTGGCCCTGGTCACTGTTTTCAAGAAAGAATGGTCTGCGGTAACCGCGCCTGTCTATGCTATGGTCGAGGGGTTTATTCTGGGCGGGTTGTCAGTTCTAATGGAAAAGTCATACCCGGGTATAGTTATACAGGCTGTGGGGCTTACCTTCGGCACGCTTTTTTGCCTTTTAATGGCTTATAAATCCGGCTTGATCAAAGCCACGGAGAACTTTAAACTGGGGGTAATCGCCGCTACCGGCGCTGTCGCTTTAGTTTATATAGTGGATATAGGAATGGGTTTTTTCGGCGTCCGTATCCCGTTCATTCATGAAAGCGGGCTTATGGGGATAATCTTCAGCGCGGTCGTGGTGGTTATCGCTGCCCTGAACCTGGTCCTGGATTTTGATTTCATCGAAAAAGGGGCCCAGGCAAATGCTCCCAAATATATGGAGTGGTACGGCGCATTCGGATTAATGGTCACGTTGATCTGGCTCTACCTGGAAATACTCAGGCTTTTGGTAAAAACGCGCCGAAGGTAAATTCATCCGTTTTAACGGTTTTTCACCTGTTTAATTTGTTTGACAAAAACGCTTTTTGACCTATAATAACTTCTGTAAAACGCATTGCTGAAAAACAGGGTTTTTTGACTGATATTCCCGCCAAAACTATCCTAAAAAAACAGGTGTATTACTAATCACAAGCGAGGTGATGGCAATGAATAAAACGCGCAAAAGACTTTTTATATTATCGGTTATCGCATTATTATCGTTAACCCTTTCCGGATGCGCCTCTGACCGCGAAGCCCGCAGGCAAGCGGAGATGGACGCAATGCAGAAGAAATTCGCCTGGTGGCCTACCGACGCCCAGCCTAAGCCGGTAAAAGACGAAAGCCGCAGCGGCTATTGGTGGTGGCCAAGTCAGCCGGGAAGCGCAAAGCTTTGGGGTAACAGAGGTTATGTCTACTTAAACAAGATCATCTATGATTATAAATCCGAGGAGCTGCCGCCGGCAAAACCTCAGGAATTAAGGCCGTCACTTTTGGTCAAGAAGATCATAACGAACGTCAAGGTGTATTTTGATTACGACAAATCCAGCCTCAGGGATGACACTGTTCGGATACTGGAAGACGCGGTAAAGACCCTGGGAAAGAATCCCGGCGCTAACATCCTTATTACCGGCAATTGCGATGTCCGCGGCCCGGAGAATTACAACATCCGGCTGGGCCAGAAACGGGCCGCCAGCGTGAAGAATTTCATGCTTGATAACGGTATTGTAGAAGAGCGCATTAAGATCATCAGCCGCGGCAAGCTGGACGCGATCGCCCCGGTCTCCGACCTGGTGGGTATGCAAAAAGACCGCAACGCCCAATTTATGATCGCCGAGGTAGAAGAGGTCATGCTTCCGACCCCGGAAAGCGCCATTCAGGGGCAGGAGCCCGCGTCAAACATTCCTGAGGACGCTACTCAAGTCGAGGAAGGCAAATATATCCAGGAAACCGAAGAGACTATTGAAGGCGAAATCAAGGTCAATACTGAAGAATATACCGTCAAAAAAGGTGACTCGCTGTGGATAATCGCCGAGAAAAAATTAGGCGGCGGACACCGTTGGAAATACCTTTACGAGTTGAATAAAGACAGGATCAAGAACCCTAAGAAATTACGGGTAGGCCAGAAAATAGTCATACCGGTCGAATAAGTTTTTTATAGGGACCGGCTGGCATAGTTCTAATGGAAGGAGCCAGCAGTGGCAGCGAGCGCTTGTGCGAACACGAAGTTATCTTCTTTGTTAAAAGAGAAATATATAAACCTGAGCCTTAAGGAAACTAACAAGACTAAACTTATCGGCGAGCTGCTCGATCTTATCGGCCAGTCCAAGGAGTTGAAGGACAAAAAAACCCTGCTTAACCTTATCCTGAAAAGGGAAAAACTGGGTTCTACCGGCATAGGCAACGGCGTGGCTATCCCGCACGCCAAGTCCGACAAGGTGAATAATTCGATAATCGGGTTCGCCAGGCATAGCCAGGGAGTGGATTTCGGGGCGCTGGACGGAGAAAAGACATATATCTTTTTCATCCTCGCTTCATCCGAAGCCAATGTCGGCGGGCATCTTAAGATCCTCGCGGACATCGCGCACCTGGTAAAAGATAAATTCATCGTGGATCGCCTGAAGAACGCCAAAGATAAAAAGGAAGTCCTGAAGATAATAGCCACTTATGAAAAGTAGTTTGGCAGCCCGGTAGTTCATCCCCTTCCGTAATGATAAAAAAGATCATCATCCTTAATCTGTTTTCCCTGTGTATAGCTACCGGTTTATCCGCCGCTCCAGCCACGGAAAAGCCCAAATTGGTCCTTTTTCATTCGGTTACCTGCCATGAATGTGCGCAGGTAAGGGACGAATTACTGCCAGGTATCCGGGAGAAATATAAAAATAATATCGATATCGAATACCGGGATATCGCGGATATCGAGAACTATAAATTACTGCTGGGGTTGAAAGAGCGATATAAGGTAACAGCGCAGTTGCGCGTTCCGGTAATATTCATTGCCGGGAAATTTTTAAGCGGAAAACAGGCGATAACCAGCGGGTTGGATGATCTTATACTTCAGGCGTCGGTTGTTTCCCCGGGCAGCGCCGCGAATAATCCTGAAGTGGACCTGGTTGGTTATTTTCTTGGTTTTACCCCTCTGGCCGTGGTTTCCGCCGGGCTTATAGACGGAATCAACCCCTGCGCCTTTACGGTGATAGTTTTTTTTATTTCATTCCTGGCTTTGCAGGGATATCGCAGAAGAGAATTGCTGGTTATCGGGGTATCTTTCATCTTCGCGGTATTTCTTACGTACCTATTGCTGGGCTTGGGGTTATTCAGTTTTTTCTACAGCCTCAAGGGTTTCTGGATAATAAGAAGAGGGGTTAATCTGGCGGTAGGCGGATTAAGCCTGTGCCTGGCGGTATTGGCGTTTTGGGATTTTCTGAAATACAAGAGAACCGGCAATACCGAGGGGATGTCTTTGCAGCTGCCGCAGGCGGTAAAGAACCGGATCCGCGCGGTTATCGGCAGGCATTACCGAAAGCCCAAGGACGGCGTTGTCCCGGTTTCGCAAAAACATATTCTCAGCCTTGTCCTGTCAGCTTTGATCTCCGGATTTTTGGTTTCCATCTTGGAGGCTGTTTGTACCGGGCAGGTATATTTGCCCACGATCGCTTTTGTTTTGAAGGCCGCGCCGATAAAATTGCAGGCGTGGGGATACCTGTTATTGTATAACCTGATGTTCATCCTGCCGTTGGTAGCGGTATTTGTTTTCAGTATGATGGGGGCAAGCTCGCAGGATTTCTCACGGGTTTTGAAAAAGAATTTCCTGGCGGTTAAAATATTGATGGCGGCCTTATTTTTCAGCCTCGGTGCGTTTATTATTTGGAGGGGATAGGATGAAAGCCCTGTTCGGTTTATGCTTTTTTTTATCGGTATTAGCCGGCTGTTACGCCCAGGCTGAACCGTTAGATGAGGCGGATGGCCAGGCCGCGCAGGTTCAATCCGCTGACCCGTATCTCTGGGATTTCGGCGCGGTAAAGGCGGGAAAGCCTGTTGAACACGAGTTCATTTTTACGAACAAATCGGAAAAACCTTTTAATATAACCGGCAGTTATACCTCCTGCGGCTGTACTGTGTCAAAGATCGCCAGGAAGAGCCTCGCGCCAGGCGAAAGCACGGCGATCGACGTGGAGTTCAAGACCACCGGCTACAACGGCGATGTCCATCAGTTCATTTACGTGAATACCGATGATCCGGCCAATCCGGCATATAAGTTCACTATAAAGGCCCGCGTGATAAAATAGAAGGGTTGTTTTTAAATGTTCGAATTAAGATTGAAAATGGGCGTTTTGCTGGCGGTTTTATTCGGGATCATCTACGCGGTCGTTGTAATGCTCGGGACTTACGCCGGGATAAACGACTTTTATCTTTATCTGGTCTTTTCATTGGTCCTGATGTTCATCCAGTATATGATCGGCCCGATGCTTATTGAGTGGACTATGCGGGTAAAATACCTGAAGCACCAGGATAATCCCAAACTTTTCCAAATGGTGGAAAGCCTGGCGATCAAAGCCGGGCTGCCTATGCCGCGGATCGGCATCGCCCAGATAGCCATACCCAATGCCTTTGCTTTTGGCAGAGGGGTCAAAGACGGCAGGATCTGCGTAACCCAGGGTATCCTCGGGCTTTTGGATGACGAGGAATTAAAGGCTGTCCTGGCCCATGAGATGAGCCATATCAAGAACAGGGATGTGTTGACCATCACGATCTTATCGGTGATCCCGATGATCTTTTATCGGCTGGCCTGGAATTTCCTTTTCTACGGCCGCCGGCGCAGCTCCGACAGGAATAGCGGCAATACCGCCCTTATCGGGGTAGCCGCGTTCGCGTTTTATTTCATCACCAACCTTTTGGTGTTGTACGCGTCGAGGATCCGGGAATATTTCGCCGACCGCGGGGCGATCCTTTTGGGATGCCGTCCGCAGGCTTTGGCCTCGGCGTTATATAAGCTGGTTTACGGCTCAGCCAGGATGGATAAAGAGGAATTAAAGGAGACAGAAGGGCTAAAGGCGTTTTTCGCCAATGACCCGTCCCGGGCCATGGATGAGATACGCGAGCTTAAAGCCCTGGATAAGGATAGAAGCGGCACGATCGATTCAGCCGAGCTCCTGGCGGTGAGGGCCAAAAAGATCAGGCTGGGTGTCGGCGACAGGATGCTTGAGATGTTAAGCACCCATCCGAATATGTTGAAAAGGATAAAGCAGCTGGCCACATATCAATAAGTTTTTAAAGAAAAGGACAACCGATGAAAATCCTGGTTATCAATTCCGGAAGCTCTTCCATCAAATATCAGCTTTTTGAAATGCCCCAGGAAAAGGTCCTGGCTAAAGGTTTGCTTGAGAAGATCGGCGAGGGATCATCCGGGTATTTCCAGAAGAGCGTTCGCGGCAGCTTTGAGATAAAGAACCATATCGCCAACCACGAGGAAGGCATACATTTCATCCTGAAGATGCTCAGCGACCCGCAGCAGGGGGTCATCTCATCCGTTGACGAAATAACCGGGATAGGGCACCGCGTCCTGCATTGCGGCGAGGTCTATACTGAATCCGTAATAGCGGATGAGCGGGTAGAGAAAGTCATCGAGGAGTATATGGACCTTGGGCCTTTACACAATGCCCCTAATCTCATAGGGATCAGGTCCTGTAAGAAATCCCTGCCGCACGCGGTTGAGGTAGCCACGTTCGATACCGCGTTCCATCACAGCATCCCGGATTACGCCTATCGTTACGCTATTCCTTCGGAGTTGTACCGCAAATACAAGATCCGGCGTTACGGTTTTCACGGGACCTCGCACCGTTATGTCAGCCGCAAGCTGGCCTCGGTTATGGGCCTCGAACCGGCTAAAGTAAATTCCATTATCTGTCATTTGGGCAACGGCTGCAGCATCTGCGCGGTAAAGAGCGGCTGTTCCGCGGATACGAGCATGGGGTTGACCCCGCTGGAGGGGCTGGTTATGGGCACGCGCTCCGGCGATATCGACCCGGCAGTGCTCTTATATCTGGCCGGTAAAGGTTATTCCCCCGAGGCGTTGAACACCCTTTTAAATAAACAGAGCGGTTTGCTGGGTATTTCCGAGATAAGCAATGATATGCGCAATCTGATCGAGGCCAGGGAAAAAGGCGATAGCCGGGCGAAACTGGCGATAGACATCTTTTGTTACCGCTTGAAGAAGTACATAGGCGCTTATCTGGCGGCTTTGGGAAATACCGACGCCATTGTTTTTACCGGCGGCATCGGCGAGAATAACGCGTTCATCCGGGCGGAAAGCATTTGCGGCCTGGAAAATCTGGGTATAGAGATAGACCCGGCAAAGAACAAGGCTGCAGCTTCGGGAAAAGAGTCTTTGATCAGCAAAGACAGTTCCCGGATAAAAGTATATGTTATCCCGACCAATGAAGAATTGCAGATCGCCCTGGACACCTTCGAGATCACCCGTGATCATATAGGTTAGGAGCATCGTGGTCCGCCAACAGCTTTTTAAAAAATTATCTGGCAAAAACCTTTTGTTTAAAATATAATAAATGCAAATTATTCTTTAACTGCCAGCCAAGAGGTCAGGAATGTTCAAGATACTGGATAAATACACGTTAGGCCCGAAAATGCATTATGTCCTTATGGAAGCGCCTTTCATTGCCAGAAAGGCCCGCGCCGGCCAGTTCGTTATTATCCGGGTAACCGAAAAAGGCGAGCGCGTGCCTTTGACCATCGCTGATTTTGACAGGGATAAAGGGACTGTTACTTTAGTCTTTCAGGAGGCAGGCCAGACTACCACGCTTTTAGCCGGGATGCAAAAGGGCGATTTCCTGTTAGATCTTTTAGGGCCGCAGGGAAATCCTACTGAGATAGAGAACTTCGGCCATGCCGTAGTTGTGGGCGGAGGCATAGGGGTTGCTCCGGTTTATCCTTTAGCCCGGGCTTTAAAGGAAAAAGGCAATAAAGTTACTTCCATAATCGGATACCGCTCCAAGGAACATGTCTTCTGGGAAGATAAGATGAAGGCGGTATCGAATGATCTGCTTATCGCCACCAATGACGGCTCTTATGGCCGCAAAGGGTTTGTCACCGACCTGCTTAAAGAGGTAATGGCGGCAGGCAAGGTTGATATAGTATTCGCCATAGGACCGCCAGTGATGATGCGGGCGGTAGTGGAGCTTACCCGGGGTAAGCTCAAGACCATTGTCAGCCTGAATTCCCTGATGGTTTGCGGCATGGGTATGTGCGGGGCGTGCCGGGTCAATGTTGCGGATAAAACCAGGTTTACCTGCATGGACGGCCCGGATTTTGACGGCCATCAGGTGGATTTTGATTTGTTGATGAAAAGGCTCGAGACTTATAAGACAGAGGAATGCAGCTGCCAGTGTAAGAAACAGGGGGAATAAAATGGCTGTAGAGAAAAAAGCAGTGCATATGCGCGAGCAGGAACCCGCGGACCGGATCAGGAATTTTGACGAGGTCCCTTTTGGTTATAATGAGGAAGAGGCGTTAAAAGAGGCGTCCCGCTGCATGCAGTGCCATAAAAGCCCATGCGTGGAAGGATGCCCGGTGAACATAAATATACCTGTTTTTATTAAAGCGCTTAAGGAAAAAGATTTTCAAAAAGCGATCGATATCATCCATGAAAATGATTCCCTGCCCTGCATTACCGGCAGGGTCTGCCCGCAGGAAGAGCAATGCCAGAAGCTTTGCGTGATGAGCAAGATGGGCGATCCGATCTCTATCGGCAGGCTGGAGCGTTTTCTGGCTGACTGGGACTTGAATAACCGCGGAGAAAATAAAAAGGCTCAAACTTCCGGCTCCGCCGGCAAAAAGAAAGTGGCTGTGGTCGGTTCCGGCCCTGCCGGCCTTACCTGCGCCGCTGAATTGGCTAAGAAAGGATATTCGGTCACCGTCTTTGAAGGCTATCATAAATTAGGCGGGGTTTTGGTTTACGGGATCCCGGAGTTCAGGCTGCCCAAGGCCATAGTGGAGAGCGAGATAAACCTGCTCAAGGAATTAGGCGTGGTTTTCGCCACAAACATGCTTATCGGCCGGGCCTTGACCATCGAGGAATTGTTCAAAGAAGGGTATGCTGCGGTATTCGTGGGTTCAGGCGCGGGCCTGCCCAATTTTATGGGCATTCCCGGAGAGAACCTTAACGGCGTATATTCGGCCAATGAGTTCCTTACCCGGGTCAACCTGATGAAAGCGTATAAATTCCCGGAATACCATACGCCGGTCAAAAAAGGCGTGAATGTGGCAGTGGTCGGCGGAGGCAATGTGGCCATGGACTCCGCCAGGACCGCCTTGCGGCTGGGGGCTAAACACGTTTACCTTATCTATCGAAGGTCGGCAAAAGAAATGCCGGCCCGGGAAGAAGAGGTGGTCCACGCCCGCGAAGAAGGGATAGATTTCCGGCTGTTGACCAACCCTCTGCGTTACATCGCGGATGAGAAGGGTTTTGTGAAGCAGGTTGAATGCATAAAAATGGAGCTTGGCGAGCCGGACGCCTCCGGCAGAAGAAGCCCGATAGCGGTGAAGGGATCCGAATTCATTATTGACATAGACGAAGCTATTGTGGCCATCGGGAATACCCCGAACCCGATCATCGCCAGGACCACCCCGGGTTTGAATGTCGGCAGGCACGGCGAGATAAAGGCCGATGAACAGGGATTGACCTCTATCTCCGGCGTATTCGCCGGAGGGGACGCGGTTACCGGTGCGGCGACAGTTATTACTGCCATGGGCGCCGGCAGAAAGGGCGCGCAGGCCATCGATGCGTATATCAACTCTCGGAAATAAATTAAAATGATCTAAAAAACTTATTTCATAAAGTATCTCCTTATCAAGGAGGACCGTAAATGAAGAGCAGCCCTCGGAACATGGTGGATAACAAGATCATTGACCAGGTGATCGAGAAGTGCCGGGGAACCCCCGGAGAGCTTTTAGGGCTGCTCGAAGAAGTGCAAGGCCTGCATAAACAGAAATACCTTCCCACGGAAACGCTCGAATATATATCCCGCAAGACCAATATCCCTTTATCCATGATCTACAGCGTTGTGACGTTTTACGCGTTCTTCAACCTTAAACCCCAGGGCGATCATTCTATAATCATCTGCCGGGGACAGCCTGTCATACCCGCAGGTCGAAAAACCTGCTGGAATATCTAAAAAAAATGCTGGGATTGCATGAGGATGAATCCAGGCAGGGCGAGAAGATATTCCTGACCACCTCCGACAATAAATTCACGCTGAAGACCGTGGCCTGTTTCGGGCAATGCGCCCTGGCCCCGGTGGTTGAGATCGACGGGACCATATACAGCCATATGACCGAGAACAAGCTCAAGGATATAGTCAATCGCGTTGCCCGGGGCAAGCAGGATAGATCAAAGGGGGGCTCAGCATGAAGATCACCGGCCTTGATGGGTTGAACCGCGTTAAAGATAACGGCCTTAAGAAATATCTGCCCGGAATAACCCGGGTGGCTGTGGGTTTAGGCACCTGCGGCATAGGCAACGCCGCGGATGAAGTATTCAAAAATTTCAGCCAGGCTCTGAAGAAAAAGAAAACCCGGGCCATTCTGGTAAAGACCGGATGCTTCGGGTTTTGCGCGCAGGAGCCGCTGGTGAATATCCATATTCCGGGAAAACCGCTGGTCATTTTGCATAAAGTGACTGTCAAAGACGTGCCTGTTATAGTCGATAGCATCGCTAAAGGCGGGATCCCGGAGAAGCTCGCCTTATGCCGGATAGAGGAATGGGATCATTTGACCGGCAAGGCTTTTTTTGGTAAAGGTTTTCCGGATATTCCTCTTTGGAATGAAGTGCCTTTCTTTAAATGGCAGAAAAAAATAGTGCTGCGTGACAGCGGCCTGATCAATCCCGAGGATATCGAGGAATACATCGGCGTAGGCGGGTACAGTTCTTTATATAAAGTTCTTTCCGGGCTGCATCCTGAGGCGGTGATCGCCGAGGTAAAGAATTCCAAACTGCGCGGCAGGGGCGGCGCGGGATTTCCTACCGGCAGAAAATGGGAATTAATGAGGCAGGTCCAGGCCGACAAGAAATATATAATCTGCAACGCGGATGAAGGAGACCCTGGCGCTTATATGAACCGCAATGAGATCGAGTCCGATCCTCATATGCTCATTGAAGGAATGATCATCGGCGCGTACGCCATGGGGGCTGATGAAGGAGTGGTTTATATCCGGGCTGAATATCCGCTCGCGGTCCAGAGGCTGAAAGAGGCGATAAAACAGGCCAGGGAATACGGTTTATTGGGGAATAACCTGCTGGGGTCGAATTTCAGTTTTGACCTGCGGGTAGTTGAAGGCGCAGGTGCGTTTGTCTGCGGCGAAGAGACCGCGTTGATCGCCTCGATCGAAGGCAAGCCCGGAAGGCCCAGGCCCAGGCCGCCTTTTCCCGCGCAGCGCGGACTTTACGATAAGCCTACTACGATAAATAACGTCGAGACCTGGTGCAATATCCCGGTGATAATCGCTAAAGGCGGGGAGTGGTTTACCCTCACTGGAACAGCCAACAGCGCGGGGACCAAGGTCTTTTCGCTGGTCGGAAAGATCAAAAATACCGGATTGGTCGAATTAGCCTTGGGCCAGCCGATAAAAGTGCTGGTTTATAATATCGGCGCCGGCACAGGCACGCGCAAGAAGATCAAGGCAGTGCAGACCGGAGGGCCTTCGGGAGGGTGCATACCGGTGGAGCTGTTCGACACACCGGTGGATTATGAATCACTGAACGCCTTGGGCGCGATAATGGGTTCAGGCGGCATGGTGGTAATGGACCAGGATAACTGCATGGTGGACGTGGCCCGTTATTTCACGGAGTTCACCACTTCCGAGTCTTGTGGAAAATGCACCCCCTGCAGGGAAGGATTGTTCCAGGCGTTAAGGATATTGCGCGATATCAGCGACGGCAAGTCCGATCCCGGCCAGATCGGATATTTGCAGGAGCTTGGCGAGGGTATAAAAGATACCGCGCTTTGCGGGCTTGGACAGACCGGGCCCAATCCCATACTTACCACCCTTAAATATTTCCGCAAAGAATACGATCAGCATATCGAGGCCAAGCATTGCGACGCCGGGGTATGCCTGAACCTGTTCCTCTCGCCCTGCGAGAACAGCTGTCCTCTGCATATGAACATCCCGGGTTTTCTCTCCCTGCTTAAAGCAGACAATCTTAAAGAGGCGTTTGAATCGATCTACAGGGATAACCCTTTCCCTTCCTCCAGCGGAAGGATATGCCATTTCCATTGCAAGATGCGCTGCCGCAGGGAAGATATTGATGAGCCTGTTTCACAAGGCGAGGTCCATCGTTATGTGGCGGATAGCATTTATAGATCCGGCAAAGAAAAAAGCGTGCTGAAAAAGCTGGTTGAAGAAACGCTTGCGCCTACGCATAAGAAGATCGCGATCATCGGCGCGGGCCCGTCCGGACTGACCGCTGCGTTCTATCTGGCCCGCTTAGGCCATAAGGTAACCCTGTTTGAGGCTAATGCCGAAGCAGGCGGCGTATTGCGTTACGGTATCCCGGAATACCGGTTGCCTAAAAAGATCCTGGCCAGGGAAATAGGGTTTATCAAGAAGTTCGGCGTGGAGTTCAAGTTAGGCCGGAAAATAGATACCGAAGGATTGCGTCGGATAAACAAGGCCCATGACGCGGTATTCATCGCTACCGGCGCTTATAAGAACATGTCCCTGGTAATCCCGGGGGAGAACCTTTCAGGGGTGGCCAGCGGCATAGCGTTCCTGGAGGCTGTATCCGAAAAGCATAAGCCGAATATCGGGAAAAATGTTTTGATCATCGGGGCGGGCAATGTCGCAGTCGACGCCGGCCGCACCGCGCACCGTTTCGGGGCAAAAGTGACCATTGTTTATCGCCGGGACAAGGAAGATATGCCGGCTAATAAAGACGAGCTCTTTGAGGCTGAGCGCGAAGGCATACATTTTGTTTTTTACGCCGCCCCGAAGGTGATATTGGGCGATGAAAAAGGCAATGTCCGGGCGCTCAAGGTGAGCAGGATGATCCCCGGGGATTTCGACGCCTCAGGCAGAAGAAAGCCTGTTCCCACGGATGAGTATTATGAAATACCATGTGATACGGTTCTGCTGGCAATAGGCGAGCGGGTTGACGCCCAGTTCCTGCAGGATTTTGGAATAGTCTTGAACCAGAACGGCACGGTCCAGGTGAATCATTTTACCCTGCGCACCAGCATTGACAAAGTGTACGCGGGAGGCGACCTGGTAATGGGCCCGGCAACCGCGGTCGAGGCTATGGCGGACGGAAAGAATGCCGCCCAACAAATAGATAAGGCGTTGATGGGTGAGGACAGGTTCGGCCGGTTGTTCAAGAAATTCGATTATCCTATGCAGGTGCCGATGAATCCGGCTCTGGCGAAGAAGCAGACCGGGATGAAGTTAAAGGTAAAAGAGCGGCATCTGAATTTCAAAGAGATATCATCCGGGCTTTCCCAGACGCAGGCGCACCTGGAAACTCTGCGCTGTCTGCGCTGCGACGTCAAAAGCGACTAGGGGACGGTTCCTCGTTCTCTAACTCGTTAGCTGTCTGGAGGTTGTGAACACGGTATTTACAAATTATGCCTGATTTTGACAGGCAAGAGGCTTGTTATAATGTAATGCGCTGTAAAGGGTTATATTAAGAGGAACCGTCCCCTGTAAAGGAGAAGACTATGGTGAATATTAAGATCGATGGGAAAAGCTGCCAGGTCCAGGAAGGGACAAATATCTTAAAGGCCGCCCAGTCTTACGGCATTATGATCCCGGCTATATGCTATCTTGACGGCGTCAGCGAAGAGGCAGCTTGTTCGGTCTGCCTGGTCGAGGTAAAAGGGGCGAAGAGCCTTTTGCGTTCCTGCGTGACTAAGGTCGCCGAAGGAATGGAAATATTCACTAATACCGCGCGGGTGCGTAAGGCCAGGATCCTGAATCTCGAACTGCTTCTTGCCAGCCATCCCAAGGATTGTTTTGTCTGCGATCGCAATCAGAGCTGCGAACTGCGCAAGATCGCTTATGATATGGGGATCAGGAAGGTGCGTTTCCCGAAAGCAACAAAGCTCGAGATGGAGATCGATTCATCCTCGCCTTCGATCATCCGCGACCCGAATAAATGCATTTTATGCCGCAGATGTATCGCTGTATGCGCCAAGATCCAGACTGTAAGCGCCATTGATTCGATGAACCGGGGAAAGCTTACCAGGATATCAACTTTTATGGATAAGGGCATGGGGAATGTAGATTGCGTCAATTGCGGGCAATGCCTTTTGGTCTGTCCCACCGGCGCGCTGGTAGAGAACAGCCAGATCGCCGGTGTCTGGAAAGATATTGCCGATCCGGGAAAATTCGTGGTCGTTGAGGCCGCGCCTGCGGTTCGGGCCAGCATAGGCGAGGAGTTCGGTTATCCCGCGGGCACGCTGGTCACCGGGAAAATGGCCGCCGCCTTGCGCAGGTTGGGTTTTAACAAGGTCTTTGATACTCAATTTAGCGCTGACCTGACCATAATGGAAGAAGGCAGCGAGTTGATCGGGCGGATCAAGAATAAAGGAGTGCTTCCTTTGATCACCTCATGTTCTCCGGGCTGGATAAAATTCGCGGAACACGCTTATCCTAAGGTCTTGGAACATATCTCCACCTGTAAATCGCCTCAACAAATGTTCGGGGCTATCGCCAAGACGTATTACGCCGAGAAATTAGGCCTGGACCCGAAAAATATAAGCGTGGTCTCGATAATGCCCTGCACCGCCAAGAAATTCGAGGCAAAGCGTCCGGAAATGAACAGCGCCTTTCAGTATTGGAAAGATAAAAAAGGATGGCAGGATAAAGAAAGCTTCCCTGATGTGGATCATGTCCTGACTACCCGGGAAGCGGCCAGGATGATCAAAGAAGCCGGGATCGATTTTATCGCTCTTGAGGACGAGGATTTTGACGAGCCGTTAGGCGTATCTACCGGAGCGGCAGTCATTTTCGGGGCTACCGGCGGGGTAATGGAAGCCGCGTTAAGGACGGCTTATGAGGTGTTGACCGGAAAAACCCTGGAAAATCTGGATTTCGAGGGTGTGCGCGGATTGCGGGGGATAAAAACCGCCGAGGTTGACATAAACGGAATGTCGTTAAAGGTAGCTGTGGCGAATTCCCTGGGCAATGCCCGGGTTTTATTGGACGAGGTACAGGCCGGTAAGTCGCCATACGCGTTCATTGAGATAATGACCTGCCCTGGCGGTTGCCTGGGCGGCGGCGGACAGCCTATTCCCACGGACACCGCGATCCGCCAGAAGAGAAAAGAGGCCATTTATCAGGAAGACAAGAATAAGCCGGTGAGAAAGTCCCATGAGAACCCGGCGGTAATGGCGTTATATAAAGATTTCCTGGTTAAGCCTTTAGGAGAGAGGTCGCATCAGCTATTGCATACGCATTACCATGAAAGGGTTGTTTGTTAAATCAATTGATCTGTGATGAAATCGATCTCTGCCGGAAGCGCGCTTTATGAGTATTTATAATCTTGTGAGCCTTTTGGGCATATTGGTGTTGATGCTCTTGGCCTGGTCTTTCTCCAATGACAAGAAAAACCTGAATTGGAGGGTCATTGGCTGGGCTGTGGCCATGCAATTGATCTGGGCGGCTTTTATCTTCGCGTTCCCGGCAGGGACAAAATTATTCCTTTTTCTTAATGGCATCATTATCAAGGTTATGGATTCGGCGGCAGCCGGCGCCAGGTTTGTTTTCGGAAGATTAGCCATCCCTGTAGGAGGTGTCGGCGATAACGGAGAACCCTCTTTGGGATTTATCCTGGCATTCCAGGCCTTTCCCACCATAATCTTTTTTTCCGCGGTGATATCCATACTTTACTTTTACAATATAATGCAGATGCTTATCCGGGGATTCGCGTATTTATTCACCAGGTTTATGCGTATATCCGGGGCGGAGTCTTTAGCGAGCGCCAGCAACATATTCTTAGGCATAGAATCCAACCTGACTATCCGGCCGCACCTGGATAATATGACCCGTTCGGAATTATGCACGGTCTTGACCGCGGGCATGGCCACGGTCTCCTCGAATATCATGGCTTTATATATTTTCAGCCTTAAAGGCCAATTCCCGACCATTGCCGGGCATTTGATGTCGGCATCGATACTCTCGGCTCCCGCGGCTCTGGTAATGTCCAAGCTTATCTGTCCTGAAAAAGACCACCCTAAGACTTTAGGCCTGCATATCCAGCCGCATTATGAGAAAGATAACAACCTGTTCGAGGCTATTATTAACGGGGCTAACGCCGGCGTAAGGATGATCGTCGGGATCACTGCGCTGCTTATTGCGGTTTTGGGCCTGCTCGGGATTTTTGACCTGGCCCTGGGCTGGTTCGGGTCCGGGATCAATAAATTTCTCCATATCAGCTTTGTCTGGACCCTGCAGAATATTTTAGGCTATGTATTTTATCCTATCGCGGTGATCCTGGGCGTTCCGTTACAGGACGCGGGGACAGTCGCACGGATAGTCGGTGAA
>Ga0265297_10006540_pt1 | contig 16820 bp, 12 predicted proteins | sample Munlanlwell13791_FD_192502 | JGI IMG/M metagenome (GOLD analysis project Ga0265297, IMG submission 192502) | Leachate microbial communities from a municipal landfill in Southern Ontario, Canada - Leachate well 137-91 | ecosystem: Engineered > Solid waste > Landfill > Unclassified | place... | reverse complement strand
CAATCCGAACTTAGGCCGCTTTTATAGATTTGCTCCACCTTACGGTATTGCGTCTCATTGTAGCGACCATTGTATTATGTGTGTAGCCCAAGGCGTCAAAGGGACATGCTGATTTGGCGTCATCCCCGCTTCCTTCCTGCAGAGCAGGACAGTCTGACCTGACACTTGTAACAGGTCACAGGGGTTGCGTTCGTTTCCCCACTGAAGGGAACAACTCAAGCCACGAACTGACGACAACCATGCATCACCTGTCCAGTCGTCCTTGTGGGAGGGTCAACGTTTCTGCTGACTTTCGACTGAATTTCAAGCCTTGGTGAGGTTCTTCGTTTAGTTTCGAATTAAACCACATAATCCACCACTTGTGCGAGCCCCCGTCTATTCTTTTGAGTTTTAGCCTTGCGGCCGTACTCCCCAGGCGGATCACTTAACGCATTTGCTGTGCCTCTCAGAGGGTCGATACTCCAAAAAGCTAGTGATCATCGTTTAGGGCGTGGACTACCGGGGTATCTAATCCCGTTCGATACCCACGCTTTCGTGCTCGAGCGTCAGAATAAGTGCCAGTTAGCTGCCTTCGCCTTTGGTATTCCCCATGATATCAACGGATTTCACCCCTACACCATGAGTTCTGCTAACCTCTCACTCTCTCTAGTCTCACCGTTTCGCATGCACCTTCCTGGTTAGGCCAGGAGTTTTAACACACGACTAATAAGACCGCCTACGCACCCTTTATGCCCAGTAATTCCGGATAACGCTTGGGGCACTCGTTTTACCGCTGCTGCTGGCACGAGTTTTGCAGCCCCTTATTCATTAGGTACCGTCACTTTAGTTCTTCCCTAATAAAAGATGTTTACGTCCCGAAGAACTTCATCCATCACGCGGCGTCGCTCCGTCAGGCTTTCGCCCATTGCGGAAGATTCTCGACTGCAGCCACCCGTAGGTGTATGGGCCGTGTCTCAGTCCCATCGGTGGGGGTCAGCCTCTCAGCTCCCCTAAGCGTCATAGCCTTGGTAAGCCATTACCTTACCAACTAGCTGATACTTCGCAGGCTTTTCCCGGAGCGATAAATCTTTACTCCATAGAGACCATCTGGAATTATCTAACCTTTCGGCTAGTTATGCCAGACTCCGGGGGAAATTCCCACGTGTTACTACCTCGTTCGCCATGCCACACTCTAGACACGAAATAATTCCTGTCCACAGTGTGGCATTCGACTTGCATGCCTTATCCACGCCGCCAGCGTTCATCCTGAGCCAAGATCAAACTCTAAATAAAAAAGCATTTGATTTAGCTTAATAGAACGGAACAGAAGAAAAGCTATTTTCTTCTGAAAAAATATAAATTTGCACTGGTTTGTTTTTGATTGTTGTCCGCCTCAATTTACCGCCTAGTAAACCTTATCGGACACGCGTGATATTCAATTATCAACGAACTAAACAGCCATCTATTAAAAATAGACAACTAGGCCATTATACAGGAAAAGATACCCCCGTCAACCCCTTATTTGGGGCTACTTCTTAGCCTTAGCAAGGGCTTTGTTGCGTTGCCAAGCTTCCCAAGAAACAAGGAGACTAGGAGCAACAGCGATAGAAGAATAGGTACCAGCAACCATACCAACAAGAAGTATTACGGAGAAGAACCTCGTAGATTCGGGACCAAATAGATACAAACTAACCAAGACAACGACAGTGGTAAGAGTGGTATTGATAGAACGGACATAAGTGTCATTGATACTGATTCCTGTAACTTCAGCGAAGTCATTACTAGAATGACGATTAAGATTCTCTCGAATACGATCGAAGACAACAATGGTGTTATTGATAGATAGACCAAGGATAGCCAATAAAGCTGTCAGAAATAGAGCATCAGCCTCGGCACCATAGAAATACCCAAGAAGAGCCATGGCTCCGGCCGAGATAAGAATATCGTGAACAAGGGCAACAATAGAGACGATACCATACTTCCACGACTGCATATGGTGAGCCGAAATCTGACGGAAGGCAACAGCAATAAAGAGGATGATAAGGATAACAACCAAGCTGATAGCAATCAAACCTTTGCGTGTAAGTTCTTTGCCCAAGGTTGGACCCACTTCACTAAAGCGCTTCTCAGTAAACAAAGATTTGCCTTCTTGCGACAACACAAGATCAACCTTCTCCTTCTCGGCCTCAGTAATAACCTTAGTCTTAAGCAATAGACCCTTCTCTCTTACTGGTTGGACAGACAAACTTGGAAGATTGAGTGCGTCAAGAGAAGTCTTGAGTTCACTCATAACAGGACGAGAAGTGTTGTATTCAATTTCTAGAATTGTCCCGCCGGTAAAATCTGAACCCAAATTAAGGCCAAAGCTAAACAGTGCATAAATAGCTACTCCAATAAGAATGATGGAGCCAGCTAAGAAAATTTTTCGGTGTTTTACAATATACATATTTTTATTTTAGTGTTTTAAAGAAGGCACTCCCAAACAGGAAATTGACAACTCCGGCGCGACCACGGAAATTGAGAGCCAGAAGCAAGGTTCGGGTAATAGTAATAGCAGTAAACATACTCACGACAACACCCAAAGCAAAGGTTAAGGCGAAGCCCTTAATCAAGCTTGTCCCAAACCAGAAGAGAATGGCGGCGGAGATAATACTAGACATATTAGAATCACGAATAGATGTCCAGGCTCGACTGAAGCCTTCGCGGATAGCATCGTGCAAAGCTTTCCCCTTCTTAAGCTCTTCGTGAAGTCGTTCGAAAATAAGTACATTAGCATCAACGGCAATCCCAATAGAGAGAATAAAACCAGCAATACCGGCGGCGGTAAGAGTAACAGGGATAAGCTTGAAGATAGCCAGCATTATCATAACGTAAATAGACAGAGAGATCACGGCGATCAAGCCTGGCAGGCGGTACCAAAGGATCATAAAGATAGCGACGATAAGAAGACCGATCAAACCAGCTTCAACCCCCTTCTCGGCAGCCTCACTACCAAGAGTAGCGCCAACTATCTCAGTCGAAGCCAGGCTAACAGGTACAGGCAAAGCGCCAAGATTAAGATCACGAACTAAAGTCTTCGCCTCTTCTACTGTGAATTGTCCACTAATCTCTGCCTTGCCATCACGAATCTCTTCTCTCACGACAGGAGCTGAGATAATTTGCCCATCGAGCAAGATTGCGACTCTCTTACCAACGCTAACCTTAGTAATCTCAGCAAAAAGTTTTGCCCCTTCATCATTGAACTCGATGGAGATGGAAGGTGATAAAGAATTCTGGCTAAAGGAAACTTGAGAACGCTTCAAGAAACGTCCAGTCAGACCGGTCACCAGCCATGGTGTACTAGAAGCCTCAGAGTTTGGAGTAGAAGTTGCTCCCTCAACCATGAACTCGAGCTCAGGAGTAGCGGCGATCATCTTAGAAGCCTCTTTAACATCGGTCACGCCAGGCAACTCAACAATCAGACGATTTTGCAAAGTCCCACTCAGGGCAGAACTCTCGGTCTGAACGAGCGGTTCAGAGACACCAAAAACATTAACACGCCGCTCTATCACCTCACGGAGAGAAGACATAGCATCAGCAACATCGGCCGGCTTCAACTCAGTGACATCTGCTTCATAGATAAGACGGCTACCACCAGACAAGTCTAGACCAAGATGGAAGGGTCGATAGAAGCTCCACTGGGGATTAATTTCTGAATAATAATTGAAATAGCCAATAAGAATACCGGCCAAAATTAAGGCAATAGCCCAAAAACGGATTTTAGTCATATGGGGCTATTCTAACAAAATACGGCGATAAATCAACCCAACAATAACTGCTACCAAAGCCCCAAAAAGTAGCCCCACAATCACATCGATCGGCCAATGGACATGGGCTAGCACTCGGGCGAGAGAGACAAGAATCGCGCCCAAAATAAAAATTAAGCCAAGCTTCTTTTTCTGCAGGAAAACGCCCACAGCCAGCGCTCCCATAAAAGTGGCATGACCAGAAGGGAAAGCATCACCCCTCCCTGTTACAAATAATGGTTCAAGATTATTATAAATTTCGAACGGTCGCAGACTAGGAAAATTATATTTAAAGAGACTCGCCAAAAACCAAGCAAGGATAGCACTAAAGAGGGACAAGCCGATCAAACGTAAAGCCGAAATTTTCTTCTTGATAAAAATTAAGGAGATTATTAATCCCCCACTCATTAACCAAGGCAAGATTACCGCGCAAAAGTAAATTAAATATTCTGAATAAGTCACAATCTTATTTTATAATAAAAAAACATAGAGGTCGAACCTTTGAACAGCCTCTCAAGGTTCGACCTCGGGAACGGGGTTAAGAATTTAGATCAAGTAAATTTTTGAAAAGCATGACCACCGTAAGAGGCCCCACTCCGCCGGGGACAGGGGTGAAGAGCGAACATTTATCGGCACAAGCCGGATTAGCGTCGCCAACTAATTGTCCACTTGCCTCGCTCGTCCCCGCGTCAACAAGTATTACCCCCTCTTTTATCACCTCAGGAGTTATAAGGTCAGATCGTCCGACCCCACTCACGATAATATCGGCCTGTTTTAAAAGGCTATCAGGATCAGCAGTTTTAGAATCTACTACCGAAACATTCGCCCCTTCCCCCGTTAGCCAGATAGCCACCGGTCGGCCAACTAATTTTCCCTTACCCAAGACAACAACATTCTTCCCATCCAAACTAACTTTATTTTTTTCTAAAATATACTTAATCGCTTCCACAGTAGGGGGCAGAACTTTGGGCTCTCGGCCAAGAGCATCCACATCTTTCTCGGGTGGGATAAGGTCAAGAATTTTTTGCTCGTCGATTCCTTCGGACCCGTCCGATGACATCCGGGCAGGCAAAGGCAACTGCACAATGATTCCCTTTATTTTCTCATCAACAGTTAGCCTCTTAATTTCTTCAATTAAATCTACTTCAAGAATATCAGAGGGGTATTCATAAACAACAACTCCAATTCCCAAATCTAGACCAAGTTTTTTCTTCCGCTCGATATAACGCTTCGAGACCAGATCCTCCCCCACCCAGACAACAGCCAAACACAAATCCTTCCCGCGAGCTCTATCTCGCAAATCTTGTTTTATCTCCTCAGCTAGGGCTTTACCATCAATGATCATAGTTTAATCAAGATTGAGTAATTTCTTTAATTCAGCGATACCTTCTTCAAGGTAAACTTCGGGCGTCCAGTCTAAGTGCTTCTTGGCTTTTTTATTATCAGCTAAGGTATGTCTTGGTTCAAAACGAGCTGGCAAATACTGCACCTCACCACCAACAAATTCGGCCACTTTTTTAACCGAGTGATTATTGCCAGCACCAATATTAAAAATTTCTCCGCCGACAATCTCTTTCTCCATCGCCAAAATATTAGCACGCACTACATCATGCACGCTAGTAAAGTCTCGTGTCTGTTCCCCGTCGCCAGTTATCGTCAAAGACTTCCCTTCTCTTTTTTGCTTTAAGAATTTAGCAATCACTAAAGCGTAATCGCCTTCTTCGCTTTGGCGTGGGCCATAGACATTAAAATAACGCAAACAAACTGTTGGCAGCCCAAAAACATCAGAAAAAACTTTGCAATACATCTCACCAATATATTTTTGCAAACCATAAGGACTCTTAGGGTTAGCGCTCATCCCTTCATGTAGAGGCATTTCATCTTGGTCACCATAAGCCGAACTTGAAGCTGAATAAATTACCTTCTTTACTCCTGCTTCTTTGGCCGACAATAGAACATTAAAAGTTCCTAAGACGTTAGCGTCGTTTGTCTCTTTTGGATACTCAATAGAAAATTGGACTCTCGGCAAAGCGGCCAAATGAAAAACATAATCAACCCCAGCAAAAAGTGGTTTGATTGTATCCAGGTCGGTAATATCAACTTCATGCAAAACAGCCTTAGGATGAACATGCTCCCTCTTACCCCCAGACAAATTATCAATCACGAGGACTTCGTGATTTTTTTCGATTAGTTTATCGGTCAAGTTAGAACCAATAAATCCCGCTCCACCTGTTACTATAATCTTTGCCATATAATTAACCTTTACGCATTAATAAAATTTTAATTGTTTTGAGAACGATACTTAAATCAAGCCAGAAACTCCTGTTCTTAATATAATAGAGATCATAAGCAAACTTATCTCTTGTCTCGCTAATGGCAATGCCATGATGAGGCTCCCCCGCCTGCTGGATAAGGGCCCAACCCGAGAGACCCGGTTTAATAATATGACGAATATTATAATAAGGAATCTCTTGACTGTAAAGGGCAACGGGATCAACAAACTCCGGCCGTGGACCAATAAGAGATACGTCACCACGCAAAATATTCCAAAGTTGAGGGAGCTCATCTATCCGAGTCTTACGCAAAAATTTTCCCAGACGTGTCACCTTATTCTCTATCTTACCCCATTGAGCTCCATCGTTGGCGTTAGACATCGTGCGAAACTTAAAAAGTTTGATTATCTTGTTGTCCTTACCTACTCGCTCTTGGACACTAAAGAGAACACCTCCGTCGTCGAACTTTATAAGAAAATAAACAATGGGATAGAAAACAAGAGAGACCAAGCCAAGGCTAACGGCAAAGATAATATCCATCAGACGCTTAAGGCCATCATACACAGGCTTAGGGCGATTGGAAATGTTTTCCAAGAACCATTGCTCTTTAATAGATAAGACTGGCTCACGATCAAAAAGTTCTTCGTAGAGGTTAGATAAAGAAATAAAACGAACACCAGAAAAAATCATATTGTAGAAATGCTTAAGAGCTTGATCGATATCCTCATCGTAGAGATCGACGACAATAGAAGTAACACCAGAAACTTTAATATTCTTGATATCCTGATCATCGGCGATGGTGATGTTGTAATAGGGATTACTCTCTACCTCCTCGATGATGTCATCAACCTCTTGACCAGAACAAGCAAAATAAATCTTCTCGGGGACATTGATATAAAGCCTAGGCACAACCAAACTGCGCCAAGCAAAAATCAAGAAAAAAGAAACGAAAAGATCAATGAAGAGGAGGGTCTTAGGGGTCACTCCAAAATAAGGTATAAGATAGAAGAAGACAATAGCAATAGTAGAATTAATAACTTGAGTATTGAAGATTATTCTCGGCAACTTCCGCCTGAAGATAGAGGTATGTTTGCCATATAAGTCGGCAATATAAAAGACCACTACCCAAATAGCAAAGATAAAGGTGAATGGTCTTATCAACTGGAAGAGAAGATAGAGACTAGGTATCTCGGCGTTACGAATAAAAAGAGTCAGCCACAAAGCGACGCAGAAGAGGATAATATCACCCAGCAAAAGGACTAAGATCTCCTTTTTAGACGTAAACTTCATATTGAGGTCAGCATACACCAAAAAGTCGAATTATGCTATATTTAGCCAATACCGCTAGGGTATTTTTTATGACAAAAAAGACCAAAATCATCTATTTTATAACCAAGGGCAATTTCGGTGGAGCCCAACGCTATGTCTATGACTTAGCCACCAATCTCCCTAAGAACGACTTCGAAATAAGTGTTGTCTTCGGTGAGGGAAAAATCCTTGGCCAAAAACTGGCAACGGCCGGAATAAAAACTCGACAAATTGCAATGCTAGGAAGAGACATGAACCTAATGGCTGACTTCTTGTCGTTCTGGCAAATTTGGAAAATTCTGATCAAAGAGAGACCCGATGTGATACACCTCAACAGCTCCAAAATTGGAGGAATTGGCTCACTCGCTGGGAGATTAGCAGGGGTCAAGAAAATTATCTTTACTGTCCACGGTCTCGCCTCAAACGAAGACCGGCCAGCTTGGCAAAAAATTCTAATCAAATTTAGTCACTGGCTGTCTATGATCTTCTCCCACGAAATTATTACCGTCTCCGACAGTCTAAATAAATTAATAAATAAATGGCCCGGACTAAAAAACAAAGTAACGACCATTCATAACGGGATTGGCCCAGCTAAACTATTCGAACGCTCGATCGCCCGTCACGAGATATTACCTAGTTATATCGGCCGAGCCAAAGGGTCCGACCGGCCAGAAAAATTTTGGATTGGAACTATCTCCGAACTCCATAAGAACAAAGGTTTGGATTTTCTTATTGAAGCCTTTGCCTCTACTATCCGCACTCTGTTAGGAAATTCGCTTGGCTGGTCTCTTAATCTTGTGATCATCAGCGATGGAGAAGAGAGAGTAAACTTAGAAAAATTAATAAAGGATAAAAGGATGGAGGACAGAATCTTCCTCGCTGGCCGGATTGAAGATGCTCGTTCTTATCTTAAGGCCTTCGACATCTTCACCCTTACTTCTCGTACTGAAGCTTTCCCCTATTCTCTCTTAGAAGCTGGGCTTGCTGGCCTACCAGTGATTGCCTCAGAAGTTGGCGGGATACCCGAGATAATCACTGACCCCGAACAAGGTATTCTTGTCCCCGTAGGAAATATTGAAGAAATAAAAAAGTCTCTCCTCTTCATGATCAAGAAACCTCAATATAGAAAACTCGCCAGCGCCAATCTCAAGCGCCAAGTCCAAACCAATTTCTCTATCAAAAAAATGGCAGAGGAAACAATTTCGCTCTACAAGAGTTAGAACACAATTAAAATTGCTCGAGGACTAGCCTCGAGCAATTTTATTGTGGCCCGATAAACTCATTCTTGGTGTCGTCACGGTGGAAAGCGAGCGAATATTTGCGCATACCCATAAGAACACCGAGACCAAGGAATTCTACCAAGAGGTGTGATCCACCATAACTAACAAAAGGTATTGGCAAACCAGTCACCGGCATAATCCCAATATTCATACCAACATGGATAATAAAATGTGACAGAAACATTATAATCAAACCAAGGCCAAAAAGAGTCTCGAAATTTGTCGCTCCGAGCATGGCTGTCGCGGCCACTCGCCAAAGGATTATGCCAAAGAGCAGGAAGAAAATAAGAACCCCAATCAACCCCCACTCCTCGGCAAAAGCGGCGAAGATAAAATCGGTCTGATACTCTGGTAAGAACTTAAGACGCGATTGGGTACCATAACCAACTCCCTTGCCCAAGAGCTCTCCCGAACCGACAGCAATAGTGGATTGGAAAGCGTTATAACCAGCTCCCCGTACATCAGCCAGAGGATGGATAAAAGTCATAATCCTCTTTTGCTGATAAGGCTGAAGCAAGAAGGACCAAGCAAAGACCGAAGAGATTACGGCCAAAACAATTAATAACAAAAGGTGTTTCTTCGAGACTCCAGAGACAAGAATCATTCCCAACCAAATAAGAAAGATAATTAGGGCTGAGCCAAAGTCGGGCTGGACAAGAATAGCAACAAAAGGGACAAAAGCATAAAGCCCCGAAATAATGATATGGCGAAGGTTAGCGATCTCCACGTGTCGCTTAGAAAAGTATTTGGCCAAAATTAGAATTAGAGCCAACTTCATAAAGTCGGCCGGCTGAAGTGAGAATCCACCAAAAGAGAGCCAACTCTGAGCCCCTTTGGTCACTTGTCCAAAAATAAAAAGGGAGGACAATACTCCTACCACCGCCAAATAGAAAAAGACGAGAACAGAGCTCCGACGAAGGAAACGCCAATCAACAAAACTCGCCCCTAAGAATAGAGCATAAGCAAAACAAACCCAAGAAACTTGACGAGCAAAATAATAACTCTCCGCAGTAAAAGAGCTCATCGTAATGAGACCAAAGATAACCAACGGGATAGTAGCAAAAACCAGAATCCAATCAAGACGATTCTCTAGTCGACCCATTTTCCCCAAGATCGCCAACATAAATTAAGGCTGTGAGAGACTAAAAGCGTTGACCCGCCAGTAAGAATCGACATAAGATGGCTCAGCAGAGAAGGGTCGAGGCCAAGTGAAGTAAACCTCCTTCCGACTATTCGACCCTAAGCTATCGACGATAGTCTTGCTCGCAGCAAAAGTATTATTATTGATATCCGACAAAACAGTAACCACTTGGATATCAGAATAGGGAAGCAAACTACTGTTGCCTACCGAGAGATGGAGGATAGGCCTTGGCTCATTGGAGAATTCTCTCCGTTCAATATAGAGGTCCTTCTCCACTGGAGAGACCCTCTCCCACGGGGTCGAGGTTGGGAACTCGAGAAAAACCTTGCCAACAATCCTCTCCCCTGTGTCGACTCGACTCTCGAAGATTAAGAAGACGTCATTCGGGTTAACAAAAGTCGAACCCGAACGAGTAGTGATTAAAACATTGTCGGTATCATAGACAGAAAGATTGTAAGGCAAATTGCGATTGCCCAAAGTAGTATTGAGATTCTCCACGCGCGCCACAAGATCATACCAACCGTTAGTAACCTTAAGCGGTCGAACCCAAGAGATCTTAAGGGGTCGAATTTGCCCAGTACAAGCCAGACTACAAACTCCCCCACAATCCACCCCTTGCTCATCTTGATTTAATTTCCCATCAAAGCAAGACGGGGCTGGCTTATAGATAAAAAAGATAACTAGCCCAACAACAACAAAGAACCCCAACACCGTCAGGAAATAATTAAGTTGTCTTTGTCTCGCCCAGCCTAAAGCCATGATTACTTAAAATCTTAACACACTCCGAGGGAATTTTAAACTTGCTTCTCCCCTATTTTAACTTAAGATTTCTGAATGGTTGAAGAAGATTAGCGAGCCAAAAATCAGAATCAATAGAGCTCCGCTTGAATTTCTGCAAGAAATTATTAAGAAGGTTTGATTTATTATCTTTATTGGTTGGATAATGATTAGCATCGCAATCTACTCCGACATATTTGCCATCGTCGGGGTGATAGTCGGTACCGACGAAGTCGCCAAGATAAGCAACCTTAAGCATAAACATAGTCCATGCGTAACAACTACCACTAGGATTTTCAAGTTTAGTTAAATTATTCCTTAACCAATCAGTTAACTTCCCTCTCTGGCAAAAGTCTGTATAAGACTGGGCAGAACCTTCAAAACATAAACCAGTCTTAAATTGATGATAAGCCTCAATCCAGTCATATCCGGGATTCACACTATAAAGTGATTTATCAGAGAAGATGAAAACATTATCTCCGTAATAATCAGCTTCTGGTTCGCAACCAAAACCACCAAAACTTAATTTATCATACCCTGATGATTCAATATAAAGAAAAGCTGGTTTACAATTACGAAAGCTAATCTCACCCTCGGGGCGATTTGGATCAAGAATTTTTAAATTGAAATAGGGTGAGGTATTTTCTTGCTCTCCAATATCCTCTATAAAAGTAACAATAACCGAATGAGAATCAGGGATTAAAGATTGAAAAGTTTGATCTTCGTAAAGATAAACTCCCCAGTCTATACCTCTCACTGTCACTTCCATCGGGTAACCATAATCATTAACGTAAGATTTTAATTCCTGAGAAAAAAAGGCAGAATCAAGATTATTGACATATATAATCTCTGAATTAAAATAAACATTCCTTTGTACAGGACAAGTTGGGTTAGCATTCTTGTTGCTGATTAAAGAAGCTTCTGGAGAATAAAGACCAAGCTGAGTTTGCATCATATAAAGGATAATATTATATTGATTACCAGAGCCAGAAAAATAAGCGTGGTCTTGGTCAGAAGTGTCATTAGCCCATTTAGCAAGATCTTCTTCTGTTATAGTAATTCTAAAAAAATTACTAAGACTCCAATCTTTACCGCCTAACTCATTAGCTATTGTATCAAACGGTACTTCACACGGCACTCGACAGTCATCATTTACTTTAACATGAGCGGAAGATACAGAACCTTTGCCTTCTCGACTGAGGCAAGAGATAGTGTACTCATTACCCTCTCGGACACCAGTCATATAAACTTCGTCTTTTTGTCTTAAGTTCCAGCTATAACGAAGTGAGGTTGTGCCAACACCTTCAAAATCTTTAGCGTAAACTGGACTACAATATCTATTATCAAGTAGATTTTCGCAAGAGATATAACAAAAGTGATCGCCGAGATTTTTTTGGTCTAAATCCCAAGTTAAGCGGAGTTTAGTGGAGCCATTTTTCTCACACCATGGGCAAGCAACAACAGTGGCGGGAGTTGGAATGTCGCCAAGGTCTGGAATGACTTCAGGGGTGCAAGAAGGACCAGTTTCGAGGAATTGAGCGTGGGACGGGAGAGGGGCAAAAATCAAAAACAACATAAAAGTTGTGAGAAAAAGGGTTAAAGTTGTTGACCTAAGATTAAACATTGTTAGTTTTATCTAAGTTTGAAATTCTTAAAGACATTGAAAATATTATTAAACCAAGACCCAGGAGTGCTGATTCTGTTGGCCTTTTGGGCAAATGGATAATGATTTGCATCGCAATCCTCTCCTACATATTTCCCGTCGTCGGGGTGATAGTCATGACCAACAAAGTCGCCGAGATATACAACCCTAAGAACAAATTCAACTAAACCAAAAGAGTCAGCTTTACTATCGTAGACATTATCAAGGGTGGGAATCGATAACATGCCAAGTCTATCCTTCACATCGAGACGACAGTTATCCTTATCCTTATAAAGAGCAGATTTACAGAACGTATCCCTAGAAGAAATCCATGAATCAATCTTACTATCTCGGTATAAACCAAGTAAGAAGCCGTCATAATCAACAAATGGCTCTCTTGAAAACCTTCCAGACGGCGAAATACAACGATAATCTCCTCCAAAATAAGTTGCGCATTCAAATTTACTAAATTGCTGTTCGTCCAGAGGATCAATAAAATCAACTATATATTTATCATTTGTCTTATTAACAGAAGTAACAATCACAGAATTCTGCTCGCCGTCAATAATATTAGGGGTACTTACAATCATATGAATAGGAAACTTTTTGTCCGTATAGATCTTCATCTTCTCTAAGGTTGCTTTATTGCTAGAATACTCTGGTAGAGGACAACTTGAGTAGCCAGAACAACGACTATCGCCAATAGAGGAAATCAATTGATCGATATCTCCTTTATCACCAGACCCATACTTAAAGGAATTATCATCACCAATGGTATCATCGATCCAATCATTAAAATCCCTCTCCGTTATAGAAACAGGTCGGTCAGTAGTGGTAGTATTAAAAAGCATGGGGGAGATGTCATTGTCTAGAGATTTTTCACAAGCAATTCGGCAATCAGCTTTTACCTCAACAACATAACTCTCGCTTCGTTTTACTGTGTCATCGCTATTCTTTTTACAAAGTCCTTCGCAATCACCTGGTTTCCTATCTACGGGGCACTGTTCACAGCACATAACCTTATACCTGTTCCCTGGTTCGACTCCGAGAAAATAGGCGCCATCATCTGGCTGGATATTCATCTCATCGATAGAATTCCCGTTTCCATTATCATCGGGAGGGAAAGTATTTCTCGCAATCTTAGCACCTCCGGTGACAGAACTAGAATCCCAATAAAGAGCTCCATCACAACTACCACTATCATTACGATAACAACTAACTATACACACGGGATCATCGTATGTTTCTCCTATCAAATTCCAACTAAGAAGAAGCCAACGAGTCCCCTTCATTACGCACCAAGGACAAGTGACTGTGACTCTAGGATCTTCAAAATCCATAATATCTCCATTTAAAATACCAGTACCATTAGAGTAACAAGGATTCCCAGAATGGATAAAACTACCACCCGATTGAGAAGCAAAAGAAACAGTAGGGGCAAAAAGAGAAGAAAAGACGAGAAGGAAGAGTAAGGATGTTAAGAGGTGTTTAGTCATAGTCTTTTTCTATTTAAGAAACAGGTTGATAAATCCATCAGTGAGGAAGGATAAGGAGGCTGTTAATTTAGACGAGAGTGAAGATTGCGAAACTTCATAAGCGTCACAATCATCAAGGTCGCAACCAATTCCCGGTTGCATCGGGCGACCACACTTCATCTCCATCCCATTCACACAGACACACTCATCTACGAAGCAACCTTGACCTGACGAACCTCCACTACCGCTTCCAATATCAGACCCGGTTACAGCAAAAACAGAGCTAAAGGCACAGACGGTGCCCGGTGTGATAACACCAGCAGAGTTAGCTGGGCAAACTTTCCATTTAGTCTGATAACTCTCGTTGAAATAATTCTTAAGACTATCATCTTCAGGGGAGCTTATTCTGTTATAGACAATGGGGCCAATACCTTTGGTAATATTCACAGTGCCAGGAGAAGAATAAGGTCCACCGTCAGTATTAGGGGTAGTGACAAGAAGGAGACATTTTTCGGTCTGAGTTAATGTTGCCTGAGGATGACAAATTTGAGCTTTAACATACTTGGTGGTGTTATCGAAATTAGAGTGACTAAAGGTCAAAGTCTTACTGGTTCCCTGGAGCCAGCCGGAAGCTATATCGCTGATAGTGACAGAGCTAACGGTTGGATGAACTACGACCGGAGTTGCCTTTACTTCAAACGGTGCCGTAAAAACACAAGTCCCAGATGGGACTACTCCAGATGAAGACGACGGGCAAATTTTTAATTTACCCTGGTAAGGCTCGTTCCCATTTACTCCAATTGTTTTATCGAAACTAATTGAATTGTTGCCCACTAAATTTAGGCCGCTGACGACACTAATTCCTCCACAGGTCCAGGTGCCAGCATCAGGATTGAGCCTGCATGTTGTTACTTTAAGAGTATTAGTATCATCGGCAAAGTTACGGTAAGCCACATTAACAGTTTTAGTATCCCCCGCTAGCCAACCGTCAGTAATACCGTCAATGCTCGTAGAATAGATAGATGGATTAACCACAACCGGAACTGCTGTTACTAAGAAATTCGGGGTATAAGAACAACCAAGAGTAGAGGTTACAACCCCACTATCAGTAGACGGGCAAACCTTCAATTTAGTATAACCGTTAGAGAAATAGGGAGTATTGAGATCAGAAATGGGGAATGTTTTACTAATGCTAGAAGCACTACTACCAGAAAGATTCAAACTTGCCCCTTGTGGGAGAAGTTGGCAAGAAGAAGAATTCTGCGGATGACAAAAACTAATCTCTACCGTCTTAGTATCACCACTAAAATTAGCGTAATTGAAGTTAATGGTCTTAGCTGTATTCTGGGGCCAACCATTGGTAATATCGTTTATTCTTGCTGTACCAACAACAGGAGTAGGAGTAGCGCTGGGATTACCAATCATAAAAGAGCTCGTGTAGGTACAAATAGCTCCGGCTGGCACAACCCCAGACAAGGACGAGGGGCAAATCTTAAGTCGGCCATTATAGACTGTCGACCCGTTAAAAGTTGATGTGGAGTAATATGGAGTGATATCAATATCGTTAGCAATAAGGCGAGAATAAACCATAGCTCCTGTCGTCTTGTCGAAGCTAACAGCCCCACTCCCCGTTAAATTCAAACCAATAACGGGATTAATTGCGCCACAGAGATCAGTCTCAGGGTTACAAATACCAACTTGGAAAGTTTTGGTATCCCCTGTGAAGTTGCTATAATTAACATTAACAGTTTTAGTCTGACCAGAAACCCAAGTCTTGAAAAGACCCAGATTAACAGTCGCCGAAGTGATAGTGGGAACATTAAGCTTAGGACCAGTGATGGTAAAGATTGAGCTATAACGACAACCATAACTAGAAGCAGAGCCACTCAATGTCGAAGGGCAAATCTTTAGCATTGCTCTATAGCCGTCGTAATAAGGAGTAATTGCCGAATCTTTTGCAGTAATTCGATCATAAACAAAGGGCCCGATCGTTCTACTTATCCTAACATTGCCAGGACCAAAAAGGTTAAGGTTATCAAGAGGCCAGCCAAACCGACTACAATCATAGGTCCTAGGGTTACAGATCCAGACATAGAAAGTGCTATTTATTGTATCAAAATTAGTATACCTAACAGAGATATCCTTAGTCTCTCCCGCTGACCAAGAATAAGTAGGAGAATTCAGATTAATAGATAAAATACTTGCCGAGCTAACAGCTTCGACAATAAAATTAAAACCGACGACGCTAATAAAAAGAAAAATGCTAATAATTAATAAATAACTAACAAGTGAGCGAGATTTAATATTTCTCATATAAATACATTATAACCCCTAGGCTTCACTCAGGGCAAGGAGTAACACTAATAACCTTGTGCTTAAACAAGGTTATTAGTGTTTAGATAGATAAGAATTCGCTTCTCTGTTCCGGCGGCTAGCTACTCTCCCCTTACGAGTACCATCGCTACGACCGGGCTTAACTTCCGAGTTCGGAATGAGATCGGGTGTGACCCCGGCGTCAAACCACCGAAACAGAAGAGCCAATTTACGACATATAACCCTTCGGTTACACTCAGGGTAAAAATTGTATTGAATAAAACAAAATCGAAATTGTTAACCCTATGGAGTAAAAATCTTTCAAAGATTTTATAATGTTAAAACATTATTACTCAACAGGGTAAATGATTTTCAAAGTTCCTAATAGGAATGGACTTATTAGTACTTCTTAGCTAAACACGTTACCATGCTTGCACTTAAAGCCTATCAACCTAGTAATCTTCTAGGAGTCTCATAATGATAATTAATCTTGAAGTTGGCTTCCCTCTTAGATGCTTTCAGAGGTTATCCATTCCCGACTTAGCTACAGGGCGTTGCACCTGGCGGTACAGCCCTTAGACCAGAGGTCAGTCCACTTCGGTCCTCTCGTACTAGAAGCAGATCTTCTCAATTATCAACGCCTGCAGTAGATAGGAGACCAACCTGTCTCACGACGGTCTGAACCCAGCTCGCGTATCTTTTTAATTGGCGAACAGCCAAACCCTTGGGAGCTTCTCCACCCCCAGGATAAGATGAGCCGACATCGAGGTGCCGAACTGTGCCGTCGCTATGGACGCTTGGGCACAACTAGCCTGTTATCCCCAGAGTAGCTTTTATCCGTTAATCT
>Ga0265297_10006539_pt1 | contig 16823 bp, 19 predicted proteins | sample Munlanlwell13791_FD_192502 | JGI IMG/M metagenome (GOLD analysis project Ga0265297, IMG submission 192502) | Leachate microbial communities from a municipal landfill in Southern Ontario, Canada - Leachate well 137-91 | ecosystem: Engineered > Solid waste > Landfill > Unclassified | place... | reverse complement strand
CGAACAGTCGGCCATAGAATCAGTCGCAGGGTCAGAAGCTAAGGCGGCAGTCGAGCGCCGGATTGCCTATGAAAGGCATCGTTGCTGCGTCTGCGGCCAAAATGGTAGGTGGTTACCGCTTCATGAGGCTACCCTCGTCAGCGAATATAATCCCGAGTCTTTGCCTTCATGGCTTCACGGAGGTAAATGTAATCATGACTACGTATTATCCCATCGCAGTGGGGCACACCGAAAGGAATTAGAAGTTTTCCACCAACAACTGAAAGCTTCTCGCCATTAGTCTCGTTCTTTGTAAAGGGGTACCACCCCTTTTTTTATTCATCAGCCTTTTTTAAAGCATCAATAATCGGCTGCAACTCGCCATTCATAATTGAAATAATATTATGCCAGTTTTGTTTGATTCGGTGGTCAGTAATGCGGTCCTGGGGAAAATTATAAGTCCTGATTTTTTCTGAGCGATCGCCGGAACCAATTTGGGATTTTCTTTTTTCACCACGCTCTTTGGCTAACCGCTCTCGTTCGGCCAAAAATAGCCGAGAACGTAAAATTTGCATCGCCTTAACTTTATTTTTTTGCTGGGATTTTTCATCTTGGCAAGTCACTACCGTATTGGTTGGCAGGTGAGTAATCCGAACTGCTGAATCGGTAGTGTTAACGCTTTGCCCGCCATGGCCGCCTGAGCGAAACACATCAATCCTTAGATCTTCTGGTTTAATGGCAATATCAACTTCTTCGGCTTCGGGTAAAACTGCAACCGTAGCGGCAGAAGTATGGACTCGGCCGCTTTTTTCGGTTTCAGGCACTCTTTGGACTCGGTGGACGCCGCTTTCATATTTAAGATTAGAATAAACATTTTTGCCGGTAATTTCAAAAATTATTTCCTTAAAACCGCCGATACCGGTACGATTGGAACTTAGAATCTTCGCTTGCCAGCCTTGGCTTTCGGCATAATGTGAATAGAGCCGGAACAAGTCGGAGGCAAATAACGCCGCTTCATCCCCGCCGGTGCCCGCTCGAATTTCGATGATGATATTTTTTTGATCCATCGGATCAACCGGCTTTAAGGCAAAAGCTATGTCTTTTTCCAATTCCTTTTTCAGTTCCTTAAGACTAGCTAAATCTTCTTGAGCAATAACAAGCAAATCATCATCGGTTTCTTCGCGGAGCGCTAATTGGGATTCAGTGATTTGCCGTTCTATTTTTTCCAATTCTTTAATTTTTTTAACAGGCTCATTCAACTGGCTGAATTCTTGCGACATTTGCTTCAGCTTATTTGGATCATTAACAAATTGGGGATTGGCTAAATCCTTTTCTAATTGTTCATGATTTTTTATTAGGTCTTGGTATTTTTGGTCCATATATTTGCTATTGATATGAATCTACAAATATTAAGGATGGCTTATTTGTAGTATTTGAAGGTTTCAATGTCATTCATAGATTTTTATCGCTATAACAAAAACTCCCTTGCGGGGAGCTAGTGTTATAATAAGTTATTTTTCCTTGATTTTTCTGGGGGTCTTTTTTCTGATTGCTGCTTTTTCTTTTTTGGCCTTTTTGCCTTTACGGGTTGCGGCAATTTCCGTTTTTTTAGCCAATCTTTCCTGAAATTTTTCAACCCGTCTTGAGGTATCCACTAGTTTTTGTTTGCCCGTATAAAAAGGATGGCACAGTGAGCAAATTTCCACATGGATTTCCGGCACCGTTGAACCAACGCTAAACTGGTTACCGCAAGCGCAGATAACCTTGGCATCAGGATAATATTTGGGGTGAATATCTTTTTTCATAGGTATATTATCCGAATCTACAAATATTCATAGATTGGTATAATGTATTGGTGTATATTAGCACTATATTATTTTTTTGGCAAGGGCCTGTATTTTTTCTGCCGATAAAGGTTTTTTGAGTGCTGGCTGATGGCATAAGCACCAACCACGCTGGTATAAACCATGGCAAATTCGGCCGGCAGATGAAGTCGGCCAAAGGACAGGGGAGCACCAATGACAAATATTACCATAATTACAGTCCAGGCAATAATAAAGCCTTCGCCGATAAAATAAGAGATGAATTTGCTTCGCCAGCGGATATATTCTTTTTCGCTGACATAAATTCCTAAAATCGCCAGGTAAATTATGCCAATAACGCTTGCAGAACTATCAAATTTGTTGCCGGATAAAAAATCAACCGTAAAAAGAGCCATCGTCAAAAATGTCCAAAGGTTTAAAATAATCTTTAAGACCCAGCGGTCAGCCAAATTCTTCTGATCTTTATTTTTATTAAAGATTGTTATCATATTATTACTTTACCATAAAAGTTGACATCAAGGGAAGAAATAAGGTAATTTAGAGCTAGTTTAGTTGAGGTATCTTGGTTTAGAGGACAACTTGGAGGATTGCATATGGCTAAGAGAACGAAAGAAGTCGGTTACGGTATAATCGGCTGTGGCACCATCGCACCGAAACACGCTGAGGCGATTGCCGGTATACCCAAAGCCCGTTTCGTTGCGGTTGCGGACGTGATTGAGGCGAATGCTCAAAGATTCGCCCAGAAGTACGACGTGAATGCCTACGCCGATTTTCATGAAATGTTGAAAAAAGAAGACATCCAAGCCGTTTGCTTGTGTGTGCCAAGCGGTATGAGGCTGCCAATCGGTCTGGATTGTATTCGGGCAGGCAAGCATGTGATGTGCGAGAAACCGATTGAGGTGAATATGAAACGGGCAGACAAACTGATTGCCGCAGCGAAGAAGAATGGTGTCTTACTCAGCTGCATTTTCCAGAATCGTTTTCTGCCTGGGCCGAGTTTGACAAAGCAGGCCATTAACCAGGGCCGCTTTGGGCAGTTTGTCTCCTGCTCAGCCCACATTCCCTGGATGCGGCCGCCTACTTACTACACTTCAGCCAGTTGGCGCGGAACGCTGGAGTTAGATGGTGGAGGAGCGCTAATGAACCAAGGTATCCACCAGGTCGATTTGGTCCAGTGGTTTATGGGACCGATTAGCCGGGTTTTTGGGCAGACAAGAAAGAGGTTCCATCAGGAGATAGAGATGGAAGATCTCGCTGGTGTTCTTCTTGAATTCGAAAACGGCGCATTAGGTACCATCATGACGACGACTGCTACTTATCCGGGTAGTGCAGTGCGGTTTGAGATCTATGGCACCAAAGGTACAGTGGTTCTTGAAGACGGCAAAATCAAACTTTGGGAATTTGTCGATTACCCCAAACACAAAAAGATAGACGACGCAATCAAATCTGAAATTAAAGAAGGAGAAGGGGGATTGGGAACCGGTTCCGCGGCTAATGACCCAATTGTGGCCTTGAAAGGTGAAGGCCATCGGCTTCAACTCCTCGATTTTACCGAAGCTATTCAGTCGGGCCGTCAGCCAATAGTTGACGGCAAAGAGGCGCGGAAAGCCGTGGCGATTGCCCAGGCTATCTATGTTTCGGCTAAACTGGGAGAGCCAGTCGGCCTGTAGCCATAACAATAATGGAGGATAGTTTTGGAGGAATTTCATCGAGAGCGGCGTTTGCCCTCTCTTTTTTTATCCAACTGAACCCAAACCCTTGACAGCAATTTTTTAAGCGGCTAGAATAAAATTAGCACTCTAAGCAGGAGAGTGCTAATAAACTAAGATTGCTAAATTTAGCAAAAATGAATCCACGCCAGCAAAATTTACTTAAAATCATTACCGGTCAGTATATTAAAACTGCTTTACCGGTCAGTTCGCAATTAATCGCCCAGGCTGGCAGTTTTGACCTTTCTCCAGCCACGATTCGCAACGAGATGGCCGACTTGGAGCAACAAGGCTATATTTTTCACCCTCATACTTCAGCCGGCCGGGTACCGACGCAAAAGGGCTATCAGTTCTACGTTGATAATTTTTTGAATGAACCGAGATTAAATAAAAAGCAGCAGGATTCCTTGGATCAATTAGCCAGGCCGTTTAAGCAGTTTGAGCCGTTAATGGCCAAGGAATTAGCCAAAGGCGTGGCGGAATTCAGCCAGGGCGCGGTTTTTGTCGCTTTTTCACCCAATGATTTTTATTATACCGGCCTTTCCAATTTATTTTCCCAGCCGGAATTTGCTGAACAAAGATTGATTTATAATTTAAGCCGGGTCATTGATCATTTGGATTTGGTGCTTGGTAAAATTTTTGGTCAAATTGGTTCAGATATAAAAATTGCTGTTGGCAAAAATAATCCGATTGCTCATGATTGCAGTGCAGTTATTACTAAGTATCAAGTGAAAAACCAGCAGGGAATTTTGGGAATTTTGGGGCCAATGCGCATGGATTATCAGAATAATTTTAGTTTGATTAAATATAGCCAGGAATTGATTAGCGCTAAATAAGAAATAACAATTGAACAATGCAACAATCAAATTCTCTTGCTCAATTGCTATATTGTTAAATTGCTAATAAAAATATGGATGATAAAACCCAGGATAACGACATCAATATCGACGAGCTTAAGTCAGAGCTTGAGCTGGCCAAAAAGAAGGCTGAAGAGCATCTTAACGGTTGGAAGCGGGCCAAGGCCGATTATTTGAATTTAAAAAAGGAAACCGAGAATCGCCAAATGGAACTAATTCAGTTTGCCAATGCCGCTTTAATTGCCCAGCTTTTGCCGATTTTTGATCATTTCAAGCTGGGTTTGCAGCATGTGCCGGTTGAACAGAAAAAGGCTGATTGGGTAGTGGGTTTTTTCCATATCAAAAAACAGTTTGAGGATTTTTTAAAGCAGCTCGGGATAGAAGAAATTAAAACCGTTGGGGAAAAGTTCAATCCGGAATTTCATGAAGCAGTGGTTCATGATAAAAAGGAAGGGTTTGAGCCAGACATGATTTTTGAAGAAGTAAAATCAGGATATACATTGCACGGCAAGGTGATAATGCCTGCCAAGGTAAAGGTAGCGAAATAACAATGTAACAATTAAACAATTAATAATTAAATCCAGCTTTTCTCGGCTATTCCGAGAAGCTGCAAGGAGAATAAAATTATGTCATTAATCAAATGGACTCCGTTGATTGAGCCGTTTGAAGATATGGAGCGGTTCATGGGCCGGCAAGCCATGCAGGGTTTTACCCCGGCCATTGATGTTTATGAAACCAAGGATGAAGTGGTGGTGGAAACCCCGCTGGCGGGTATTGATCCTAAAGATGTCGATATTTCCGTAGAGAATGAAATTTTAACGATAAAAGGCGAGACTAAAAAGGAATCAGAAGTTGAAGATAAGAATTATTACCGCAAGGAAGTGGCCAGCGGCAGTTTTTTTCGGACTGTGGCCCTGCCTTCGCGGGTAGTAGCTGATAAAGCCGAAGCTTCGTTTGCCGACGGAATGTTAAAAATTGTTATTCCTAAGGCTGAAGAAGCCAAGCCTAAGACGATTAAGGTTCAGGTCAAGTAAAGACTAAGCTTATTGCTAAATTGTCACATTGTTAAATTGATATAAAAACAATTTAACAATGTATCAATATAACAATTTAATAATTAATAATAAACCAAATACTATGCCAAAAATTTTAGGAATCGATTTAGGAACCACTAATTCCTGCATGGCCATTATCGAAGGCGGCGAGCCAAAGGTCTTGGAAAACTCCGAAGGTGCGCGAACCACGCCTTCAGTGGTTGCCATTAATAAAACCGGCGAGCGGCTGGTTGGTCAAATCGCCAAACGCCAGGCCGTGACTAATCCGGAAAATACTTTGTTTTCCATTAAACGGTTAATTGGCCGAAGATGGGAAGAATCAGAAGTCCAGCGTGATGTCAAACTCATGCCGTTTAAGATTGTCAAAGCCGGTGAAGGCGTCAAAGTAGTGATGTCGGGCAAGGAATACACGCCGCAAGAAACTTCAGCGATGATTTTAGGCAAGCTAAAAGCGGATGCGGAAGCCAGACTTGGGGAAAAAATTACCGAAGCCATTATTACCGTGCCGGCTTATTTCAATGATTCCCAGCGCCGGGCGACAAAAGACGCCGGCGAAATTGCCGGTTTAAAAGTTAAACAAATCATCAATGAACCGACAGCCGCGGCTTTGGCTTACGGCTTTGAAAAGAAAAAGGGCCAAAAAATCGCAGTCTATGATTTGGGCGGCGGCACTTTTGATATTTCGATTTTGGAAATTTCTCAAGATACCGTTGAAGTCAAATCAACCAATGGCGATACCCACTTGGGCGGTGATGACTTTGATCAAAGATTAATTGAATGGATTATCGCTGAATTTAAAAAAGATCAGGGGATTGATTTATCCAAAGACAATTTAGCTTTACAGCGGATTAAAGAATCAGCGGAAAAAGCCAAAATCGAGCTTTCTACCGCCCAAGAAACGGAAATTAATCAGCCGTTTATTACCACTGACTCCAGTGGACCAAAGCATTTAGTCTTGAAATTAACTCGAGCCAAACTTGAAGAATTAGTCGGCGATTTAGTGGAAAAAACCTTGGAACCTTGCCGCAAAGCGTTAGTTGATGCCAAATTAGAGACAAAAGATATCGAAGAAGTCGTGATGGTCGGCGGGATGACGCGGATGCCTTTGGTACAAAAGACAGTAGAAAAGTTCTTCAATAAAAAGCCAAATATTTCAGTCAATCCCGACGAAGTGGTTGCTTTAGGGGCTGCGGTTCAAGCCGGTGTTTTGCAAGGTGATGTCAAAGATGTCTTACTTTTGGACGTTACGCCGTTGACTTTGGGCATTGAAACTTTGGGTAGCGTGGCGACGCCATTGATTGAAAGAAATACCACTATCCCAACTACCAAATCGCAAGTCTTTTCCACTGCCGCGGATAATCAGCCGTCAGTTGAAATTCATGTTTTGCAAGGTGAACGGCCGATGGCCCATGACAATAAGACTTTAGGCCGGTTCATTTTGGATGGAATTCCGCCGGCACCCCGCGGTATGCCCCAAATTGAAGTGACTTTTGATATTGATGCCAATGGCATTTTGAATGTTTCCGCTAAAGATCGAGGTACGGGCAAGGAACAAAAGATTACGATTACTGCTTCTTCTGGCCTTTCTAAAGAAGAGATAGAAAAGATGAAACAAGACGCTGAAGTTCATGCCGAAGAAGATAAAAAGAAAAAAGAGCTGATTGAGGCGCGTAATATGGCTGACACCTTGATATTCAGCACCGAAAAGGCCTTAAGAGATGCCGGTGATAAAGTTCCGGAAGCGGACAAAAAAGAAATTGAAGCCAAGACTGAAGAACTAAAGAAGGTCAAAGATGGTGAAGATTTGGAAGCGATTAAACGCCACAGCCAAGAATTAAGTACTGTGGCCCAAAAAATCGGTCAGGCCATGTACCAGCAACAACAACAGCAACAAGCCAATCAACAGGCCGGTGGCCAAACTAGTGAACAAAAGAAACCCGAAGAAGGCGAAGTGGTTGATGGTGAAGTTGAGGATTCTAAGAAATAAACCCGCCTTCGCCCCTCGACTCTTTTTGGTTTATTTAAAGTCGCTCGGGGTTACGGCGAGGTAAATAAGAAATTAAAAAATTAAGAAAATAATGGCGGGGCGTTCCTGCCCCGCCTTGATATTAGTTGACATTAAAAATATATTTTGCTAACTTTAAGATGGTTTCAACTAAACTTGATGTCTTACAACCCTATAAGGAGGGATAGAGATGGTAGCGACAACGGAAACGGAAGTAGAGAAGGTTATACTTGATCCAAGTTGTGTGTTCGGAGCGGAAACGACGTCTTGGTTTGGTGATATCGCCCGCTTACTGAGAGTAGGAGAAGGTCGGGTGGGAAATCATAACGAGTGGCCGTTTTGGTTTGAGGTTGCGGGCGGAACAGATGTTGATTGCCTGCCCAAGGAGTGTCCAAAAACCGGGGCAGTTATCCTGATTTTCACAAGTAAAGGCCGGATTGACCGCTATGTTGTGATCAAGCCGGGCTGGGTAGTCTGCAAATACTGTGCCAATCACGAAGAAGAATATGAGTATGAACTGTCAGGGCCTGGCCGTAGAATTGGGCAGTATAATATTTGGCAGACTAGGAGAAGAGGCATTTGTGGAAGTTATCTTGGCACTATCTCCCGAATTGTCATTATTCCGCCGCAGTAAGAAGCGACAGTTTAGATCTTAGTTGAACCAATGAGGTTAGCGAATCACTTTTGCTTCCTCTTTTTATTAACATAAATTTATGGAAAATCAACCTAAGGAAAATCAAATTCAAATCAGAGACAATTTTGCCGGCGGCGAGTATGCCAATGCTATGAGCGTTGGCCACGCCAAGGAAGAATTCTTGCTGACCTTTTTGAATATCGTGGCGCCAACCGGCCGCGTGGTTGGCAAGATTATTACCAGTCCCGGCCATTTGAAGCGGATTATCCGGGCATTGGATGAGAATTTAAAAAAATATGAAGCGGCTTTTGGCAAAGTCCAGGAAGCCGAAGCGCCTAAGAGTGAGATTGGCTTTAAGGCAGAAGAATAAGAAATTAACAATTGAGCAATTGAACAATTTATTCTGCAATTGTTCAATTGTTACATTGTTAAATTGTTAACTATTTAATATCTTTTTTACTCTGATCTAGACCCATGGCAAAAGACTACTACAATATTCTGGGCGTGACTAAAGGTTCCAGCCCGGAAGAAATCAAAAAAGCCTATTACAAAATGGCTCATCAACACCATCCGCACAAAGGCGGCGATGAAGCGAAGATGAAGGAAATCAATGAGGCTTATAGTGTTTTAGGCAACGCTGAAAAAAAAGCCCAGTATGACCAATACGGCTCGACTTTTGAGCAAGCCAGAAGCCAGGGTGGCTTTGGCGGCTTTAATGGTTTTCAAGATTTTTCCGATTTTGCCGAAGCTTTTCGGAGCGGCTCTGGAAATAGCGGCGCGAATTTCTCTTTTGATCTTGGCGATATTTTTGGTGATTTATTCGGTACGGGTTCAAGCCGCACCAAGTCACGCCGGGCCAGTAAATTTCAGGGCGCAGACATTGAAGCCGAATTGACTCTTGATTTTCAGGAAGCGGTTTTCGGCACGGAAAAAGAACTTAGCTTGAATAAAAATAGCGTCTGCCAAAAATGCAAAGGCGAAGGCGCTGAACCGGGCGCCAAAGTCACGACTTGCTCAACTTGCCGGGGAACCGGCCAAGTGGTGAGAAATATGGGTTTTGGCATTGGCTTTCCCAGTACTTGCCCGGCCTGCGAAGGTACGGGTAAAAAAGCGGAAAAAGAATGCAGCCAGTGCCGCGGCCAGGGGGTAACCAAAGAAACGGAAAATATCAAAGTTAAAATTCCAGCCGGCATTGATAATGGCCAGACTATCCGCTTAGCCGGCAAGGGCCAGGCCGGAAACAAAGGCGGCTTGGCCGGTGATCTTTATTTGCGAATCAAAGTTTTGCCCGATTTGCGGTTTAAGCGGTCTGGCTTTGACTTGAAAATGAAAACCGAAATTTCTTTTACTCAGGCGGCTTTAGGTGCTAAAATTGAAATTGAGACAATCGATGGCGCAGTCCGGCTAAAAATCCCGGAAGCTACCCAAAGCGGCAAGGTTTTCCGGCTTAAAGGCAAAGGCGTACCGATTCTTCACGGCCGCGGCCGAGGCGACCAGCTGGTTGAAATTATCGTCAAAACGCCCTCTCGGTTAAGCCGCCGGCAGAAGGAGCTTTTAAAAGAATTGGAAGATGAGATATAATTAGCTTAAGTCTTTCTATTGCCAAATTGTTAATTAGATAAAACGCCAACAATTTAACCATTTAGCAATGTAACAATTTATTTTATGGATTTAACCACGGCTACAACTACTTTAATGGATTTAGCCAATGCTTTTCAGGGACAAGTCGCACCAGTGGCTGACCAGGCTACAGCTGGCGGCAAAGACATCTGGTTTAGTTTTTTGGGAATTGACTGGTCAACGCCGACCTGGGATATAATCATCCTCTTATTTTTTATCATCAGCGTCTTGGTTTACAGCTTTACTTTGGGTCGTGATCGGATTGTTTCTATTTTAATCAGTACTTATTTAGCTTTGGCGGTTACCACCAATCTGCCTTATATGGATAAGCTGACATCAATGATAAATAGTATTTCTTTTTTTTCTTTTCAAATTTCTGCTTTTCTGATCGTCTTTGCCCTCCTTTTTGTGTTTTTGTCGCGCAGTGCCTTGGTTCAAGGCTTCAGCAGTCTTTCCGGCGGCTGGTGGCAGGTAATCATATTTTCGCTTTTGCAAGTCGGGCTTTTGGCCAGCATTATCCTTTCGTTTTTGCCCGGTGTTGCAGTTGAGCATTTATCATATTTTACCCGAACAGTTTTTTTAAGCGATTTAGGAAAATTTTGCTGGATTGTTTTACCGATTTTGGCCTTGGTTTTTTTCAAAGGACGAGGTTCAAGATTTAACTTCCGCTAGAATTCCGCCCCTTCGCAAGTGGAGGTTAGGAGGGGTTCAGACTAGCTTTAAATAACCGCCATGGCCCTATCGTCTAGTTGGCCTAGGACACTAGGTTCTCATCCTAGAAACTCGGGTTCGAATCCCGGTGGGGCTACCAAGAGCACTAAAGGTGCAAGTAACCGAGAGGCCTTGCATTTGGAATAAATAGAAAAAGCCGAGAGATTTGCTCTTGGCTTTTTCTATTTATTTGATTAATATAATTTTTTGTTTAGAGTAGCACTATTGATATTATATCTGCCTTTTATTAAGATAAAGTCATAACTTAACCGATCAACATAGCGCGCCATTTTTGGCGTGTTTTTTGTTGCAGATTTTAGAGACAGCAGAGTAATTTTTACGTTGACAGAAATCAGCAAATATTCTAAAATGAAACGTTAAAGGATTGGCCTTTAACTGAACATTGAAAATTCAACTATAGGAGGTCGGAACAATGGCTAAACGGTTTACGCGTTGCCGGGAAAATTTCGTATGTGACCACTGTGGTCAAGAAGTGGTCGGCAATGGGTATACTAACCATTGTCCGCACTGCCTGCACAGTAAGCATGTTGATATCAATCCCGGAGACAGAAAGCATCAGTGTCATGGCTTGATGCAACCAGTTTCGATTGAAGTCAAATCGGACAGCTATGTCATTACCCATCGTTGCCTTAAATGCGGAGAAGAGAAGCGCAATCGGTCGGCTTCTAATGATTCCGTTGAGGCAATTATTGAGGTAATGAAATTGCAACATCCAGAGAGGCGGTGATTGTCATGGAAGAAATCCAGATCCCAAGTGTTCCTCACCTTGTCCATATCGAAACAACCTATGCCTGCAACGGGAAATGTGTTTTTTGCTATAACCCGTCGCGAAACATACCTTTTGATAAGAGCAAGGTTGATCGGATTGTTCACTCGATTTACGAATCATGGGTTCCGCACGTCTACCTAATTGGCGGGGAGCCATCGCTTCTAGGAGTCAAACAACTCAATGAGTACATTGAACTCCTGGCTGACCGTTCATCAGTGACGATTGTAACCAACAGCTTGTTGTTTCTTGACGGGCTGTCGAATCGCCTTGCCTGTATTGGAATTCCAATTCATGGCAATCAAGAGACACATGAGCGCCATACTCTGGTATCGGGCGGTTACTCCAAGATGATCAAGAGTGTCAAGCGCTATGTTGATGCCGGGTTTGACGTTCGCTGCATTCCGGTTTTGACTGCTTGGAATTTTGATCAGATATACGAAGTCATTCGTTTGGCAAGCCAGCTCGGTATGGAAAGCGTGTTTGTTGATAGGTTTGAAGACGGCGGTTTGGGTAACAAGAAATCGTCGGAACTCAAGCCGTCGTTGGATCAGTTTAAGGTTGCTTTAACCCAAATGATCCAGGCCCGCGATGATTTCGGCTTAGCAGTCGGTTTCGGCACCGCCATACCTTACTGCCTTGATGAACGTTTGATCGCCGAGAACATGTTCGCCAACTGCGGAGTCGGTATTACTTTCGCCGCAGTCAATCCAAACGGTGATGTCCGGATCTGCAACCAGTCTCAGATTATCTACGGTAATGTCCTTGCTGAACCTATTGAGCAAATCTGGAAGAAAGATCAACTTAGGGAATTCAGGGATTTATCTTGGGTGACCGAACCTTGTCGTTCTTGCGCCGCGCTGAATGAGTGCCTTTGCGGCTGTAAGGTCGATTGCAGTTGTTCATCGGGTTACTGCGTTGACTATGCGGTCCGCGGTTTCGCCAAGCCGCTCAATCCTGTCACCAGAGTTCCATCTCGCGAATTGTCCATTGCCTTTCCAGAAGGCTACCGGCGATTAGAAGTTGATTCGTTCACGAAGTTGAATGTTTTCCATCCCGAACCATACTTAGTAACGCGCTACCAAACAATCAATCTTGATGAGGCGGCCGTTGATATTGTTCGGGAAATGATCGCCGAAGGTCGGTGCGATGAATCAGTAATAGTGAGCCGTTTTGCGGATTCCATTAAAGAACCGGAAATCAGATCGTTTGTCACCAAACTGATCGCTATCCAGGCCGTCCGGGAAATCTAACCAGAAAGGAGGTGGTTGCAGTGTCTGGATTGTTTAAAGAATGGCACTGGGAGATTACCAGACGGTGTAACCTGCACTGTCAACATTGTCTGACTCGCTGTGGCCATCCCGCTCATAGTGAATTACAAACTCCTGCTGCCGTTAAGGCAATTGGATCTATGGCAGAGCTTGGCTGCACTTCATTAATGATCACCGGTGGTGAACCATTAATGCGCAGTGACCTGTTCGTCCTGCTTGAATCCGGCTTTAGTCGCGGTATATCATTAGGGCTGTTAACCAATGGTTTTCTGGTGGATGAGCAAGCTGCCAAGCGGTTTAGCGCTTACACCAAGACAGTTGGCGTCAGCCTCGACGGTGCTTCAGCTAAAACCCATGATGCTTTGCGCGGCCAGCAGAGTTTTCAGTTTGCTTGCCGCGCGATTAAACTACTGACTGCTTCTCAGTCGATGGCGGTTTACATCACGGTGTCAGCTCTGAATATCGATGAGATCCATTGCATTGTCGATATCGCCCTTGAATTAGGCGCAAGCCGAATTCATGTTTCAGAGATTACCATCGGCGGACGAGCGAAAGACAATAGTAGCCATTTGGGGCTTAAGCCAAAACAAAAGGAATTGCTAAGGCAAATAGCCCAGACGATGACCGGAGCAGGTCGATCGATTAATGGCTGCTGCAATGCGGATTTAGCCTCGGTTTATCTGAGCGCGGAAGGGTTGGTTTATCCTTGTTCCGAGGTTGGGGTCCAACGGCCGAGCCAAAATCTTGGTCAGATCACACAGGAAGGCTCTGGGTCTAGGTTGTTACAGACAGCTCAAACTTGGAGAACACCAGCAGAGGCACCATGCTGTTATGAAATCTGGGTTGGAGAAAGGATCGCTTTTTACCTCAATGCTGGTGATGGTTGCACGTTCGTCAACAGGGAAAGGAGGCAGCCGTGATTACTACCTTGGTCGAACTGTACGCCGCACTAGACGAACTGCTTGACGGGATAAGTGATGTCTGTCAGAATTGCGCTGATGATGATTGCCTAGGCTATCTTTGGCTGCTTCCTGAAGAGGCGGAGAATCTCTACGAAGCGGGTGTCGAACTCCTGGAGGTTAATGAAAAAATGGCGTTTATCAATCCCTTTGCAAATGGGGATCAGATTGACGTTGAAAAAGTAAAGCCTCCATGCCCTTGGTGTCATAGCCGCCGTTGCAGTATCAGATCCCTCAGACCATTTTTCTGTAGGATGTATCCCGTGAATTTTGCCGCAGAAGATAATCATGTCTACCTCGTGCTTCATCTTGATTGCGAGTATGCAAGACAACGGGAGCACGATTCAGAATTTCATCAAATGGTAATTGACTTGTTCCGGCGATTAGACCCACAGCTCTTTTCTCAGATCCTTGACACCTACCGTCTCGTAGAAGCCATCTCTAAGTTTCCGGCTGGAAACAACCGGTATCTTAGGCTCATTGATGTAAAACATCTTGAGCATATTCCAGATGAAAGGAGGTGAATAGCTATGAGCAAGTGTAAAGCTGTCATGGAAAGCAGCAAAGTGACTTCGCTGAGCATAAGGAAGAAAAGCTTGGCCGAGTCCGTCAGGACGACCCCCCAACCCGCGAAATAGCGGTTGGTAACGGTCGTTGTCTACCGCCGAGGATTCATTTCATTCCGAATTGGGTCCTCGGTCTTTTTCTATTTTTTTAACCCAAATACAAATTCAGCATTATGGGAAAAGATATTTTGTTTTTCTCCTGAAGTAATGGGCAGAGAATTGATTAAGTCAATATGTTTTTTAAAACTGCAAATTGGCCAATCGGTGCCAAACAAGACGCTATCGGATCGGCGTCTGACCGTTTTAGTTAAAATTTCTCTGATTTTTTTAATCCCGCCACTTTCCCTGATTATTTCAGGATCAGCTAAAGCTGAAGTATCAAAATAGATGTTATCAAAGCCGGCCGTTGTTTTAAAACAATAGTCAAGTTTAGGCCAAAAGTAGTGAGCAATTATTATTTTAAGGTTTTTAAAATCTCTGGCGACTTTTACAATATGTTTTGGATCATTATATTTAGCCACTGACCGATTGCCGCTGTTAATACCAGTATGGATAATCAATGGCAGATTATAATTTTGGCAAAGTTTATAAACCGGCTGCCACTTTTGGTCGTTTGGGTAGACCGGATCATGGCCAGGAAATATTTTAAAACCAAGAGCCAGCTTTTTCAAAAATAATTTATCGATTTTTTTTAAATTACCATCATTAATTTCATCAGCTTTTAAAGTGGCAATCATGGCTAATTTTGGCTCGTTTTTTGTTAATTCAATAACAGCGTCAAGGTTTGCGCATTTGGGGTTTGGTGCATTATCAGGAATGACAATTGCTTGAGCCACTTTATTTATTTTCATTTCTCTCAGAAGTCTTTGTTTTACCAACTTAAAACTGCCATCTCCCTTGGCAATTATTGAAATGTGGATATGGCTATCTATAATCATAGATTTATTCTAACATTTTTTAAAAATTTAGAACAATATTGCTTAATTATCCGCGCATTTAAGCTCTTTAGGGGCAACCTAGAGGGTATAGGCTCTAATGAGCCTCTTTTTTTAAAAAAAATGTCTGGGTTGACCTAAAATAGTCGTTAAAAAGTTCGATTCCTCCCACCCCTGCCAGGTAGTGATTGATATTTACAATATTCTCAGAAAGTGGCAAAATATATTTGAAATAAGAATTAGGCTGATGGTTCAACTATACTTGGTACGGCGGCGTTGGCCAATGGCTTGATTGATAGAATTGGTGGAATAGCCGAAGTAAAAGATTATTTAAAAGAAAAAATTGGGCAGGAAGTAGAGGTTTGCTGGTAGAATATTTATATGAAGGACAAGATAAAATGGTCAAAATTTATAAGTTTTATGGAATTAGAAAAAGGTGGTTTAGATAATATACCTACCAAATCCGGTGTATATTCTATTTGGCGAAGTCAAAAAGACAAAATTGAATTTATAGAGCGCGGTACGGGAGGTCGTTTTAAAGATAAAGACCCAAATGTTCCTGTTAATACATTACAAGAAAAATTGGTTGATGACGCTAAGATTTTGTATCTTGGTAAGTCAAATAATTTAAGGGAAAGAATAAAGCAACTTAGAGACTTTGGACGTGGTAAACGCGTGGGTCATCGTGGCGGGAGATATATATGGCAAATTAAAAACGCTACGGGAATACTTAAATTACGCTGGAAGGTTTCTGGTAAACCACGAAAATTAGAAAAAAAACTTTTATTTGACTTTGAAAAAGAGTATGGAAGATTGCCTTTTGCTAATCTAGGGCACTAAATAAAATATCAAGACTTTATAACCGAGAGGCCTCAAAGGCATAGTCAAATGACCGCCGGAAAAGCTCTCAACGGCCTCGCTAACAATGGTGCCAGACCGGAGTGGCCTAAATTACTTGGATAATTAATGTCGATCTTGCTATGAACAAAAAATTGAAATTAATCATCATTATAGGTTCTATATTCCTATTACTGCTGTTATTGGCAGTTGGTATTTTTTATTACCTTTGGCTGCAGCAACAAAACAGCGATCAAAAAATAAATTACCCTTTTGATTTAGGCGCCCATTCTTCGCAAGGTTATGGTACTGCTTCCGCCCGAGTTGATGCTCAAATCACATTAAGTATTCCTCAAGGCAAAGCGCAGGAGGTTTATCAATATCTTCGCGATACCTATGTCAGTTCAAATGATAAATTAATTCAGGCTTTCCCCAAGCTGAATTTAAAAGCGGAACAGCGAAACGACATTAGCCAATTTACTGATGATTATTTTGATACCCCAAGCCTTGATTTATACAAGAATAATAATAGTGCGCGGCATCGCTTACGAATCAACACGACTGATCCCACCGATGTAAAAAGTGGCAGAGAATTGGTCCAAATCAAAGTTACGCCGCCCGGACAGTTTGAGACCGGCCGAACCGAACTGAAGTTTGAAACTCAAGCTCTTGACCAATCGTCAAGCGATCCCGACGACCGAAAGCCCCTGATTGGCTTAGTGGCTTCTGACCAACGAATAGATTTTAAAAATGCTTTCAGTGCCATTAAAATCGATCCTTATAAATTGCGCCGTATTTTAACAAACCAGCAGAAACGTAGCCGAGTTTATCTGGACTTGGATGATACCAATATCCTTTCTTTTTCCGTTGATGAGGGCAGTGCCAATTTACTTTGGGCAAAAACGAATATCACTTCAATTGATGTTGGCTTGGTTGAAAATGTTTATACCCAAGCCGATGCCGCCAAGCGCAAAGATTTAGAGGATATTCGAAGTTTTGTTTTGCAAGACTTAAAAGAGCGTTTTCCCGAATTAACCGAAACTTCAGTGGAAAAATATGTTATTCTTTTAGATGG
>Ga0265297_10006538_pt1 | contig 16827 bp, 12 predicted proteins | sample Munlanlwell13791_FD_192502 | JGI IMG/M metagenome (GOLD analysis project Ga0265297, IMG submission 192502) | Leachate microbial communities from a municipal landfill in Southern Ontario, Canada - Leachate well 137-91 | ecosystem: Engineered > Solid waste > Landfill > Unclassified | place... | reverse complement strand
TTGAGATCCTCCGGAAGAAAATGCCGGGGATGAATGAGCAGGTTTTTAATTTCCCTCCCATCCGATTGGAGCGTGTGTTATCCTCCGTGCCGCCGGGTGGATACCATGTGCCCGCGGCGGTCAAATTGATAAGAATTGGGACTAGCCATTTTCCTTCCTCGCCAGTATAATACGCTCCTCCAACAGTGCGACTGTTCGGATCGATTCAATTCACAAACAAAGGAGTCCAGTGTCTTATGTCTCAACATCCTAGTCTGCGTTCTGACAGTGTCGGAGCCAAACACCGAAATGTTTTCAAGCGTCTTGAACGCGTCAAGAAGCTCCAAGAGATGGGCAAATGGAGCGACCGCGAAACAGCTTACAACCTTCCAAAGGTGAAATCCCTTAAGATCAAGATGAAGAAGGTCAAAGAGGCAAAAGCAGGAGCTGCTGACGGAGCTGTTGCGGCTCCGGGTGCTGCTGCAGCACCCTCAGTTGCCGCGAAACCCGCCGCAGGTAAAACTTCTGGAAAGTCAGCCGGCGACACAAAAAAGACCTAACGAAACTAAACGGATTTCCTTATGATCACGATTCGAAGGTCCACACAAGATGATGATGCAGCAGTGGTCGATCTTATCAGCAGCATTATGGACAGCGAGTTCCACGATGCCAAACATGCCTATCCGACCGAGGATGTCGAATGCATCGAAAAAGCCTACGGCGGGGTCGGCGAGGCGTTCTTTGTGGCGATGGATGATAAATTACACAAGGTTGTCGGGACCGTTGCGATCAAGAAAGAAGATGGCCGGGTCGCGTTGCTCCGCCGTCTGTTCGTTGCGCCAACACACCGTAATCTGAAAATCGGTAAACGGTTGATCAATCGCGCGCTAGACTTTTGTCGCGAGGTTGGTTACGAAGAGGTTGTTTTTAAGACCACCTCCAAGATGTCGGGGGCAATCGATCTTTGCCGCAAGAACGGTTTTGTCCAGCGTGCGCATATCGTTCTGGGGCCCATCGAGCTTATCAAGCTGTCGCTGTGTCTCCGCGAAGATGTTCATGCTATGAAAGGGAGAGCCTAGCATGGGGTTTTTCAGCAAGAAGAAAAATGCTGATGTGCCCTCTTCGGTGCTTTCGGAGTCCGAGATTCAAAAAAAGCTTTACGGTGAGTTTTTCGATAAAGTCTCCCATACCGTGGTCGGGGATCGGGAGCATTTCAAGGAGTCTGCGCCGGCGCCGGCGCAGCCGAAAGAATCTTTTCCCGGGAGAGATGCGGCCTCCGATCTTTTTAGCGCGCAAAAAGAAGCGCCGGCCGGACCGGAGCTTTCCCCGCGTCAGGTCCCTCCGGAACAAAAGTCGACCGATCACGCATCGCGCCATGTTCTGCCTCGCGATTTTGAAAAGAAACCCGTTTCTTCCACTTTGGAATCATCCGGGCCGGATACCTATCCTCGTTTTCGTTACAATCGTCCCCAAGAAAATAAACGGGCCGCATTTCTGAGGCTGGTAAAAGGGCTTTCTGAAAAAACGGGTGAATTGTCCAAGTTTTTTTTGGACCCTAAGCGGGTGGCCGTCCGCCGTTTTTTTTACTGGGGTGTTGCAGCCCTTGTTGTTTTCCTTCTCTTTTGGGGAGTCAACGCACTTAATTCTCAGCGGGAAGAAGCGATGCGTGCCCGCTATAAAATCTCCGGTGAATCGATCCTAATAAAAACCCCGGCCGCTGTGGCTGCGGTTGTTTCTAGCAGGCCCGCGGAACATCCCGTGGTTATCACTCCGGTTGCTGCCGGACCCAAAAAAGGGCGTGCTCCCGAGGGGAGCGCAACAGCTGAGGCTTCGGCGAATGGATCCTATGTAATCCAGGTCGTGACCTATCCGACCCGGCAGGATGCGGATCAGATTGTGGACACATTCCAGCGTGCGGGTCTTCATGCTTTTGTTAAGGAGAATACAAGACCTAGCGGACGACTTTTTTATCTAGTTCTTCTCGGGGGATTTCATACCGAGGCCGAAGCACAAGCTCAACTTTTGAAATTCCGCGCCAAAGAAATTGCGCGCCCCTTTCAGGACGCTTTTGTAAAATCAAACCGATCATGAACTCTCTCTGGGATGGTTTCAATAAACGAAAATTCCCGAGGCTCCATTTGACCTGTGAGGTGGCAATCCAGTTGATGGGCAAGAGGAAGGCCTTTACCGCAAGCACTGAAGATGTCGGGCTGGGGGGTGTTTCGGTTATGCTTTCGGAGCCTTTGGAGCGGTTCGACCGTTGCAAGATCAGTCTGGAACTTAAGGACGGCGAGCCTCCTGTCCAGTGCACAGGGCGTAGTGTGTGGGTGATCCCGAGCCAGGACCAAAAGTCTGCCAAAAAGAATTTTGACACAGGTCTGGAGTTTCTGGACCTGGACGAGTTCTCCCGCAAGCGTTTAAGAGCTTTTATCACTCCACCCTCAAAGAAATCCTGACCGGTTTTCCGATCCATGACCCAACTGTCCTCCTTTGATATTGTTTCTCAAGTCGATCTTCAGGAAGTCGACAACGCCGTCAATCAGACGAAGAAAGAACTTCAGACCCGTTTTGATTTTAGGGGGAGTAAAAGCTCTGTGGAATTTCTCAAGGATATGAAAGAGAGAAAAATCCGTCTTATTGCGGACGATGACATGAAGTTACGAAATCTTCAGGATATTCTCAAAATGAGGATGGCCAGCCGGAAAATTTCTCAAAAGGCTCTCGATTTTAAAGTTCCGGAAAGGGCTTTTGACGGCTGTCTTCGCCAGGAAGTGACTCTTACGCAGGGAATCTCCCAGGAGAAGGCCAGGGAGATCGTAAAGATCATCAAGGATCTTCCTGCGAAGGTCCAGGTTACCATTCAGGGGGACGAGATCCGGGTCTCCTCCAAGAGCAAAGATGATCTTCAGTCCGTGATCCAGCATCTGCGAACCGCACCTCTGACCTTGCCGGTTCAGTTCGTTAATTTTCGATAACCCCTTTATTTATAAAGAGTTATGTCATCCAGCCCCCTTTTCCCCCTTGACCGTGTCAGCTTGCGGATACCAAAGATCCAGAAGGGACAGTTTTTTGTCAAAAAAAAATCGCCTCGTTTCCTTGTAAAATCCAAGTCCGTGTGTTAGCTTCCCCTCAGACGCCGGTGTTTTTGATTAATTAAACGCATGAGGAAGTCGATACTTGGCCAGCGGGAAGCGGGTTTTTCCCGGGCGGGCCGATGTGAAAAAAATAAGGGGGGAAGCGATGGAAAGAAATAAGCGCAGGTTCAAGCGTTTCGACGCATACATGAGTGTGAAGTTCACCGGAACCGAATCGACGTCCGTGAAAGGGATTGGGTTAAGCAGGGACCTTTGTTGCGAAGGTCTGAAGATCAATTCAGACAAGTCACTTCAGGCAGGGACTCCGTTGGATTTGGAGATCACAATCCCGGATGATCCGAAGCCGATTTTCAGCTCCGGGTTGGTTATGTGGTCGAAATCTTCCGAAGGAACGAATCAGGGTTATGATCAGGGAGTCCGGTTGCTGAATATAGATCCGGTCGATAAATTTCGTGTGCTGGATTATGCGTACAATCACTGGCTTGAGACTAAGATCAATGACTACGCGGATCCGGAAAACGCTCAGGAGTGGTAGGACCGGACCCTCGAAAGTGTTTTGTCTCAGCTTCTTTCCCGGCGATCTTTCCCCGGCGGGTCCTTCCGTTTTTGGGTATCCTGCGGCTTAAAAATCCTCCAGTTCAGGAAGATGCCCTCAGCGCCCCTCGCCGCCTGTAATGTGAATGGTATTTCCTGCCGATAACTACAAGCGATGAATTTTTTCTCCTTCGGAAAAAAAATCAAGCCCGAGGTAAAAGAGGGGTATTTAACGGAACCGATCTCTCTTTTTTCGTCCCTGAAGCCGGTAGAGCAGGCCCTGATCGAGCAACATTCCCGATTGGTGGGTTTTAAGCGCGGCGACATTGTTTATGAAGAGGGGACGGTGCCGGACGCCTTTTACATCATTATTTCAGGACGTTTTCGCCTTTTCACCCGCGCTCGCGGTCCGGAAAAGGAATCCACACTTCTTTTTTTCTATCGCGGAGAGCATTTTGGCGAGACCTCTCTTTTGACTGGCAGCGTGCATAGCGCGTCGGTGGAGGCCAAAACCGATGCCGTGGCGCTCAAGATCAGCGCCGAAAGTTTTCAACAACTTCTTCACGAGATCCCGGCACTGGCGCTTCATCTAAGCCGCTCTCTCGGGCGGCATCTGACCCGCGAAGATCTGGGCTACAGTCACCACAGGCGGGAAGTTCGTATCGCGGCTTTCTATTTCGCGGCTCCTGCCGTGGGAATGGCGTGCTTCCTTGTGGATTTCATCAAGGCCCTGCGGCGTGAGACCCGAAGCAGGGTGTTGCTTCTGGATCTCTCGGGGAAATTAAAGAATCTTCTTCCGGCCGAGTTCCGTCAGGGAGAGGCTTTTGGGTTCGATCTTGAAACGATGGATCCATCCAATGAATCATCGATTCAAAAATCTATTCTGTCCCATGAAACCAGCTTCGATCTCCTGCCCTTTACAGTGAATACCGCCTTGGGCGAAAGTGAAAAGAAATTCACGGCGCTTCTGACTTATTTGACCTATCGTTATGACTATCTCGTGCTCTGTCTCCCGGACCGCAACACCCCAGTCGTCGTCAAGGCCCTCAATTATTCGGACCGCGTTTATCTTTGGGCGGAAAAAAAAACAGACGTCTTTACATTTGCTTCAAAAAAAGTAGGCGAGCTCTGTCAGGATTTTGGGTTCAGCAAGAACGAGATCAAGATCATCATGCCATCCCAGGAGGGGAAGACTTTTTCCGCGTACGGTCCGGGCGCGGTCGCGGAGATACAGCTCTTCTCCACGCTTCCTTCGCTTCAATACCAGCGTTATCAGTACGAAAAGACCATGACCTTTCTGGCCAAGGAATGGTCGGAACGGTTGGTGGGGTTGGTTTTGGGTAGCGGTGCCGCGTACGGCCTTTCACATATTGGAGTGCTTCGGGTTCTGGAGCAGGAAAAGATTCCCGTGGACGTTCTTGCGGGTTCCAGCATCGGAGCTCTTATCGGCACACTTTGGGCTGCAGGTTATGATTCGCATGAGATAGAGAAGATCGCCAAATCCCTGGACAAGAAGAACGCGTTTTTCAAACTGCTGGGTTTCGGGGATATTTCGGCAATCCATCGCGGATTTTTTAAGGGGAATCAGGTCATTCAGTTTCTGTCTGCGTATTTGAAAGATATGACATTCCTGAATCTCAAGGTCCCGGTCAAGGTGGTGGCCACGGACCTTTTGACCTCGGAAGAGGTGGTGTTGGACTCCGGGAGCGTGCTGAACGCGGTTCGCGCGTCGATTTCGATCCCGGGTTTCCTGCGTCCTTACCCCTACAAGGGAAGTTATTTGATCGATGGCGGGATCGTGGATCCGTTGCCGGTGAAGATCCTTTCGAATATGGGTGTTCGCAAGATCATCGCAGTCAATGTTCTGCCGGCCCCCAAGGATCTGATCGAGCGCAATGAACTGCGGCGTAAGGCCTTTCACCAGGGGTTTCAGCAGCGGGGCTACTGGCAGCGGATCGTGATGAAGACCCTGGATCGCGTTCAGCGGCGCTACACATCCAACATCTTTAACGTCATGATGAGCTCCATCATGTTCACCGAATTCGAAATTGCGCGCATGGAAGGAAGCGATGCCGACATTTTTATCCACGCCGCCGTTCCCGACGCCCACTGGATCGAATTTTTTTCCTCGCACAAATTCATCGATGAAGGTATAAAAAAAACTCGTGAACGGCTGGCGGATATACGCCAGCTTCTGCTAGAATAAATCCCGGGAGCTTTATCCCGACGGAGAATTTCCGAATGAAAGAGATTGTTATCGCGGGTGCAGTCCGAACAGCTCAGGCAAAATTGGGCGGCGCTCTTAAGGATCTCACCAATCAAAAGCTCGGGGAGGTTATCCTTCGAGGTCTTTTGGAGCGTACGCATCTCGATCCAAGAGCCGTGGACGAAGTTATCTTCGGCTGTGTGGGGCAGCAATCCGATGCCCATAATGTGGCTCGTGTCATTGCTTTAATGGCAGGTATCCCGCAGTCGGTTCCAGCCTTTACCGTCAACCGGAACTGCGCTTCAGGAATGCAGGCTATTGTGAGCGCGGCCCAGATGATCCTGGCGGGTGATGCCGACGTTGTGGCGGCGGGCGGGGTTGAGGTCATGTCCTCGGTGCCTTTCGTGAACCGTGATCTTCGATTTGGAAAAAAGCTTCGTGATTCCAAGATGATTGACTCTCTGTGGGAAGGGCTGCGGGATCCTGTGTTCGGAATGATGATGGGGGAGACCGCCGAAGTTCTGGCAGAAGAGTTCGGCATCAATCGATCCGAACAAGATGAATTTGCGTTTAAATCCCATCAAAAAGCTGCTCAGGCAGTGCGATCCGGAAAATTTAAGGCCGAGATTCTTCCAGTAATTTTTCCACCAAGGTCTAAAAAGGATAAAACCCCGGAGATTTTCGTCGATGATGAAAGTCCAAACCCGGCATTGACCCTTCAGGAACTTCAGGGCTATCCGCCCGTTTTTAAGGAACAGGGGACCGTGACGGCCGGAAACTCATGCCCTATTTCAGATGGCGCCGCTGCGGTACTTGTAACTCATCGCGACAAGGCCGAAGAACTCGGCTTGCCGGTCCTTGCGACGCTCCGGAGTTGGGCCTTTAACGGGGTGGATCCGCGTCGTATGGGGCTCGGTCCCGTAGATTCGACGCGGACGGCGCTTCAAAAAGCGAAGCTTGCCGCGAAAGATATCAAACTGGTGGAGATTAATGAGGCTTTTGCGGCACAGTGCCTTGCCGTGGTGAGATTGCTCGCGATCGATAACGAAGTTGTCAATGTGAACGGAGGCGCGATCGCCTTGGGGCATCCGGTTGGAGCGACGGGGGTGAGGATCGTTGTGACCCTGCTTCACGAAATGAAGAGGCGGGGTGTTCCGTTGGGGCTGGCTGGGCTGTGTGTGGGCGGTGGCCAGGGTGGGACGCTGATATTTGAACAGGAATAAGCCCGGAGCAGCCCTCAAGAAAAAACAAATTTTTTCGATAACGTGTTAAGCTATAATAACACTTTATGACGGGGATAAACGGATCCGGAATTTTTGTAAAACAGAAAGGGCATTATGCGTAAATTGAGTTTAGGGTTCGCATTACTGTTCTTGCTTCAGCTTGGGGTCTCCGCTCCCCAGAGTTCTGTGGATCCCAAGCAATCTTCTTCGGACGCCAAAGGATCCAAGGCGCAAAAATCTTTGTCCTTGGTAGCGATACCCCAGGCCCTCGGAGATCAGATCGTTAAATTCTTCGGACGTAAAACCGACAAAAAACTTGTGACGGAAAAAACCAAAAATGTGGCCGGTGCGGAGGCCGCTGCCTCACAAACTCCTGCCGGGAAGCCCTCTGTCCGGATTGCGGCCACCGTGCCCATGAAACCAGGATATGTTCCTCCTCCGCCGACGCCGCGTGCTTCGGTATCCCAGATCCGTCAGGAAATTCAGAAGATATTCGAGCTGAGTAAAATGATCAAGAATGTACAAAGCAAGCGTTCCGTGCAGCTTCAGCGGGTCCAGGAGCAGGCGCGTATCCATCAAAAGATCCTGGATGCCTTGGAAGCTTCACAGAAACAAACGGGCGGTCAAAAGACTTCCGCGAAGAGCGCCCTTCTGGCGCAAGAAAAGTTACGCATTATTCACGAAGAAACCCGGCGTAATGCCCAGGCGATCGAAAAGCTTAAAGAAGCGCCCGCCGAGACGGCCTCCAAAACCGCCGAAAAAGTAAAAACCGTCGCTTCCTGAAAAGAGGCCTATGGCCCAGAAGCGTTCAGGATTTCCTCCCGATTGCGTCGAAGAAAATGGCAATCTGGTCCAGGTTTTCCAGGACCGCGCCCGTTTCTTTGGATCCAAGAAAGCCCTTTTCTATAAGATCCGGGGCGAATACACCGGTTCTTACAGTTGGCGGGATTGGATGAAGATCGTACGTGAAACCGCGATGGCGCTCCATTCGCTTGGTATCCGTAAAGGCGATCATGTCGGGATACTTTCGGAGAACGGTCCTGAATGGACATTCGCCGATCTCGGGATCTTGAGCCTTGGCGCCGTGACCGTGCCGATCTATCCCACCGCATCTCTGGAAGACATTTGCTATATCATCAATCACGCCGATCTCAAGGCGCTCTTCGTTTCCACAGAGGAACAATACCACAAGATCGAAGGATTCAAATCAAAGTTTCTTCCGGCGGGCATTATTCTTTTTACTCCGGGGGACTTGTGCGATGTTCCGGCTCTGGGAGTGTTCCGGGAAATAGGACGCCGCCATGATCTGAATCACGGCGATCTCTATGATCAATGCGTTAGAAACGTCGGGCCGGACGACCTCGCGACTATTATTTATACCTCCGGGACGACCGGGGCACCCAAGGGAGTGATGCTGACGCACCGGAATTTCATCGCTAATTATCAAGGCTCCTTTCAGCGCATCCAGATCGACGACCGGGATTCCGTTCTCTCGTTCCTTCCGCTCAGCCACGTCTTTGAACGTTTGGCGGGTTATTACTATCAGGCCGCTTACGGAGTTTCCATCGCATATGCCGAAAATTTTATGACGGTTGCGGAAGACATCCGCAAAGTTCGTCCGACCATCGTGGTTGCGGTACCGAGGTTCTATGAAAAGACCTATGTGCGGATTCTGGAAGAAGTCCAAAGAGAGCCCGTTTGGAAGCAGCGACTTTTTAACTGGGCAGTTCGCATCGGGACAAGGACCGCGCAGGTGAAAATACGCGGGCACCGTGTTCCGATCTGGCTTGGCTTTTATAACTGGATCGCAAAAAAAATCGTTTTTAACAAGATCAAACAAGCCATGGGCGGCAGGATCCGTTTTTTCATCTCCGGCGGCGCGCCGCTTTCCAAGGACCTGGCGCGATTCTTTTACGCCGCGGAAATTATGATCCTGGAAGGCTATGGCTTGACGGAGACATCGCCCGTTATTGCCGTCAATGCCCTCGATGATTTCAGGTTTGGGACCGTTGGAAAACCTATCCCCGGAATCAGCGTTAGGATCGCGGAAGATGGCGAGATTTTGACCCAGGGGCCGTGCGTGATGAGAGGTTATTACCATAATCCCCATGCGACGGCGGAATGTATCAAGGACGGCTGGTTTCATACGGGGGACATGGGTCACTTTGATGGCGAGGGGTTTCTTCATATCACGGATCGCAAGAAAGACATCATCGTCACCGCGGGAGGGAAGAACGTTTCGCCGCAGAATATCGAAAGTCGCATTCTCGCAGACCCTTTCTTTCTTCAGGCCATCGTGCTCGGAGACAAGCGCCCCTACCTTTGCGCGCTGCTCGTTCCTCATAAGCAAGAAGTTCTCCATTATGCCGAGCAACACCGCATCGGCGATCTCTCCTACGAGAAACTTCTGGAGCATTCTGGAGTTCAGGCCTGGGTTCGGGAGCGCCTTGAAAAACACATGGAAGATTTGGCGGGTTTTGAGACCGTGAGAGCTTTTATTCTCCTGCCGCATGAATTCACCTTGTCCGCCGGGGAAATGACACCGACTCTGAAGATCCGGCGCCGCGTCGTGATGAAAGAATACCAAAAAGCAATCGACGAACTTTATCGCAAGACCGATGATGAATGGAGGAAGCGGCAATCCCAATCGGTAAGATCATCCTGAGGGCTCGTCCGCTATGACCCTCTGCATAGATACTATGCGTTGCTCCAGTTATTCCCTCCTGTAGGGCACATTTGAATGTGCCCTACGGAAGAGAGGATAGAGCGAATATCTCTCAGGAAACCGGAACAATGCATATACTGTTAGTGTAGTGCCCCAAAAAAAATTTAAATGAGAAAATTAAACCAATGTCGCCCAATAATTCCAGCGCTGATTCAACGCATGAAATAGTTAGCCCTTTAACGGGGTGGATCCAGGATCACTTCAAAAGCCGGGACGGAACGAGGATTTTCTACCGTTTTTATCCGGCACCAGGAGCACGACATACGGTGATCATGCTTCATGGCTACGGAGAGCATTCCGGGCGTTATGAAAAGTTTCCGGGCAAAATGGGATGCCTCTCCGCGCAGTTCGCGGTGATGGATTTCCGCGGGATGGGGCGGTCGGAAGGCATACGCGGCCACGTTGGTTTCTTTGACGATTATCTCGGGGATGTAACGGCTTTCGTCGAGCATCTTCGAAAGAGTCATTCGATTCCCCAAAAATTCATTCTGTTCGGACACAGCCTGGGAGGTCTTGTCGGCGTGCTTTGGGCCATGAAAAATCCGGAACCCGTGAAGCTTCTGATTCTCTCCGCGCCGTTCTTGGGCCTTAGATTTTCGCGGATCATCCGCCCCCTGAATTGTCTGATCCGTGTTTTTGCTCCGGGCTTTATCTATCGGAATCCCGTACGCTCGAGGACCTTGAGCCATGATCCGGCCGAGATCGCGATCCATCGGAAAGACCCGCTGATCCTTCGACATATTTCCACCCGTTTGGTCGGGGAGATCGCACGTTGCACGGAAACCCTGCGAAAACAGCACATTCTCTCGGTCCCTTTTCCGGTTCACATGCTTGTTCCCGGGAAAGAGCGCATCGTCGCCCCGGCGGCTTCGCGACGCTTTTTCGACCGTTTGGTGTCCCCTTGCAAGGAACGAACTTTTTTCAACGGTTTTTTTCATGAGATCTTTAACGAGCAAGATCAGCAAAAAGCCTTCAATGTTTTGAAGACAATCATCGAAGATTGTGTATAATACCGCCCTGTTGTTTCAAATTTTTCCGTCCGATTTTTTGCGATCTGTTCGAAACGACTAGCCGGGATGTGCGTGTGACGCAAGCGGCGATCTGTGGGCTGCGACGGCGCGGTGTATCAAAAATGTTGGAATTTGATGGGCCTGCCCAATTTTCGATAAGAAATCTAAGGGTTAATGGGGCTGGCCCTTGTCAACCCTTGATGAAATAAAATGAAAGACAAGGGCCTGTAGCTCAGCTGGTAGAGCGCTGCATTCGCATTGCAGAGGCCAGGAGTTCGACTCTCCTCAGGTCCATTTTTCTTTCAAGAAATATAAGGTCAAATGGGCCAGTCCTTGTCACCGTTCTAAAATGAATCGGGAGACAAGGGCAGGTCCAAAAATACCCGGTGGCTTTTGCCGCCGGGTATTTTTTTGATTTAAAGGAGAGGCGAAGGGAGCACTGCTCTGAAACATGACGCAATGTCATATTTCAAGTGCGGGTGGCCGACCTGGACCTGCCAAGTTTGTGGCAGGGGAAGGCGCCGACTCTCCTCAGGTCCAGTTTTGGTTAAGGGGCCCCTCGGGATTTTCTGAGGGGCCTTTTGATTTTGATGCTGAGCCAGTCCTGTCGACCATTTGGGAAATGAAATTCAAGCCAGAGGCAGGTACGCCATTTTTTAGCATGCCACCTTTTTAAAGGGTGTTCGCCCCTCGTTTGAAACCATTCTTTTGATAATTTTTTGATAAAACGAAGGCACTTTTTGTACTCTCGAATGCTATGAGAAATTCTAAGGAATCCTTAAAAAGTTAATGTTTTTCAAAAGAGTTGTATAACCCCTTTATCGGTAATAGGTTACATCATTAAAGTTTTTTTAGCCCGGCTTGACTGGGAAGCTTTCGTTGTGTATATTTCTTCTGAGGGTGATGAGGCTTGGGGATAACCCTTGTGCTGTAATGATTTAGAAGCTTGTGAGTACTAGAGTGATTCTAGTCGGCTTAGAGAGGACGGCAATCCGATGATCAGCTGGCAAACACACAATTTCAAACCTTGGCTCAGGACCGTTGCGCTTTTGACGGTCTGTGTGTTTACCTTCACATCGATTGTTTGGGATGGGGGCGTCAAAGCCTATGCCGCCGCGCCCAAGCCCGAAAGTTTTACCCCGGTTGGAACTTTCAAAGCCGGCGTCGCGTTGTCCCTGATCGACCGTCCCGACCTTCCAGACAGCTATGGGACGATTAAGAGCTCCTTCAAAGGAAACCGCGAACAGATCGTTCTTCATATCCAGGATGCGCACGTCAATGAAGAAGCCCAGCGCAACATTGCCAATATTCTCCGTTACTTCTCGGAAAAATATCAGCTTGGTCTTGTGAACCTTGAAGGCGCTTCCGGCGAACTTTACACCGAGCTCTTTTCTTTTTTTCCTAACAAAGAGGCCCGCCGAAACGTCGCGGATTATTTCCTGAAAGAGGGCCGTCTTACCGGTCCGGAATATCTGGCCATTGTCGAAAAACCCGCGATGACACTTTATGGCGTGGAAGACAAAGAGCTTTACGAAGAGAACCGCAAGGCCTACGTGGATGCGCTCCAGTTCAAAACCCGTGACGAGGAGATCCTCACCAGACTGAACAAGGTCCTTGAAGGCGTCAGCCGTTTTGTGTTTCCCGCAGAGATGCGCGAACTTATCCGCCGCCGTGCCGCATTCCAGGAGGGCGGACCGGAGCTGACCTCGTATGTTCGTTATCTTGTGGAGCTCGGCCGTAAGCACAATATCGCCCTTGATGAATATCCGGGTATGCATTCCCTGATCCAGCTGGTGGATCTTGAAAAGAAGGTTGATTTCGACAAAGCCGAAAAGGAAACCGACGAGCTGATCAATGATCTCAAACGTGTCCTCTCGCGTGAAAAGCTTTCCCGTTTTCTCACCAACACCGTCCATTTTCGTATGAAAAAGATGAAACGTGCCGCCTATTATGGATACCTCCAGGACGAGATCCAGGGCGTGAGCGTGGTCCAAAGCGGCGGGGAAGACCTGGCCGCGAAATACACCAATGTCATCGCCTACATTCAGTACATGAAACTCTATGATGCGATCGATGTTTCGATCTTTGACGAGATTGAATTCCTTGAGAGGACCGTCAAGAACAAGCTCTTTACCACTCCAGAGCAAGTAAAGCTCGACCACATCCTTCGCATCTATGACATCTACTGCAAGATGTTCGATTTTACGCTGACCAAGCAAGACGCCGAGTTCTATTACACTTATCAGGACGAGTTCAAGGCCGAAACATTCTCAAATTTTCTCAACCCGCTCATGTCGAAATACCACTTCACCTACGGATTGCCGTCCCAAGTGAAGACACTCGACCAGGATCTGCCGCGTGTGGAGCGCTTTTATAAAGCCGCTTTGGATCGTGATCAGATACTGGTCGAGCGAGCGGTTGAGAAAACCTTTGCCACGGGTGAAAAGATGTCCGCCATCGTCACAGGCGGTTTCCACACGCCCGGTATCGAGAAGTACCTTCGCGAGAAGGACATCTCTTATATAGTAGTCGCCCCCCGCATTACCAAGACCATCGACAAGAAGAAGGAAAGCGCTCTTTATGACGCGGCACTCCGCGAGACCCCGCTCCCGATCGAGAAAGTCCTTTCAGAAGCGTTTTTAAAACCTCAGACCGGAGTCCTCAACGACCCGCGTTTTCAACTGGCGGCGGAGCATATGACACCCAGCTTCGCGGATCTCAGCTCTCGTAAGGACTTGTCGCTCGCTCGTGCCGAGGTTCGAATGAGTATTGTTGCGAGCATCGCGGGGGAGAGAGACGCTGCGCGCGCGCTGGAAAACATGCACACTGCTGCCATGACACTTGATCCCTCGGGAAGATCTCTCATGGATGCTGAATTTGCGAAGTTTGATGGCGCCTATGTTGATGGCAACATTATCTGGCTGTTGAATGGCACCGCGACTGCGGCATTTCGGATTCAAAGCGCCGAGCAGGCGGCGCGTGCGAGACGGGAAATTCCGATTGCCGGAGCGCGCGGAGCCACTCAGACCTATCAGGTCGGAAACGAGCATTGGACGTATTTTCCAAATATTGATAGAGACTTGACCAATATTCCCCAAACGATCCTGGATCGGCACAACGCTCGGTTTGGTGTTGGCCAGGCGCGGGTCGGCGGTCTCGATATCACGATAGGGCAGTTGACCTCAAAACCGGCGGAGATTGGCCCGAATGTTGGAGCTGAAATCCAGGCGGCACGGGAGGCTGCCATCAGGGCGGCACAAGCGAAGACTGAGCAAGAGCGCTATTCCCGGAATTTGCAGGTGCTGAACGGTTTTCTTGGAGTTGATCTTATCAAATCCGGGATTGTGACGTCTGGCGAATTGCAGCGTTTACTGCGGAACAGAAATTTTGATGCAAAGCTCTTGGTAATTAAAGAGACTGCAACTATGGTTGCTGATGCCTCTCAGAAGCCCGCGGGTTTTACTGATGAACAATTTAAGCTTCTGAAAGCGCATTACACAGCGAAACTGAAAAATCCTGGCTTTGTTTGTGAAATTTTGCTCCGTCACAGCGCGAAAAAGATCGGTTCACAGGTTCAATCGCTTTTTGATCATGGAATTTCGTTAAATACCTACACCATGCGGCTGAGCGCATATGAGATGCCGCTGAGAGCGGAACAGGACCGTCTGACTCGTGAAACAACGGAGCGGCAAGCGGCTGAGGCCAAGCCTATGGTTCCTGCTGTCGCCAAACCAGCCCTCGCGGCGGAAAAACTTTCTTTAGATGCGGTCATGAGGCAGATCTTGGGGAAACACAAAGATCAACCAGTTTCAACGATGAAAGGATTGCCGCGGATTCTTTTTGGCGCGGACACTCAAACACTGATCGCTCGTATCCAGGCGGAATTTGGTTATGATGATACGGATATGGCCCTGCTTGTTGAGGCCACAGGTCTTAAATTGGATGCGGGTGCTTCGCAATGGTGGCATGTTTATACGCAACTGGAAAAAGCTTATGAAAGCGTAATCAACTTCAGAAGTGCACAGGCTGCCGAAGCCGGGAAAGCGATTCCGGAAGGGCTCTCGTTCCTGCAGAGAGTGGGGATCCGGATGTGGCGTGTCGTGGAATGGGTCGTGGTGGTCGGTCCGCATCTTCTTGACCAGTTCTTCTACGGCTTTTTTCGCCGCAAGATCAGCTTTTACTGGTTCCGCTCTGGGTTCTGGTTTATAAAAAAACCGGCGCAACCGTTTGATCGCGAGATCTCGCTGGATGTTCTTGCCGGAGCAATGCTGGATGCCGCAAAGCCGGTTTCCGGAGTTCAGGGTGCGGTTCGCAGGGCCCAGGAGAACAATGTTTATCAGTTCTTAGACCGGACAGTGATCGAGCCGTTCGCAATACCCACATTGCAATTCATTCAGCGACGTTGGAAATTGGCCGTTTTTGGAGCGATTGGTGCTGGATTGGTGGCTCTTTTCTTGCCGGCCGGACTAGCAACAGCGAGTCTCCTTGGAGTGACTTTAAGCACTGGTATTCTTCATGCAACGGCAGGAATTCCAGTGATCGGCATTGTCACGGGCGCCTTTGTCAATGCCTTCACGGTTTCTTCCTTTCTTAATACTGCGATCCTTTCATTTCTTCTGACGGTGCCTTCCTTTTCCGGGAAGTATGCGGAAGCGATGATGGACCGCATTGTCATGCAACAGCTGCAGGGTCTTAAAGGAATCAAGAACCTGGATTATATGAGTGTCCGGCAAGTGATTTCGCAGATTTTTGCCGCGGAACAATTGACAGCGGCGCAAAAGGTATTACTTCTCCAAGAACTCCAGGCGGTTCTGCCGAGCGTGCGTTATAAAACAAGCGCGGAGAAAACGCTGGTCCAAAGACTTTTGGATGAGGAAATGGAAATTCTGAAAGCCATGGCCCCGGGCGAAGCCCGTGCTCCACCGGTCATTAAGCAAGCGAACTTGTTGCAGAAATATGTAGTGTTCCCGCTCCTTGGCTCGCTACGCTCTCTTGGCAATCTCCGTTTCTATAAAACGTGGGGGAAAACAACCTGGGGAATGATGACGGTTGGAGCTGAGATTGCGCTCTTGGCCGGAGGCTATCAGCCGGGCGAATTAGGTGCGGCACAGTACATGGATAAAGGTCTTTCTTGGGCGGTAAATCAATTCAGAGACGCGCCCGTTGAAGTTCACATCATCTCTCATCCGGTTATTTTCGTCGAACACAACGCCATCAACTGGGGCCAGCAGTTGTTGAATTGGGTGGAGTCGAACACTGGAGTCGAGATCTCCAGCATGACCATGCGTGGAAGCGCTTTGGTTATGAACCTGTTCGATGTTCAGACGGAAGTTGGGAATTTAGCCCTTCAGGGTTGGAACACTTCCGAGATCGCGCAGTTCCAGTATGCCGGGCAACAAGTTCGTGATGCTACTGCCAAAGACAATGATACGAAGCATGCGGTTTCCATCCTGAAAGATCTTAAAGGGAATAAATTCAAGACTCGGGGAGACCGTAGCCGGGAGATGGAGCGTCTTAATTTGAGCCTGATCCTGGAAGATCTTGTGCATCAGATGGGGCGGCTTCCGCAAGCTTCGAGCGAAACCTTGGAGGTAAAAAAACAATTGGAGGTCGCTCAAGCGGCTATTGCGGCCCCCGAATTTCCGTTGCGTGGGGAACAAGCCCGCTTGATCCTTGCCGCTCTCAATGATGCGATCGGTCGGGTTAAAGTCAGTACGACCGGTATTGTTCCCGAAGCGGTTGTTGAAGCGCCTGTTAAAACACCGGAAAAAGTGAGTGCCGGGTTTTTAGGTGATGTGGCTTCTTGGGTGAATCATTCGCTAATCGGGAAAACCATACGGGGGACGACGTTCCTTGCGACGATTAGTATGCCGAATTTTGGATTACGTACCAAATTAGAAGAGCGCGCGGCGCAGCAAGAAACAGCACCGAAAGTCGAAGTGGTGATGGCTGGAATGAGTGGGCCAACTGCTATGCCTGGGATCTTTCAGCTTGCTAAAGGCGGTGCCGAACCGAGAGTTTCACCGGCCAATAGGGCAACCCGCGAGAGTTGAGA
>Ga0265297_10006536_pt1 | contig 16830 bp, 11 predicted proteins | sample Munlanlwell13791_FD_192502 | JGI IMG/M metagenome (GOLD analysis project Ga0265297, IMG submission 192502) | Leachate microbial communities from a municipal landfill in Southern Ontario, Canada - Leachate well 137-91 | ecosystem: Engineered > Solid waste > Landfill > Unclassified | place... | reverse complement strand
CATCGTCGCCGTTTCCTTCGGAACCCAGGGCCCCGGTGAACGTCAATACCGCGCCTAAACCCGTCCTTAAAGCGGTCTTGATGTATATAGAGGCCGGGCATGTGTGCCCGAGATGCGGCGGGGACGGCGTAATATTCGCTTCTACCGGCTGCCCGGATTGCGGGGGGACCGGCAGCCTTCGAATAACACCGGCCGAGGCGGACGTCCTTGCCGGCTATATAATCGCCAACAGGCCTTATTCGACATGGAGCCAGTTCTATTCTTCCATAAAGAGCTGCGGCGGGATAGGGGGGAAGGATGCCGACCTTGTCATGGCGAATGCCAATCCAAATGCAGGATTCTCTCCCGGCTGCAGGAATTACGGCTGGGCCTGCGGTTCCGGGTATATAGGAAAATATATCGACCCGGCCGACAGCGGCAGGGGCCTTTCCATCCGCACGACGGAGTTCTCTTTTAATTCGGGCGGATATTACGTAATAACCTCAAGCGGCCGCGTGCTTGATGCGGCCGGGCGGCCGGCGGCGGAGAAGCGCATCAAGAGCATCGTTAAGATCTTCGACATCTGGAGGCAAACTACCCAGTCGGAATTCGAGGCCGGTTCCGTCAGCGGCCTGCAAAGCTATCCCGAACCGGTGAACGCGGGCGTTGCACCGGCATCATTCGACGGGCAACTTATGCTTGCCTCGAAAGAGGCCTCTTATACTGCCGATACACTGCTTAGGCTCAGTTTTAACGATAACCTTGATCCCGATACGGCAGCGAATGCAAATATCATCAGGGATCCTGCCGGCACTTGCACGGTAGGCAGCGTTACGGATGTTTCGGACCCCGGGAACCTCCTTCCTGACGGGGTATACGTCAACAAAAGGTTCAACGATTACGTATCCTATTGGGAGAACTGGAGCGGCACATATAACATGGCTAAGGCTGACATGGGCACGCTTTCGCTGTGGGTGAAATCGGTCACCGGAGGGGAAGTTTATTCGGGGATGAGTTTCTCGGGCTATGAGATGGACACTTATGGCAACGGCCATACCGACGGCGGCCCGCCGTGGGATTTTTCTCTTTTTGAGATCCACCCGAGCGGTTTTATACCCGGTTCCCCGTACGGGGACTGGAACTGGTGGAGGCCGGGGTATTCCAACAGGACCGAAGTATGGTTCTATGAACAGTTGGACGCCGCTCTTCCCGAAAGGCCCATAGGGTTCATAGGTTTCCAGGAGGTCGGCAGCGGTATCGGGGGAGGAAACGTCTCGCAGATAATGACTACGGGCCGCGCGAGGAAGGACTGGGCTCCGGGGACATGGCACTATGTGGTATTTACCTATGAATTGAGCAATCCGTCCGATCCCCTTTGCATGACCGGGACCAAGAAGATATATATCGACGGTGTCGAGCCTGCGCATTACGCCTACGATACCATATACCACAGGCTTAACGGCGATGTCCGCGATATTACGCTGGGGACATCCGACATCAACAACAGCCATTCGGACGGGACTTATATAATTGACGAGTTCAAGTCCGAGCACGCGTGCGCGACGGCCTCGCAGGTTATGGCCGATTTTGCCTCAGGCAGGTATTACGACAACAGCGATGCTGAATTTACCTCGTCGGCTTTCGATGCCGGCACGGCAAGGCTCGGGACGGTTTCATGGACCGAGTATATGCCTTCGAGCGTTGCGGGCGGGGATATCCAGGTGGATGTAGACAACGGCTCCGGCTGGATAGGAGGATATGCTTCGCGCAACGATCCTTCAGGGTCTCCGGTCAATGCCATGACCGGCGGCTCGAACATGGTAAGGTACAAGGCATATTTCATTAATTCCGGGACGGGCCTTACGGATACCCCTGTGCTCGATGACGTTACCATAACATACATGAAAAAGGCCGAGATACTTTATACGAGGGAGGAATAGGTATGGGCAGGATATTTATTACGGTCTTCCTGGCGGTATTGTTCGCATGGCTGCCGCGCGTTTGCGCTGAGACAGCCCCGGTAGCCGAAGGTTTCAGCCCGGCTGAACCGGCGCCTCCGGCAGGGGCGGCGGATTTCAGGATCAACATATCGGAAGCATCCGCAGGGTACTCGGGCGGAGAATACCGCGTGACCGCAGCAGGGACGACCGACCTTCCCGACGGGGCCAGGATATATGTTTTCCTTAAAAAAGGGGAATTCCCGATCAGCTGCAAGGTTGTCCGCGCCGTTTCGGGCAGGTTCTCGGCTGTTATGGGTCCTTTTCAGGCCAAACTGCCGGTAGGCATATATACACTTGAGGCGGCATTACTGATGCCGGAACAGAACATCGAAAGGGTCAGGAAGATACTTTCAGGCTCGGATGCGTCTATGACGAAAGGGACCTATCAACTGGCAGTAGGCAGGCCGGAGGACGTGGCCAAAGAGGAAGAATCCGGGAGGATCGCGCTCGAAGAAGCTGCGGGGGCCATAGAAGGGATGCTTTCCGAGCTCGAGGAGAAATATGCCCGCTACGGCAAGGACCTTAACGACGAAGAATGGAAAACGTGGTATGCCGGCTGGACCGGCAGGCTCAGGCAGAGGCAGCAGGAGATAGACAATAATGTTAAGCCGTTGTTTGCCCGCGACTATTCCTCGCCGGCGCAGGCCGTATCCTATGCGTCCATGAACCTCGAACAACTTGGCAGGGTATATTCATCGCAACTCAGGGGCAGCCCCCTTAAAGACGTTTACCCCCAGGCGTTCAGGGACCCTGTCCAGCTGAAGTCATTGATCGCCGACGGATTAGGTAAGATATACCCTAAAAAAGCAAAAAAGTTATATTGACAAAGCATATCTTTAATGGTATATGATTGGTATATTATAGGTATTAAGTGGTATAATCTAACGTGAAAGGAGGTGAAAAAGATTGAAATACCTGATCGCGTTATTGGCAGTGATATCAGTGTTTACGTTTGCGCCGCAGGAAGCGGGCGCCGTGCTCAACTGGGCCGGTGAAGATACCGATTCTCCTTCGGATGCCCTGAACTGGAGCTACGGCTTTTCCCAGGGCGGGGACACCGTGGAATTGGTCACGACCTCCGACGGCAATTGCGTGCCTTCGGTAACGGCCGAAAAGCATTCCGGAGATGAGTCGTTTAAGTTCCACTGGACCCACACCAATGATACAGTCAACTGGGCTACAAGGACTGCAATACAGGTCGGAAGCGACGGTAATGGCGGAGACAGCCTCGGAACATCGATAATGTTCCACGATGTTTCCACCGCCGGCAACCTGACCTTTTGGGTCAAGGGAGCGGCGGGCGGAGAACAGTTCAGGGTTGCCCTGAACAGCGGCTGGGAAGGCTCAGCCTACCCCACGGACCAGACGAACCAGCTTTTGGTCAACGGGGTCACGACCTCGTGGCAGCAGATAGTGGTGCCTTTATCGGGGTTCACGTATGACTTCCAGTATTCGGAGAATCCCGGCCCCATAGACCTGGCCCATCTTTCCGGCGTGAGGTTCGTGGTGGAATCGGGAGAACCGACCGGCGAAGGGACGGTGTATATCGACGACATATCGTTCGATACCCAGGCTGTCCCGGAACCGGCAAGCCTCCTGCTCTTTGGCTCCGGCTTGAGCGGAATGCTGGTTTTTTTGAGGAAGCGATAGGAGTTTGTCCATCTTCCGCGTCCCTACAGCAACTTGACAATTTCCCGCTATGTGGTATACATAAGGTATGGGTGGTATAGTCACCTGACCGAATATCGTTAAAAATACCGGGAGGCGGGAGATGGACGACAAATTTGACAAGAAACGGCCGATGCTTTTTTATCAGCAGTTCGCCGACATCATCAGGGAGCAGATCAACAGGGGCCGGTATAAACCGGGCGAGTATATCCCTTCCGAAAGGCAGTTGAGCAAGGAATTCAAGCTCAACAGGATGACTGTCAGGAAAGGGATGGCGATGCTGATAGAGGAAGGACTTCTTCAGCCGTTCAGGGGACGCGGAACGTTCGTTACGGGTTATCCCCAGGCCGGGAAAAAGGTCCGGTCGAGGGACATAGGCTACGTCTTTATCAAGGATTTTAATTTTCCGCTTTCGAAGAATCCGTATTACACGGAGATCCTTGAAGGGGCCGAAGCCGAAGCGTCAAAACTGGATTATAAGTTCTTTCTAATGTCGGTAGATTACGATGAGAGCAAGCTCAGGGACCTGGCGTCGCGCATAATAAACGACAAACTCGGCGGGGCGGTATTCGTCGGAAAACTCGACGAGAAGGTAGAGGAGATAATAACCTCGCTCGCCAAGCGCAAGATACCCGTCGTAGCGATAGATAAGTACGTCCCTTATAACGGAGTAAGCGCGGTCCTGACCGATAATTTCAAGGGGGCGTATGAAGCCGTGGACCACCTGGCCTCTCTGGGCCACAGGGATATAGGTTTTATCACCGGCCCGGGGACTAACCAGGCGGTGCGGGAGAGGGCCGAAGGGTTCGATAAGGCGGTCCGCGACCATAAGCTCAAGGTCAGGGAAGAGTTCAGGGTCGAGAGTGACCTGCACATACACGGCGGCTACCTCGCTATGAAGAAGATACTGTCCGGCCGCAGGTATCCGACGGCCGTCTTCGCGATAAATGACGAAGCCGCCATAGGTGCAATGCGCGCCATACACGAGAAGGGGCTCAAAGTCCCGAAGGACATCTCCCTGGTCGGGTTTGACGATATAGAGTGGGCTTCGCACACGATGCCCGGGCTTACTACCATCAAGATCTACAAAAAAGAGATAGGCGCAGCTGCCGTAAAGAAGCTTGCCGAGCAGATCGAAGATAAGACGGCCCTGCCGGTAAAGAACGTAATGCCGGTAAAGCTTGTAATAAGGGAGTCTTGCGGCAGCGTCCCGCCAAAACGGGGGTGCGCCAATGTTTAATATCTTGAGGAGATATAAATGGGCAGTAAGCTGGCGAAGTACGGTTATTTTGATAACGATAATAAGGAATTTGTCATTACGAGGCCCGACACGCCTCTTCCATGGATCAATTACCTGGGCTGCGAGCAGTATTGCGGCCTTATGTCAAATACCGCGGGCGGATACAGCTTCTGGATAGACCCGCTCGAGAACAGGATCCTGCGTTACAGATACAATAACATACCTTCCGACAGGGGCGGCAGGTACCTCTACCTGAGGGACAACAAGTCCCGCGATTTCTGGTCCGCTTCCTGGCAGCCTGTCCTGAAAGATACATCCGAATATAAATACGAGTGCCGTCACGGCCTCGGTTATACGCTCATATCATCCGAATATTCGGGGATAAAGACGAAGGCGACGTATTTTGTCCCGCTCGGGGAGAACCTCGAGATCTGGATGATGGAGATCTCGAACGCCTCGAAGAGGGACAGGGACATATCGGTGATATCTTTTGTGGAGTTCTGCCTGCCTAATGCGCTCGAGGACATGACAAACTTCCAGGCGAACCTAAATACCGGCGAGACCGGTTACGAAGACGGCATCATCTACCATGTCAGCAAATACCGCGTAACCAAGGCGCATTTTTCGTTCTTTGCCGCCGCCAACGCGAAGGTCGGCAGTTTCGACAGCAAGCGTGACGACTTCCTCGGGCCTTACGGCGACCTGGGCGCGCCGCGCGCGGTAAGGGAAGGCAAGGGCCGCAACGGCATAAGCTGCGGGTGGGCCCCTGTCGGTTCCCACAATATAAAGATAAAGCTCAAGAAAGGCGGTTCCAAAACGCTTATCTTCGTTCTTGGTGTTGCGCATTCGAGGAAAGATGCGCAGGGCTGCAGGAAAAAATATTCGGACAGGTCCAAGGTGCTGAAAGCCCTGAAGGAGCTGGGCAGCCACTGGGAAGAGAACCTTGATAAGTTCAGGGTGGAGACCCCGGATGAGGACCTTAACGTTATGGCCAATATCTGGAACCAGTACCAGTGCCGCTCGACATTCAACTGGTCACGCTCGGCGTCTTATTATGAATCCGGTATCGGACGCGGCATGGGTTTCCGCGACTCGAACCAGGATACCCTGGGTTTTGTCCATATGGTTCCCGAGAAGGTAAAGCAGAGGATAATAGACCTTGCCTCTACGCAGTTCGAGGACGGCGACGCCCATCACCAGTATTCCCCGCTTACCAAGAAAGGCAGGGAGAGGGGGTATTCTGACGACCATCTTTGGCTGGTCTACTCGGTCGCAGAATATATAAAGGAGACAGGCGACGCCGGGTTTCTTAAGGAGAAGGTCCCTTATAATAACGGCAACGAAGGGACGATACTCGAACATCTCGAGAAGGCGATAGATTACTCCGTCAAGAATACCGGGCCGCACGGCCTTCCTCTTTCGGGTTTCGCGGACTGGAACGACTGCCTTAACCTGAGGGGTCCGAACAACAAGGGAGAATCCGTATTGGTCGGCCAGATGCTTGTCCTGGCGGCCAAGGAGATGGCAAGACTCATGCGTTTTACCGGGAACGCGGACAAAGCCCGCAGGTTCGATGCCGTAGCCTCGGATTTTACGGACAGGATAAACAGGACATCCTGGGACGGCGCCTGGTACGTAAGGGCTTATGATGACAACTCCCTCCCGGTAGGGTCTTCGAAGAACAAGGAAGGCAAGATATTTTTGGAATCGCAGGGATGGGCCGTGATGTCGGGTGTGGCTGCCAGTGATAGGGCGCTAAAGACGCTGGACTCGGTCGAGAAGCACCTGGCTACCGAGCACGGCGTTATACTGCAGCAGCCGGCTTACAGCGATTACCATAAGAGCCTGGGCGATGTCTCTTCGTACCCTCCCGGGCTCAAGGAGAACGCAGGCATATTTTGCCATCCTAACCCATGGGTGATGATAGCCGAATGCATGATAGGCCGCGGGGACAGGGCCTTATGGTACTACAAGGCGATACTTCCTCCCTCGAAGGACCCGGATGTCCGCAGGGTGGAACCGTACATATATTGCCAGATGGTAGCCGGGAGGGACCATCCCGATTTCGGCGAGGGAAAGAACTCGTGGCTTACGGGGACGTCCGCGTGGAATTTTGTTGCGGTCTCCAAGTATATTATCGGGATAAGACCCGATTATGACGGCCTTACCGTGGACCCGTGCGTACCTAAAGGGTGGAAAGGGTTCAAGGCGTCGAGGAAATTCAGGAATGCCGTATATGATATAGAGGTAAAGAACCCTTGCGGCGCCGGCAAAGGCGTATCTTTCGTGAAGGTTGACGGAAGGACCATAGAAGGGGATAAACTCCCGATATTCGGCGACGGTAAAAGGCATACCGTCGAGATAACGATCGGAAAAAAGTAAAAGGAGATCCATATGAGGAAGATCATCATTATAGCCGCTTTATTGGCGGTTCACGGGTTTGCCTCCGCAGCGGTCATGGCGGACGCGAACGAGTATGACGCGGTATTCAAGGAAGATATGGGCAGGTACGTTTATGCATATCCTTCCACGAGCACGATAGAAGTGGCCGAAGAAGGCGCGAAGGACGGCAGGGCCTGCCTGGCGCTTACCCTTGACCACCAGGATTATTCCGGAGGGGCATTTGCTTTTTCCGCCCCGATAGATCTTTCATCCATACGCGATGAAGGCGCATTGTCGTTCTGGATAAAAGGCGGCAAGGGCGGGGAGAGGCTCGAGATAGCCCTGGTCAACGAGCAAGAGGACGGCAAGAAGGCCGAAAGCGTCCTGAGCCTTAATTCCATAGCAAGCGTGGATAACCAGTGGAAGAAAGTGACCATACCTATCAAACTTTTTCCGAAAAAAGGTATCTGCTGGGATGCCATGAACGGGAAAGAGATACCTGTTGATTTCGATTGGAAGAACGTGACCGAGTTCAAGGTCAGGACAAGGCCGGTGCAGGGAAATGGCGACGTAAAGCTTTTCTTTGACGACATAGTCTTCCTGAAGAGTTCGTCATCAAAAGTCGATTCGCTGGTCGTTTTTGACGGGATATTTCCTTCGTATACCTATGCCTATCCCGCAAGCAGCGAGATATCGGTCGCTTCAGGCCAGGCGTTCGAAGGCAAAGCCTCGGCTAAATTGGCGTTGGATCCCGGGGACTACAGCGGCGCGGCGCTGGCATTCGGGCCGCTCGACCTGAGCGGCATGCGCCAGGATGGTGTGCTTGAGTTCATGATGAAGGGTTCTTCCGGCGGGGAGAAAGTCGAATTGGACCTTGTACAGGCCGTGGAGCCAAAGGTAGAGACAGGCGTGAACCTCGGCGGGATCAAGCCCGTTACTACAGAGTGGCAGAAATATGAGATACCTCTTAATATGTTCCCGGACAAAGGACGCTATTGGGACGATTCCGTAAAGAAAGAGATAAGTGCCGGCATGACGAACTGGGATAAAATAGGCGAATTGAAGTTCAAGATAAGGAAGGATGATAACAAGAATTGCGTATTGTATATTACGGACATAAAGTTCAGGATACGTTGAAGCGCGCCTGCGTCGTTATAGCAGCTGTTACGGCGGCTATATGTATCTCATCCTGTTCGAGGGCGCCGGATGTGGAATTCAAGGTAAGCGTCTTCGGCGGGGATATGGTGAGCTGCCGTGACCGTTGGGACGATTCCTGGGTTGGAAGCGGAAGCGGAAGCCGCATCGACCGGGCCGACGACAAGATCAGGCTGGCCGACCGCGGGAAAGAAGGGATCGTCCTGGCTTTCTCCGGGGAGAATTCAAAAGGCGGCTGGTGGTCTGCGTGCCTGGCCCGGCCTATGTGGCAGGTCATGTCGCTTGACGGTTATAAGGAGAAAGGATACCTGGATTTTTACGTCAAAGGCGAGGCAGGAGGCGAGAAGTTCCTTATAGGCCTCTCCGACAAGAGCAGGTTGAAGAGGGAAGCGATGGTCCCGTCTTCCAAGTTCGTAACGGTTACCGCCGACTGGCAGCGCGTAAAGATACCCCTGTCGGAATTCGCCGCGGTAAAACAGAACCTTGATCTCGACAGGATCTCGCACGTGATATTCAGGAACACGCCAGGGCAGGGGAAGTTCGCTTTTTATGTCAAGGATGTATCGTTCCGTTCCGAACTTACAGAGAAAGATTACCCGCTTATAAAGGTTGACCAGGCCGGTTACCTCTCCTTCGGCAGGAAGGTAGCCGCGGTATCAGGTATCGGGATAAGCCGTATGGGAGGCAGGAAATTCTGTCTTGTGGATGAAGGTTCCGGGGAAGAGGTTTATGCCGGTAAACTGGGCTTCAGGGGCCGCCGCGACAAAGCCACGGGTGACACAATATATTACGCGGACTTCAGCGGCTGTTCCCGTCAGGGCAGGTACAAGCTCAAGGTCGACGGGATAAAAGACGCCGGACCCGTCTTCTGCATAAGCGATTCAGCCTACGACGTGGTGTTGAGGGATACCCTGAGGATGTACTATTACCAGAGATGCGGTATTGCGCTTGATCCGGCCTGCGCGGGCAAGTGGACGCATCCGGCGTGCCACCTCGATGACGCGTATCTTTTGTCCGACGAATCAAAGAAGGTAGAAGCTGCCGGGGGCTGGCATGATGCCGGCGATTACGGCAAATATGTTGTCAACGGCGGTATATCGGCCTATACCCTTTTGGCCATATATGAGCTCTGTCCGCGCAATTTCACCGACGGCCAGCTTGGCATACCGGAGAGCGGTAATTCCGTCCCGGACATACTTGATGAGGCAAGGTGGGAACTGGAGTGGTTCCTCAAGATGCAGAGGGATGACGGCGGTGTTTACCATAAACTGGCTGCCGAATATGTCCCCGCAGACAGGCCGCCGGACAAAGACCTCGAGAAGAGGTTTATCATGGATGTTTCCGCGGAATGCCCAGGCAGCATGGATAACCTTGCCGGAAGCAGCGTATCTACGGCGGCAACCGCGAACCTGGCGGCCGTAGCCGCCGCGGCAGCGCGTGTGTATTCCGGATATGACCCGGCCTTTGCAGGAAGGTGCCTGGAAGCCGCGGAAAGGGCCTGGGAGTTCCTCGTGTCGCGGCCATCGGATTTTCCTCCAAGGGGATACTGCAATCCCGCTCTCAAAACCCATTATATCGTCAGCGGGGAATACGGGGATGACCCCCGGGGCAAATGGACCCAGGGCGACAGGGACGAAAGGTTTTGGGCGGCTTGCGAACTTTTCCGGGCCACCGGGAAAGAGCGATACCATGATTATATCAAGGCCAATTACCCAAGGTTCAAGGCCTGCCACGCGATAAACTGGCAGCAGGTCCAGAACCTCGGGTTGTATTCTTATTGCATGTCGCGCCATACCGACCCGGAACTGAGAAGAAGCATGGTCGCCTCCATAGAAAGATACGGGAAAGGGATATTAAAAGCCTCGCGCGCGAACGCATACGGAAACGCGCTCCACAGCTATGAGTATTACTGGGGATCGAACGCGGTCGCGATGAATTACGGGGTAGACCTGATATATATTTACGAGATCACGGGAGAGAAGGTATACAGGGATACCGCCATCGACCAGCTGCATTGTATCCTGGGCAGGAATACCTTTTGCCTGTCCATGGTCAGCGGAATCGGAGAGAAATGTATAGAAAAATTTTATCACACATGGTTTAATAATAGCGATTACGATTCGCTCCCGCCCGGATTCATGGTAGGCGGGCCGAATGCGGAAAACTTCAGGATATCGCGCTATCCGGGGCGCTGTTACAAGAATGTCGGTTCCGATTTCACGGTGGACGAGATAGCGGTAAATTACAATGCCCCCCTGGTGTTCGTCTCCGGCTATTTTGCGGGACCGGTAAGATGATGAAGGAGGATATCCCATGAGAAAGACGGTCCTGGCAGTTCCCATCCTTGTTTTGTCCGCGGTCCTGTATGCCGCTACGGCATATAATATCTTCGACGAGGAGATAGAGAAGGAAGGGACGTACCATTATTCCTATCCTACGGACGGCACCAGCCAGATACGCACAACGAACATAGAGAACCATTCCGGGAACTACTCGATGAAAGTTACCCTTAACCCTTCGGGATATTCAGGAGCGGCGATAGGTAATTACCCGCCCATGGACCTGGCCCCGTATCGCGAAACGGGTGCGCTCGAGTTCTGGATAAAAGGCGAAAGAGGCGGCGAAAAATGCGAAGTCCTTCTGCTCGATGACTCTAACGAGGACGGGATGAAGACCGAGTCCGGGGTGTTCATAGTCCCGAAATACGTTACGGTAACCAGGGATTGGCAGAAGGTAAGCATCCCGCTTAAAGAGTTCCCCGATGACGGCCAGTACTGGGACGGGGCCAAGAACGTCAAGAACAGGATAGACTGGAACGCGATAGTCGAGTTCAAGATCGCCATTCGCCCTTATGACAAGAACAGGGAATTCACCGTATTTATTGACGACGTAAAAATAGTCACCCAATAACACTCTTGCGGAAAGGCACCCATGGATAAAAGGATAAGTTCGTTTCTGGCAATGTTCGTATGCAGTGTGTTCGTCCTTCCCCAATCCGCGAATTGGTACACGAAGAACGATTCCCCGGACGGGGGGAACTCCGGCATAACCTTCAAGGTTGACGATAAAGCCAATGCCGCCGGGGAGAAAGGTTCTATCGCCTTTGAATACAACCTTGGAAAGGGTTTCCAATGGCCGTATGTCCAGCTCCTTTGCCCCCTTTCGGGCGATGGCCCGGCTGCTACAGACCTCAGCGGTTACTCAGGCACCTGCCTTTGGGCAAAGACAGAGGGCAAGACGCAGGTAAGGCTTGTCATATTTACTTTTGAGGACGGGGTCACAGACATAAACAACAGCGCAACCTACAGGCATAACGAGGTCTCTATAAAGACCACGGATAAATTCTCGTTTTATGAAATACCATTCGAGCAGTTCAAGACCCCGCAGTGGTGGCTAAGCCAGCACCCGCAGGCAAAGAAAGGTATAGATTGGAGCAAGGCAATAGAATTCGCCGTGATGGAGGACGACAGTCTTTCCGCCGGGGCATCGGAGAAAGGATGGATAGACGAGGTCGGTTTTTACAGGGGCCCCCTGGAGATAAAGAAAACCGTCCCTTCCGACAGGGAAACGGGGGTGAAAGTCTCCTCCCCGATAAAGATAAGTTTCAATTTCCCCGTAAATTCCGGGGAGATCAAGAATGATTTCAAACTGGCGAAGGCGGACCGGAGGGGCAAGCCGGTTGAATGTGATATTCGCGTCTCCGGTGACGGTAAAGAAGTCACGATCGAACCCGCCGCGCCGCTTGATGCGAGAAGCTGCTACGTCTACAAGGTAGATAGGAGGCTAAAAAGCGCCGCCGGCGACGGGCTGGATAAGAACCTGCTCGTTAATTTTACGACCGAATATGGCAAGGGGAATATATACGGAAGGGCCGTCGATGAAAGCGGCAAGCCCGTGGAGGATGCCTCTGTCAGGATATATCCTTCCGGGAAAAGGACGAGGACCGGCAGCGACGGCAGGTATTATTTCGAGGGTGTAGATCTCGATAAGATATGCCTGTATTGCGTAAAGGACGGCTATTTTACCGGGTTCGGAATACTTCCCATGGTGCCGGAGGAAGATTTTTATGTTGATTTCAGGCTGGCCGAAGCCCCGAAGAGGGACGGGAATGTCCAGCCCTGCCTGTTCGGCATAAATTATAACGATTGGGAGACCGAGGGCTACCTGCTTCCGGTAAAACGCGAGGTTAAAGAGGCGGGTTTTACTATTATGAGGTGGGGAGGAATAGGAAAGGACCTGATAGAGGTCGATGAGGCCAAGATAGACGAATTCATATCTTACGCGAGGGCCGTAAGGACCGAACCGATGATACAGGTAAGACTGATAAGGGGGAGCGTAGAAGAGGCGGTCCGGGCGGTCAAATATTGCAATATAGCTAAACGTTATAACGTAAAGTACTGGATAATCGGCAACGAACCCGATTGGTACAACCAGAAACAGTGGGGGCCTTACGGGCCGTCCGATTATTGCAGGGATTACCGGGCTTATTATAACGCGATGAAAACAGCGGACCCTTCCATCATTATAATGGGCCCCGAACTTACGGCAAAATACTACCTCGCGGCGCCTGACAACTGGATAGAGCCGTTCCTGAAGGAATGCGGCGACATAATCGACGTCCTATCCATACACCTGTATCCATACAGCGGCAAGCAGCCTCCCCAGCAGACTTTAATGGGACTGGGTAACTACAGGCGTGTAATAGATACCATAAGGCAGAAGACGAGAGATATAGCGTTCCGCGAGATCCCGATAGCCGTGACCGAGTATAACCTTACCTGGGACTGGCTTGCGGAAGGCGAGGGCGCAAACAATTCGTTCTTCGCCGGCCTGTACCTGGCCGATTTCCTGGGTGCTATGGCCGAGAAACAGATATTCATAGCCAACTTCTGGGATATCATGGAGAAGGGGACTATAGGGTTTCTTGAGGACGGTACGCATAAACCATACCCGACCTATTACACGTTCCTTATGTATAAGGATTTTAGGGGCGAGATCATAAGCGTGGACCCGGGCAGGAAAGAACTCAAGGTCTACGGGGCCAGGGACAAGAGGGGAAATGCCGTTCTTATCGTTATCAACAAGAGCGGAAGCAAGGGCATCGAAGCGGAGCTTGTGCCGTCCGGGTCCGAAAAAGCCAGAGACAAATACTATTACTTCCCGCCGTATTCATTGACCTGCCTTAAGATAAGTCCATCCGGCCGCTGCACAGGAGCCATGCAGTATTCCAAGGAACTCTACGATAAGGGCGAAGGAGCGCTGTCCGGCAGGAGCCTTATAAAAAGCATCGTTATTCCCAAAATGACCGGGGAATATACCGCACATGCGCCGAAGGCAGGCCTCCTGGACGATTTCGAGAGCATGGATTTTATTTCTCCCATGGGAGCTGCCTGGATCCCCGAGGACGATTCTGTCAACGGAGGTGATTCCACGGCTGAGATATCCCTGGCCGAGGGCCGTGACAGCCCGACCGGCCTGAAGTTTGAATATTCCCTCGGGGGCAAGTTCAATAACAGGTATTCTATCTGCGCGGCGGTATTCGATACCCCGGCAGACCTTTCGGGATACAAGGCCATGAAATTCTGGGCAAAGGGCGACGGCAAACCCGTTAAGATAAAGTTCTGCTCCGTTTCGGTGGGAGATTACGATTACCACGGGACATCGATCACTCCATCAGCCGACTGGGCGGAATATTCCGTCGATCTGCCATCCCTCAAACAGGAAGGCTGGGGCAGGAAGACGGCTATTGACCTCAAGCAGATAAACAAGATACAATTTGAGTCGGGGTCAAAGGCCGCCGGTGAAAAGGGTTTTGTGGCCATCGATGGCCTCCGTTTCGAATAACGGAACTTTTCTTATAGAAAACTGTCTAAATGTCCGGAGAGAGCATAGATTTCGACAGGCTTGTCTTTGTAATCAAGGACAAGGTCTTCAATTTGTGCTTCCGTTTTCTCGGTAATTACGAGGAAGCGGATGACTGTGCGCAGGAGACCTTCGTCAAGGTATACCGTTGCCTGAAAAACTTCAGGGGGGATTCTTCCGTCTCGACCTGGGTATACAGGATAGCGGTCAATACCTGCAAGAACAGGGTGGCTTCAGCGCAGTACCGGAACAACAGGAGAGCAATTCGCCTCGACGGGCCGGTCGCAGGCGGAGAGGATGAGCGCCTGTTCGAGATAGGCGACGAAAAGCTGTCGCCGGATGCCCAGGCTGACAGGAACGAGAAAGGCGAGCTGATACAAAAAGCCATAGACTCATTGCCCGCAGACCAGAGGGCGGTTGTGGTATTGCGTGATATAGAGGGCCTTTCCTATGAAGATGTCGCGGAGGCCACAGGCCTGAACATAGGCACCGTGAAGTCGAAATTGTCGCGCGCGAGACAGGAATTAAGGGAAAAACTGAAAGGGCTGGCATAGACAGATGGAAGACAAGAGAGACATGATGCCTGAGGATGAATACCTAAAGCGGATGAGTTCCCTGCCCAAGGTGAAAGCCCCGGACGATTTCCTGCAGAAGGTGCGGGCGCGGATCGAAGAACGTCCGTTCCGTGAAAAATTGATGCATGCCCTTTTTGTCCCGGTCAGGATCAAGATACCTCTTGAAGTAGCAGCCGCCACGGCCACGCTGTTGCTGGTGATCTCGACCCTGGAGGTGACCAAGCCCGCCAAGCAACTCGCTTACGCCCCCAAGTCTGATATGGCAGAAGAAGCTGTTGTGGGCAACGTCTCGAATGCACGGCTTGCAGATGAATTCTGCCTGAAGTGCGAGAAGGCCGCCCCATCCCTGGAGGAGCGCATACTGGCCGCCGGCGGCAGGATAATCCGGGAAAACGCGGTCAAAGATAAATCCGGAGAGCCATATATAGACGTCGAAGTCCCCGCCGACCGCTACCAGGATTTTATGTCCAAGCTCAATGACCTCAAGGTGTCCGGTAAGATCCGCATAATGCCCGTCCTCAAAGAAGCTCCGCACGACCGTAATATAATCCAATTGCGCATTTTTGTGATATAATTCCTCTAAAACGGAGGTCCACATGAAAAAAGCGGTATTTACCCTTTTGGCGTTGTCTTTTTCTGTCTTTTCGATAGAGGCCGCGGCCCAAGAGTTCGAGGCCGACATGGTCAACACCAGCAGGAGCGGAGTGTATAATGCCCATATAAACGTGGGCAAAGACAAGATGCGGGTGGAGTCCGATAACAATATAGTGATATCGAGGATGGATAAATCGGTGGTATGGGTTCTCGTGCCTTCCCAGAAGATATATATGGAGCAGGCCTTGGACCCGACGCAGATGACCGTGACGTCGGATAAGGTCGACGGGGAGACCGACAGGGCGCTGATGGGAACCGATAATATCGACGGCTATCCCGTCGATAAGTACAAGATCACGTATAGCTTGGGCGGAATGCAGAACGTCATGTATATGTGGCTTTCAAAATCTTTGAATATCCCCCTAAAGACGCAGGCCGCCGACGGAAGCTGGATGATCGAATACAAGAATATCAAGAAAGGCCCGCAGCCAGGACAGCTTTTCGAAATACCTTCCGGATATAATAAGTTTGATACGTCGAACATGGGGGACCTGATGAAGGGATTGACGAATGAAGAGGATTAAGGCGCTCCTCCTTTCCGCTGTAATATCCGCGCTTGCCTGTTCGGCGGGAATATTGGATGCTGAGACCGGCCCCGCGGCGGAAAAGAAGATAGACGATATCATATCCAGGATGACCCTTGACGAGAAGGTCAGGCTGATCGCCGGCAACGAAATGGAAACATATGCCATAAACAGGCTTGGCATACCTCAGCTGAAGATGTGCGACGGCCCGCTCGGCGTGCGCCATGGCCAGGCAACGGCCTTCCCTGCTCCCGCGGCGCTCTCAGCCACGTGGGAGCCAGATATGGTGTACAAAGTTTCTACGGCATTGTCCGAAGAGGTCAAGGCCAAGGGCAGGAACATGTCGCTTGCGCCGTGCATAAACATACTCAGGGTCCCGATGGGCGGGAGGAATTTCGAGAGTTTCGGTGAAGACCCTTACCTTACATCCCGCCTTACGGTCGCTTATATAAAAGGATTGCAGGACCATAATGTCATAGCTACGGTAAAACATTACGCGTGCAACAACCAGGAATGGGAACGCGGGACGATAGATGTGGTTGTAGACGAAAGGGCATTACGCGAGATATACCTGCCCGGTTTCGAGGCTGCGATAAAAGAAGCCGGTTCATGGTCAATAATGGATGCCTATAATAAGGTCAACGGCTATCATTGCACCGAGAACAACCGGCTGAATAATGAGATTCTTAAAGAGGAGTGGGGCTTTAAGGGTTTTGTGGTTTCCGACTGGAATGCTACGCACAGCACGGTCAATGCAGCCAAAGGCGGGCTTGACCTGGAGATGCCGAAAG
>Ga0265297_10006535_pt1 | contig 16838 bp, 18 predicted proteins | sample Munlanlwell13791_FD_192502 | JGI IMG/M metagenome (GOLD analysis project Ga0265297, IMG submission 192502) | Leachate microbial communities from a municipal landfill in Southern Ontario, Canada - Leachate well 137-91 | ecosystem: Engineered > Solid waste > Landfill > Unclassified | place... | reverse complement strand
GTACTTGAAGATGTGGAATCATAATCATCCTTTAAGACCTGAGATGTATAATCGACATAAGCAGAACCGATAAAAACGTAAAACCGCATAACGCTTCTAAATATGCCATCCCACATATCAACAATCGCTTGAAATGGTGAATCCATTGTAACCTTATATATATTTGCCGTACCGTCATTTATTGCGAATTGATACCAGTATAGATAATAACCATTTAAATATTTTGGTTGTGCATCATAACCTTGCGCTAAAAACGTTACAGTCCCCGTTTGTGCAAGGGAAGCCCCCGTATTGGTATTATCTGTAAGTGTAAGCGTTTGCCATGCGCTCCCGTCATGATATTTACCTGTCATAGTCGATGCAGTTGTATTTGGTGTGATGATATAATATTTTAAGCCTTGTATCGGTCTTGTAGTTCCAACAAGCCACACCCTTGACGCGGCGGTAATTTGCGCCACATTATCAATATCGCCCTTGTTGTTATTTATTACAGACGAATAATCGTGTGGGCTTGAAGCGCTCCCCGTATCTGTTACCGCCGCCGTTGATGTGATAAAAGCACCGACATTTGCCTCGTTCCCCCCCCATATACATGATTCAATGCCATTACAATAAATCATCTGACCATCAGGGGCATCGGAAAAACGCCCCCTCCCTGCGGCGGCATTATCTGAATGTAATGACGTAGCGGAAAAGTCGGCTGTTGCTGGTATTGCGGCGGTGTGCTCAAGAACCTGCGATGCCGTAAGCCCCGTATTGTAGGCTTGAATAAGGATATGACTTTCTGCCTGTTTTGACTTTACAAAATGAAACGCATTACGTACTTTTAGATAAGTAGACAAGGCGGTAGTATTGATCTTTGTCATTCCCTGCACACCGCGCAAATGGGTATCCGTATAACGCAGATTTTTTAATGTGCGATAATCGAACCCGATAGATGCCGGTTCCGCAGTTCTTAGTTTTCCCGTAAGGGGAATATCTTTAGTCTGTGTTCTTTTGTCCGGCATTTTTATTGTCCATCAGCATCTGTTACAATCTGTTTTTTTAGTTCTTCGTTCTCTAACATTTTTTTGCTCAATTCTTCCTGTAGCTTTATATTGGAAACATATAATTCTCCAATTCTTTGGTGTATCCATTCGAGTGTAATATCCATATTTTCTCCTTAATCTGCTGTTGCTTTTACAAATCCATTGCCATCAACCGATAATGTATAATTCACATTGGCAATTCTTGCATGCATAGCCGCGAATCCAAAACCTAAATAAACAGCCGTTCCGTTTCCATAGACAGCGCTCTTATCATTGATATTCAAAGCCCCGGCATTTGAAATATTTACGGAAGTGGTGGGATAAAAAATTGATGCGTGAACATGATCGAATGTCGGTCCGGATGTGGTGGTCAATGCCTGATTTATGGCAGTCAGGTTTGAATTGTAGGCTTGAACATTCGTACCAATAGCGAGACCGAGGGCGGTTCTTGCATCGCTGGCCGTAGTCGATCCTGTTCCCCCGTAAGCCACAGCAAGGGCAGTTGTTGGAACTAAAGCACCTGTCCATGAAAGGTTGGTTCCGTCACTTGAAAGTCTTCCCACCGTAGCCCCGGAGGTATACCATGCAATTTCATGACCAGATGCAAGCGCAATAGCCTCAATATGCCCGGATACGGAGGCTATAGAATTTACACCCATAACGATTCCCTTTTTAAACTTTGCAGTTATTCCCGCATCAGAACCCGCCCAAATCGCTACTCCGGTGCTAACGTCATATGCACCATACGAACCCTTTGTACCGCTTGCTGTGACTATTAAACCAGTTGCCAACGGATATGTTAAATGTGTGGAGTCGGTCATGTCATAAGGGGTTTGATTTCTGACATTTGCCCCTACTGTATTTTGGATGCTTGCCTCTACTGCGGAGGTGTGCATCTTATTACTTGCCCGGCCTTCGATATATGCCCCGTATGCAAAAACGGTAGTATCACCAGCATAATCGTTTTCACCAACCAGATAAGCACCACAACATGACATCTGACCAGAGGTAGGAGTTGTTCCTATATTTTGAGCATAAGAAAAAATCGACTGATTACCAACGGTATTTTGAACACCTAATGACATTGGTAAAACCGACCACGCAAAATTTGTACTCGCCACTCCTACCATTAACCTTTTAAGACCTGATGTTACGCCATCAAACACAAAAGCCGTATCACCACTAAGCAGTCCACTCGTAGAAAAAATAACTTGTTTATCTGTAAGCGCATCAGCCCATGATATTGTACCGGCCACATTCTTTAGATACTTTGTTCCGGTTGTGGAATTGATCGCGGCTAAGACATTGGCCGAATTTGCCGCAAAAACCGACCCTGCGGCTATTGTATCCGGCATGGTAAGAGTAGACCACGAAGGAACGGCTCCCGTAACACCTCTGATTAATTTACCATCGGTTCCAACCGTCAATCCTCCAATTACATTTGTGGCGGTAGAAACTAAAAGTTGATATGCTGTTGTGGTCACTGGATATGTGGCTGTAGTATAGGCAAGGGAAGTAGCACCCGCCCTTAAAATCGTTCCCTCTGCACCTTTAGTAAGTTTTGCGGCTGTATTTGCCCCAGTACCTTGAACCAAGTCACCCGCCGCATCCCATATAGAATCGGTTGCCATAGAAACAAGTGTTTCCCATGTAATCGTTCCTGTCGTATTTGTGAGAATTTTAGTTCCTGTTGAAGATGTAATAGGTGTAAACGTATTAATTACGTTAGCCGCAAATATTGATCCCGCCGCTATTGTTGTTGGCATCGTGAGTGTTGACCATGTTGGATTTGAACCGTCCGACCTTAAAAGCTGTCCCGCACCCCCAATGGTCAATTTAGTTCCCGAAGCCGCCGCATCCCCATAGATAATGTCACCTTGCGCCACAATGGGAGAAAGAGCATCGAAAGCCGCCGCCTTTGTTGTTGCTCCCGTACCACCCTTTGCTATGGCTAATGTTGCTGATAAGTCTGCTGCTGTTCCTGTTGTGTCTTGGTTGAGTGTTGGAAAATCTGCCGCCTCTGCCTCTACAAGTGCACCCCCAGAGCCTTTCAAGATACCGGTAATTGATGTTGAGAGGGTAATTGCCGGGGTTGTGGTCGGGTTGGCAACCGTCCCCGCCAATCCGTTTGCAGAAACAACAGAAACGGTAGACACACTTCCACCGCTTCCGATTTCATAATTTGTACCATCATGACCGGCATATAGTTTGTGGGTATCAAGCGTAAAAAATGGCTCTCCGTCATCCAGCGTTGGAATAGCGGCATATAATCCACGTTTTACCTGAATCTTTTGTAACACTATACTTCCCCACCATCCACAAGTGCGTCAACTGCAATGTCATAATTGACACCGCCAATCATCATAATATCAAACTTTGATTCCGGTATTGGCTGCATAGAAGCATTTAAGCGTTCAATAATCAACTTTGTTTCCAATGCCCTTGAAGCGACAAATTGGCTTACAACCCTATCCCAATCAGCGGCCAAACTAAGTGCAAGGTTATAAACAAGGGCTTCTTTGTATTCAGGTGGAAGCCCAAAGGCCGTTGTTGTTGCCGCATACTCAGTAAAGTTTTTTGTAAACTCAAAATAGCCGGTATATGAGGCATCCGGTAGTGTATTAAAAATAAGTTTTGCAAGTGGATATTCCGGCAATAAATAAACTTTTGTCGGACGCAATGACAGGCTTTTGTTTCTTATATTTGCATACTCAGAAGCCGACATTACACCCACTGGATAATCATAACTATCCGAATCGCGTAAATAACAGGTATTTATTCTTAACGGCCTTACGGTATCAAAATCACCGCCGCTTCCTATGGTATATTCTCCATCCGCTGCCGTTATAGAAAAAGACTCTGCAACGGGTACATAATTCATCCCGTCCGCACCCCACATGCTTATAAGCTCGTTAAGCGAAGTAAGCGCATTTGACATATGCGTAACTGTCGGACTATCTATGTTTATCTTTCTAAATGCCGGTGTTATGACATCTGCTGCGACTGTTCCCATATCACATGCTCCTGTGGCTTGTATTTATTCGGGAAATAAACAGTTCCTTTTTTCTCAACGTCTTTTTTTAAATCTTCCGTTACGGCAACAACCACCCATTCATCCGGGTGATCGATCATGGCCTGTAGTAACCCACCGGACATATTAATCAGGTATTGGGGATGCTTTCTTATCGTTTTTGATAAGTATTCTGATTGCACGGTTAAAGAAGCATTTGTAAGGTAATCAATATTGTTAACCCTGACAATCATCATATTTTCATGTGCAACTTTTTGAGTGCCGGAAACGTGGGTATTGTCAAACCTGTCAAATGATCCGTCACATCCAAAATAAACCAATGCACGATATCCCATTCTTAGAAACTGCATGGGCGCACGACATACGCCTGTGGGTCCCCCGCATGTTCCGCCGGGTGCATCTTCTCCGAGATCAAACATCCTGATATCTTTTTTGTCAAACTGGTTAAATTGCTTTCTGTGACAGCGGCTTGCCAAAACCGCGCCTTTTACCAATGAACCGATCTTATATGGATATCGTGAACAATCTATTGAATAAAGGTAAGAGCTTATTCCGTTATCCGATAAAAACCCTGCTGTGTCATTTACGGCAAATATATCTCCATCCCAATTCCTCAAAGTATCAAGATGGAGTTTTGCGCTTGAACCGCCGCCCACAATCGCGCATGGAGGTTTTTTTAATACCTGTTCATAATCATAACGGATTCGACACTGATTATATTTCATAGACTTTTTAAGATTAAGCCTAATCGTGTCTAAATCCGTATTGCAAGCGACATTAAAGTTTATTCTTACTGCCATTTTATGTGCACACCAGTTTGTTTACCTGCCCACGCGCAACATTGCGCCGATCTTCTATTGCGGGACGTTTCTTTTTACCAAAAAGCATGCTGCCTATTTTCTTTTCGAGGTTCGGGAACAACAAATATATTGCCCTTGAAAGTTTACAGGCCGCTATAATAGCTCGTTGTTTTAGCCAATGGCCGGGATACATGGTTTCAAGGTTATGTCTTCCGATTTCATAGGCGACTTCGGACATCTTTTTTTCAAATTCCTTCGTATACTTAAAAAAGTATTCCTCTTGAATGTAGGTGTCATCATACATATATCTTTGCGATAAAGTGCTTACGGCGTAGGGATTTATGGCGTTCTGATAAAGCGAAACGCCGCAATCCTGATACCGTGGTTCAAGCCAATAATCCTTAAAACCAAATTCTTCTACATACTGCTTATAAAGCGTAGTTCCTGGGAAGGGAACAATCGAACCAGAACCATTAAACATATGGGTTTCATCCCACACCTCATACATCATGGAAAGCGTGTTATCGAGACTTTCAACCGTTTCCCAAGGAAAACCAAACATAAGATTAACGCCTACTTTTAAACCTTCTGCATAAGCAATTTTTACAGCAGCAATGTTCTTTTCTCTTGTGGTTCCCTTACAGGTTCTTTTTAAAGTCTCTGGATCACCGGATTCAATGCCAAAAATAACCATATAACACCCGGCATCTTTCATGGTTCTGGCAAGTTCCGGTGTCATCATATCGGCTCGTGTCCATGCTTGCCACTCTACCTTTGGAGTGATCTTTTTAATTCCTTCACAAAATGCCTTAACGTGCTTTTTATTCATGGTAAAACAGTCATCAGCAACAATGAATTTATGCACCCCATATTTATCAACACGCCTTTGAATATCAGCCATAACCTGAGAAATCGGATTAAACGTTGCTTTTTGTCCAAAAACCTTGCTGTCACAAAACGTACATTTCCCTGGACATCCCCTTGATGTGTATATCCGGTGAATACCTTTTAAAAGGCCATCACCTTCGAGCCTGAAAAGTTCAATATCAAAACCGCTGAAATCAGGATCGGGTAAAGTAGATAAATCCCTTATACGCGGTCTATCTTCATTTCTGATAATGCTTCCATCCTTATCTCGAAAAGTAATGCCCAAAATATCATGCGGATCAATTCCCTTTAGAACCTCACGAAGCGTTTCCTCTGCTTCGTTGCGAAAGACACAATCTGCACCGTTTTCAATTGCTTCCGTGTCGCATGTTGTTACATGAGTGCCACCCACGAAAACGGGGATATTGAGTTTTTTTATTCGCTTAATAAGGTCATACACATTTAAGCATTGCATGGTAAGCATTGATATTCCCACGATATCAGGCTTATATCTAAAAACTTCCTCCATAAAATCAATATTACTCAATGGCTGCTTAAATGTGTTCTCAATAACCTTTACCTTATAATTAAACTCCTTGAAAATCGCTGTTATCATAGCAAGCGAATGAGGCATTTCCGACATGGCAGAAGGATATATTAGGAGACATTTTTTCATTGTATCACCGCCATGTTTGATGTTATCTGCCCCACTTTACGCTGTGGGTTGGTTGCGTATAGCAATACTTCGGGAGTATAGTTTGTCTGATCACATTCCCGGCACATATAATTTGAGAAATCGCATTCCCTATGCGCCTTGCGAAGTTTATTGTAGGGTTCACCCTTGTATACTTCTTCAATGGTCTGAGTGTTCATATTTCCAAGAGGTATTCGCTTGTGAATATCCCAACAACAGGGGCTTACGGTTCCATCTGCATGGATATATAACGGGCCGTTATCCGGTCTGCCGCATGAAGTTTGTCTTGAAATATCGACCGTTCGGTATGATCTTCCGTCAATCCAATTATGCGGCTCCCATACAAATATTTCGTCAAGCTCCGGTTGCCATTTTACAATCCATCGATCTTTTTCGTGCCGGTTTAAATCCGTTGTTACAAACAATCCTATTGTATAAGGCTTTACCGGCTTTATTTTTACATATTCCAAAAACCCCATGATATTTTTCATGGACTGCCAGTACTTCACCTTTCCACGGTGAAATGCCTCATAGGTTTCCTCTGTTGCACCATAGATACTTAGTTTTAGAATATCGATGTATTTTATGACATCATCCCATGTATCCGGTGTCATGTGAAACGCTGTGGTTGATATAAATACTTTTGCTTTGGGGAGTTTTTCACGGACATAAGCGAATCGTTCAAAAAGATGCTTGTCAAGGAAACACTCTCCAAAACCACAAGTATCTATTGATTCAAGATCATATTGTGATGCATCATCGATAATCTTTTTAAAAAGCCCCATGTCCATAGCCTGTAATTTTTGCGTGAATTTCTCACGAGGACATATAACGCAATGCGCGTCACAAACATTCGTTGTCTCAACAATAATCTGCTTATTCTTTAACTTCATGACCATCCTTTCTTTGAGGAGTTATCCACTCAACCGTTAAATGTCTTTTTTGAATTAACTTTTTCAATCCTTCCGCTATTTGAGCGTATTGCCTGACATCTCTTTCCGTATCATAAATATCTATCGTAAAACTTCCATCGTGATTGTAATGACATACGTTTCTATCCCCTGTTGTGACGGAATCAAAGCATAAATAGTTTATCTTTTTACAACCAAATAGTTCTGCGATATATGTTGCAGAAAAAGAAGATGGTGTATTCCAGGGAACATCAAAATCAAGTATGTTGTCAAATACATATCTTGGTGTATAATCTTTATGCCTTCCCGGAGTCTCGCGTTCATGAATCAACAGGCTGGCTTTTTGGGGTGGAGCAATGGATTCCTTTCCACATTCATCCATGTCTTTCTGCATGGAATATATTGGATTTTCAAGGCCAAGTTTTTCAACGGGAATAATTGCCTCATTTAATGTTATTACGGGGCCTGAACCAATATCGTCTTTAGTAAGGTATTGCAGACTCGCTCCCTTTCCGATAATCCATGCATCTTCGCCCTTATGCTCATTTCTTAAATTTTTAATAAGAAACTCACTATCCGGTGCATTTGGTCTACGTCTCAAGTCAAGATCAAAGTTTCCGACATATCCCTTTACTCCATAATGTGTTAATGTTATTTCTGGCACAAGGTATATCTTACCGCCCTGACTCATATATTTCCTCTGAAAATAAATATCCTCTCCAACTCTTGTGCCATCAGGACTAATTTCACACCGAAACGCTTCAAGCACAGGCCAGTTCATCATATAGGTATTCAGCGCGGGTCGCGTCCTTTCAAAACATTTCCGACTATAAATACTAAAGCCACCAGGTAACGATGTAACCCTGATTGCAAGAACACCGCTTTCTGTATTTCCAATACAATATTGATCCTCAGTAAGAAGCGTAGTGGCGTATTCCGTAAAATCTCCTTTGCACCGATAAGCCCCACCGCAAAATTCAGCCCCCTGCATAGCTACTTTCAACAACCTTCCAAATCCCTCAACATCCCATTCAAGGTCTGAATCAATTATCATTAAATGGGAGAAATCTGATTTTAGAAACATATCTACTAAATGATTTTTTGCCCTATCAACATAGGCGTCCCCGGAAACCTCCATATATGTAAAACGAATACCGGCCTCTTTAAGCACTATAACGGCTTCCATAAGGCTTCTGATATAAGGGCTATATGCTTTTACTTCATAAAACGCGCTGGCAATCGCCAACGAAAATTCAGGCATAATATCTCCATTATGATTAGGGGAGGGGGACGAATCCCCCTCCTGTTGTTAATATTAAGTGGCAACAAGATTGAGTGCAACCAACTTTGCCCGAATCTCATTCAGTAAGGCAACGATATTTGTAGAGATAGAGCTATTTGCAAATCCCCATACCGTTGAGTATTGAAGCGGAGAATCCGTAACTGCCGCTGCCGTAAAATCCTGCTGCGCTATCGGCGTGGTCAATCCATAGAAACCAATCTTTCCGTCACTTCTGCCGAAATTGGTTCCATCATCATTTCCATCATCAACATAATTAACAGACATATTTTTTTACCTCCTTTCTTTACGAGCAAATTCTGCATGCCCACTCTGGCCTGATTGCTTTGTATCCAAACAGAACGTCAATCCTGCAAGGATGCTTATCATTGACAATATCTCCCTGTCGCCAAATTCTCATGGAAATTCCGTCAATAACCTTTCTTGCATACCATCCCGAATCAGGCATCTCCAAATCCGCCGTAACCATCGTAAAGGCATCTTTATGGTATGCCAATGAGTTGATATAGCTTGTAGATGCCGCGCCATGGGCAAGGTTGGTTACGCTTGCCGTAGCAGACCCGGTTACAATTTCGACATTCTGCTTTGCACCAGAGGTAATTGGAATAGGACTGACTTCAAACGTATCGGATGTACCGGATACCGTCACCGTTTCCGTAACCGAAAACTGTTGCAAATGACCATACCGAGCTTTGGTTTCGGGATTTACCGCATAAACACCGGCAATCGTGAAGATATCACCAGCCATATAGGTTTCCCCAGAAATAACGCCGGACATTGTAATCGTAGCGTCACCACTGGTAATTCCTACAGTTGTGCTTACTGTCGGAGTTGTATCCGTTCGTGAACCGGTTGTATGGGTTGGCGTCATTTCAGACTCATAGAATGTAAATCCTCCCATCCTTCCGATCTGACCCTCTGAATACTGCCGTTCAATTTCAGAACTTGCATGGAACAATGATTTTCCATCAGTGATAACCGAATTTGCCGCCAGAGAATCAAGCATAATTACCCTATCACTTGTCGGCGCAAGCCCCTTGGAAATCAATGCCCTTGCCGCGAGAATATCTGCCAGTACAGGCTTCGTTCCGAGCGTGGTATTCTCAAAATTGTAGATATACGGATAGCATCCGGCAATTACCGTAGCGTCCACATCAGCCGCAAGCCTTGACATTGCAGGTTCAAGAATACGAGATGCAAAATCATCCATAGAAAGGGTTAATTCAACAGAACTAAAGTTGATATCAATACCTTTCTGTGTTGCAACAACTAACTGTGTTGTGCTTTCGGTTACATCCTGTGTATCCATTACCGCGCCGGTACGAACGGTAAACTGATTAGGTTCTCTGATTTCCAGATAACCACCGTTTTTCGCACCACTGACAGCAAACCTGCCATCGTATTCCCGGTTGATTGTTTTACAAAAAACCAGTTTATTATGCAGAATAGCCAACGCTTTACGCGTGATATCTCCCGCCTGTAGGGTTTTAATTGTGTTACTCATATTTTTTATCCTCCTTTATACCGAGCTTCGAGCGCCTTTCTTTTTCGCTCCTTTTCGAGTTTATACCACTCGTCATCGGTAAGTTTTGATTCATCAATTTCAGGAACACCGCCGGTATCGCCAACGGGTTTTATTGGAGGCGGTGCACCTGTTACTTTTTTTGTCTCTTTTGCAAGAAGCACCTTGCTTTCGAGCTTTCCAAGCTCATAAATCTGCATCTGGGGAGGCAATGACCGTATCTTATCAGCCAATTCCCTGTTTTCTGGCTTTCCGAGGTGGTAAGCAACCGCAGGGCCGTTGTCTCTATTAAGTAAAATGACGCGCATTTCGTTGCTAAATACCGGGGCTTCAATGACTTCATCAAAATCCTCGTATTGTTCGCGCATTTTATCAGCGGCCTTGTTAAATTTCTGTAAAGCTGCATGCTGATCTTCTTGCTGTTTGCGTACCTGCTCTTGACGCTGCTTTCTGTTGTCATGCCAAACAAGCAATGCGTCCTCATATTCCTCCGTTGAACCGAATTGCTCTAACTTCGGCCTTGGATCGGTATCTGGAAGTGTTTCGGTTTTTTTATCTTCCTCTTTTTCACGATTTTCGCGTTCAAGTGCGACTTTCTTCCAGTATTCCCGTTCCCGTTCAGCTTCACGCCGAGCCTTTGTTATTTCGTCAATTCGCTCCTGTGCAGTTTTCTTTTTTGGAGGTTGTTCATCCTGAATTTCACCACCTTCATCCGGTATTTTCTTATCACCACCTTCCAGTTCTTCCTGCTTTCCATCTTCGGTTTTTATCAAACCTTCCGCATTTTCCTGTTTTTCTTCCGCGCCCTCTTCGGTCGATATTTCTTTTTTTTCTAATTCCATTTTTTACCTCGCGCCCATAGGCGATATGTTTTGCCGGACTTAGCGCACCGGCTGACGAACAATAAAAAAGGCAACTTCGGATATTTCCGAAAAGCCGCCTCAAGTGCTTTGATAGCGTTATATTTCTATTTAGAGAGTTTAACCTTTTTTTTAATCTCTACCAACACTACTTCCTTGGCTTCTATCTTTAAAAGAATTTCACCATAAGATATCTTTTCAATCACTTCTCTTAGTTCTAAAAATTGTTTATCGGTCATTCCTGCCCCTGTGCTGCCTGATTAACAACCGCTTTCTGTAATTCTGCATATATTTCTTTTGCACCGGGATAATCTGAATATTTTATAACCAACGGGGCAATTATATTTGCTAATTGCGGCGCATACTGCATTACCTGTGTCATGTATTCAATCATTTCCTGGCGTTTAGATGAATATGAAGCCCCCGCCGTTGCTATAAGGTCATATTTACCAACCGTAAGGTCATTATCTCTCCTGATATTCCCATCTTCTCCCAATACCGGGTTGTTTACCGTTACACTTTTCTCTATCCCATCCTCACCCCGAATACGCAAGGCTCGCTTTGTGTCGTATATCTTTGGGATTAGTCTTATTATCTGCTTTCCAGAAGCAACCTTTGCACGAGTGGCGTTATCAACAAAAAGAAACGTTCCCTTATCCGATTGCTGCACCCTTGCCATAATCGCCTTGCCGCTTCTTTCGTTTGATGCCTCTCCTTTAGATGACTCATACTGTCCCAAATGATCTTCAACATCATAAGCGGTTTGCTGCATCATACTCATAATTGCAGAGGGAACTTGTCCCTGTGGCTCTCTTGATGGTTTTTGAAGGCCGGCAATGGCATTATACCTGACATACATACGGTTTTTTATATTTGCTTCCTGCCACTCTCTTTCAAAACCTTTAATTTGCCTATGATCTATAATAAACGGCATTTTAGGAGCAAGCGCAACCGTTTCTGTGGCCGCAGATGCCCAATAATTATACATTCTCTGCGGGTCTTTTGCACCACGCGCCAATGAAATATAATTCCGCTTGCCATCGACAACAACTTCATCTCCGAACATGGGAATAATAGGAATGTCCTCAGTAGGCCATGTCGTTTCTTCAAGGATTTGATGCCCATTCATCTTGCACCACTTTACAATATACTTTTCAACCTCGCGCTCCCTTGTGATTTCCCCGCCGAGATGTTTAATCGCTTCAATGGTGATATTTTTTTCTATTGGAATAATTTCCCCGGTTTTCAATAAGACAATTTTTTGCTTTATCGGCTCTTTATAAAAATATTCAGCAACACGAATTTTATCTCCCTGTATCCACTCACCAAATAACTCTGCAACAGAATTGCTTTCAAAGTTTGTTGCATCCGCTTTAGGATATTTCTTCTTGAAAATCTTCTTATCAACAAGTTCCTCAATAAAACAATATTTTGCGTCCTCAAGTTCAAACTCTGTTGCGTATGGATCAAAATGAACCGAAAACGGGTTTATTATTCTCTTAATTGCGATATCCTGGTCAAAACTTGCATTATCAACGTACTTTGTTATGATTCTAAAAAAACCTATAGATGACGAAATCGCATGCATATACGCTGTGTCATATGCTATGTCGGCATTAGATAGGTATTCAATTTCACGGATAATTCCATTGTAAAGTTCTGCCTTGTCAACATCGGCAAGATCGTCTACCGGCAGCACTTTCATTCCGGTTGGATTGAGTTTATGATCGCCACGGATGCGCCTCAATGTCTTTTGTAGTTTGTTTATAGTAAGAATCGGCCTGTCTTTTCTTGTTGACTTTGCGGATTCCGGCCATTGCCCGTTATCTATATCATAAACAAATTTCAGGTCGTCTACGGCCTCTTTATAGATATCATCCCATCCCTGGCAAGATTCCTTATAGCGCTCTTTAGCTTCGTTTATAATATCTTCTTCTTTCGCCATTACATTCCCATCCATGCGTTTTCGGTTTGATAGTGCGTTTCCGGCATGTGTTCAATAACCGTATCCTCATATTTTACGCCGGTTAATGTATACCTGTAGGCATTTTCCATAAAATGATCCGAACAGTCCTTTGACGGTTTTCCGTCATCATCAAAAACCCATCGTTTAATCTCATATAAATGCCGTTCACAGGTATTGAAAATATACCATGTCGGCATTTTGTTTGGGCCTTTTAGCCATGTCTTGAGGTTCTTAATACCGCTATCTTTATCTTTTGACGCGACATGCAGCGTTATTCCATGCTCACTTAACCGTTCCTCAAGAATGGAAAATGTATCTCGTATGTTAGACCCCAAGGCATTTTTCATGTATGCCGTATCACCCTTAGATAACGGGTCAATATAGGCATCTGATATATTCCAACCATTGAACCTTATTTTACGCACAATATCGTCTGCAATTTCATCGGCAGACAGATTTTCCCATGTTTCTGCAATAGTATAGTTCAACTCCTGCTTGTTTACCGCCCAATATGAAACCGCCTGTGGGGTAGACAAATGAAAGTCTATCATCACCGTTACAGGCCAATCAGTAGGCACAGTAAACGGCTGTATTACATGAACGTTATCATCAAACTCCTTCAAAACCCTGCCAACCAACGCCTTAAACTGCCCAAAAACACGAGGAGGAACATCAGAAGGGTCAATGTCCTTAATAAACTTCAATATCTTTAATTTTGATATTTCTGAAAGTTTATCAGGCTGCAACCAATATCTCCTCTAAAAACTTCTCCGCTGCCGATCCCTGGTCTATTACAGGCGTTCCTTTTTCCTTATCCTCATACAAAAGCAAATCGAAAAACTTGTCTATCTGAACATCCGACAATCCCATTCCCCGCAAAACAGCAACATCACTGTTATACAAATCAGGATTATCCGTGATCTTCAAATCTCCAACTATTCCAATATCCCTGCGTCCACTTAAAACAATATCATCCAATATCCATGCTTCTTTTAACGGCGTTAATGTCATCAGCGTCTTTCCGTTATCCAAAAGCAAACCGCGACTCAACGCAGTATGCTTTGACTTCGGTGGAGGCTCATCTTCCCATGCTCCTTGCGCCCTGAATGATTCAAATAAATCATCATCCTGAGTATATGACATCAATGTAAACGTACTCTTATTGTTCCATGTCCAGTAATATTCAACCCCCTGTTCATTGCTTTTTGTCGTGTACCAGCCACGCGGCGCCCACTTTATCAACTCTGGAACAATAACCCGCCCTAAATGCAGCTTCCAATCTTCACCGGTAATAATAATATTTACAGGCGGCTCTATTCCCAAAGACGATTTATGATACCACTGCCCCCCTACGCAAATACCATTCGATGATTCAGGTTCAACATACCTCCACGGTTCATATCCCAATGCCCAGGAAATGACAACATTCGCACCCAACGCGCTGTTGTGATGGATTACACCACCCGCAAAATAATTGTGATATTTTTCCACTTCAAAATCATATACCTCTTGACTACCAATAAGGGTGTATGATACTATCTTATTACCATCAATATATATAGGGGTAGAATATGAAGGCAAAGTATTTTCTATATGAGAACCAATTAAGGGATTTAGTAGAAAACCAAAAAATGCGCCAACATGATGTTGCTCATATCCTTGGGGTGCATAAATCATCCGTTGGACACTGGTGCAAAAGGCTTGGAATAAAAACTCAACGAGTCGGCCCCAGAACCGGATACCCCTGCAAAGGAGGGAAGCTAATCCGGAAAGGATATACTTATATTTTTCTACCAACACACCCCTTTGCAACAAAGAAAGGATATATTCTTGAAAGCCATATTGTAATGGAAGCAAAATTGGGTCGCTATTTAAACCCCGGTGAAGTTGTTCACCATTTAGATAAGAATCCACAGAATAACAATCAGGACAATCTAATTGTTTTTGAATCAAACGGCGACCATCTCCGTCATGAACTAAATGGTAAAATACCCCGTTGGACACATGATGGTTTTTTGAGAATAGCAAAAGTACATCCTGAATGGAAGTCCATCCAGAAGATGTTAAAACTTTATGGTGATCCGCAGCTTCAAACCACCGGCCATCAGACATTATAACCCGGTAACACTTATGAATGCCTTTTTTCTTAAATGGGGCAAAGGCTTTTGCCACCACCTTCTTTGAACCATCCCACGCATAAACGTCAAACGGTTGCCCATTTTTAAAGAGCCTTCCTATTGATATCTCTCCACTGGGGGTTGATATAAGTGTTTGATATGTCAAACATTTTCCGATCTTATTCGAGGCTATCGGCGCACAAAGGTTCTTGCTATGAACAACCTCTATAGCCCTCTCCTGCCACGGATACGGCTTCCAAAAAAAACACGCATAGTTCTTCTGAAACTCAACTAACCGTTCTTCCGGCGTCTTCCCAACTATCCCTGTATTTCCGATGGCTGCTTTTTTACCCACTTACCATTCTCCCGCACATAAGAACCGCCACGCCGTCCCACCTTGCCCTCTAACCGGTAACACCGATCTTCCAGTTCAACCACCCTGTCCATCATCCGTACAACAACCTGCTCCAAATCCAACACACGCTCACCCAGCGTCTTATTTCCCACGTTTCTTTCTCCTCACCGACGCATTGGCTACCCTGACAACCCTACCCTCATCACCAGTTTCCCTTAACACTCGGTTTGCTATCTTTGCGGCTGTTGTAGCCTGCTTATCACTCAATCCCTTATTGTGCCTCTTTTTAAAACTACTACCCGTCCACGGCATTGTTAAACAACTTCCAAACTGCTTCCACCACAATCGTTTGTATATGTAACTTCCCACGGAGGCCAAGCCGGATAAGTTGGTTGCGGTGGATACACCGGATATGGAATATAAACCGGTTGCGGCGCAACATTTATCGCATCTTGCAATTCTTTAACCTGCTTTAAAAGCTTAACCTTATGCTCAAGCAATTTTATTTCTTCCTGTAAATCCATAACTATTTACCCCTCGGAAATTTCACTTGTATCTTTTTTATCGGAAACGGCTCACTTGCAATCTTCGCTTTCTTAATAAACTCCCGCTCCCTATAGTTCGGCTTTCCAACTGTAAAAACAATGTCAGCATTCTCCTTTCTAACATATTTCCCATTATACCGTTTTCGTGTCGCCTTAATCGTCAACTTGTCGCTGAGATATTTAGTTGCCTTATACGCCCCACCTACCAAAATACACTCTGCTAAATCTGCAAAAACCTTACTCCTGTAATCCATTTTAACCTCCTTGTAGGTATCTCAAAGATACCGCTCCAGAAAAACCTTTTATTTTTCCGGGGTATAATAGGAGAAGTGTATCATAACACCCCACCTATAATTATTGACCTGTACCCCCCCCTCAACATATTTGTGACCAGAATCACCAATTACCCTCCACAACCCTTGTTTTGTGACGCTAATCACCAATTTACATAATGCATGTTATACGACATACACACATTAACCTATTGATTTGACTCGTCTTTCTGTATCTGTAACTTCTTTAACTCGGCAATATCGGTGTGAACCACGTCTAAATTGGTGGTTGATAGCCCTCGCTCGACCCGCTCTTTGTCGTATAGGATGCCGAATCCGGTGATCGCAGACTGCATCGCTTTGGCATTATCTATTTTAATATCATCGATATTGAGCCTCTCTATAATTTTATTTTGTAATCCTGCGAGGATGTCTGCTCTGTGATTTTTGAATGTATCCAATTTGGTACGGTCAATGTTGTACCTATTAAGTGTTTGCGTCACTGTTCCCGGGTCTGCTCCAACAATACGTGCGATATCGGCTTGTGAATGATTGGTTGTGGTTGCGAGT
>Ga0265297_10006534_pt1 | contig 16842 bp, 14 predicted proteins | sample Munlanlwell13791_FD_192502 | JGI IMG/M metagenome (GOLD analysis project Ga0265297, IMG submission 192502) | Leachate microbial communities from a municipal landfill in Southern Ontario, Canada - Leachate well 137-91 | ecosystem: Engineered > Solid waste > Landfill > Unclassified | place... | reverse complement strand
CACTGGCTCAATTTACGTCCAGGTTGCGTATGCAATCCATTGCATGGAATTCGCAATGGGACGATCATCAACCGCATCTGCGAAGATTGGGTCTACGTCCTTACCATCCAATTTACCAACAAATTAGATGGCGTGTTTTGATATTTTTGAAATGGGAAAATCGGAATGGACCGGATGGGATTTGAACCCATGGCCTCCTGCTTGCAAAGCAGGCGATCTTCCGCTGATCTACCGGCCCTTACATACTCAGTGAGGGTAAGGACCGAGCAAATTCGATAACCATTAATATACTTTTTGATCGACGTGATTGTAGTGTTTAATTCACCCATCAATGTTAATCGTAGGAGGTGATCCATCCGCAGGTTCCCCTACGGATACCTTGTTACGACTTAGCCCCGCTTACTAAGCTTAAGTTCGAACGCAGCAACAAGCTGCATCCTCACTCAGACCCAATTCGCATGGCTTGACGGGCGGTGTGTGCAAGGAGCAGGGGCATATTCACCGCGGAATGTTGATCCGCGATTACTACGGATTCCAACTTCATGAGGGTGAGTTACAACCCTCAATCCGAACTATGACTAGGTTTCGGGATTACCTTCACCTTTCGGTGTCGAAACCCATTGTCCTAGCCTTTGTAGCGCGCGTGTAGCCCGGGGGATTCAGGGCATACTGACCTACCGTTGCCCTCGCCTTCCTCTGACTTATCGCCAGCGGTTTCTCTAGTGTGCCTAGTAAGCGAACTTACCAGTAGCAACTAAAGATGAGGGTCTCGTTCGTTGTCTGACTTAACAGAACGCCTCACGGTACGAACTGACGACGGCCATGCACCACCTCTCGGAAAATCAGGCAAGGTCATCAGCCTGGCCTTCATATAACCGTCGCCCCCGGTGAGTTTTCCGGCGTTGAATCCAATTAAACCGCACGCTCCACCCGTTGCGGTGCTCCCCCGCCAATTCCTTTAAGTTTCAGTCTTGCGACCGTACTTCCCAGGCAGCTCGCTTAACAACTTCTCTCCGACACTAGTTGGGCTCGGAGCCCGACTAACATCAAGCGAGCAGCGTTTACACCCTGGACTACCGGGGTATCTAATCCCGTTTGCTCCCCAGGGCTTCGTCCCTCACCGTCAGACCCGTTCTAGCTAGACGCCTTCGCCACTGGTGGTCCCCCTAGGATTACAGAATTTCACCTCTACCCCAGGAGTACCTCTAGCCTCTCCCGGTCCCAAGTTAAACAGTCTACCCGGAATTCGTACGGTTAAGCCGTACGATTTACCCAGGCATTTATAGAACCGGCTACGGACGTTTTAGGCCCAATAATAGCGGCCACCACTTGGGCTGCAGGTATTACCGCGGCGGCTGGCACCCGTCTTACCCAGCCCTTACTCTCTCTGTTTTTTAGACAGAGAAACAGCTGACTCTTACGAGCCAGCACTTGGGATTCCCTCGTCGTGCTTTCGCACAGTGCGAAGTTTTCGCGCCTGCTGCGCCCCGTAGGGCCTGATATCGTGTCTCAGATATCATCTCCGGGCTAGTGCTCTCACAACCCGTATCCGTCGTAGGCTAGTCAGGTAGTTACCCTGACTACAACCTGATAGTCCGCAGACTTATCCTTAGGCGATAAATCTTTTGATCTAAAAGCATTCCAGCAATCTAGATCTATGGAGTATTATTCTCAGTTTTCCGAGGGTATCCTCCACCTAAGGGCAAATTATCTACGTGTTACTGAGCCGTCTGCCGAGGGCCGAACCCTCACGACTCGCATGGCTTAGTCGAATCCCAATAGCAGTGACCTCTGGCAGGATCAACCAGAATCTGCACACTATTATTAGTTATTATGAATTGGTGGATGAACTAAATATCACCAACACGTCGATCGTCAGATTCAAGAGTGCGCAAGACGTCTACCTCTGAACATCTTGATTTTCTTGAACCTCCACGTCCATTTTGTTGCCCAGATTCGAAATGGCCTCCTCATCGAATGTCGCGATGACATACTCTCAGAGGCCGACCGGAAAAATCCGGGACAGTATATTTATGAGGTTATTAGTTGAGGTAACCTCACGGTATATAATTATCATATATAAACCTTACATATATTATTTGCGCTGGAAACACCCGAAGTTTTAAATAAGGATACAAGTTGTCGTGGCGCACTGTCTGCATTCCTTTTTTTGAAAACATCCTTTGAAAAGGAGCAGAGATCGTTAGAGGTAGGAGATTAATTTTTTAAGGTTTGGGTTTCGTAACGTCTGATTTCTGACGTAAAAGATCCCTTCTAAAAGCTCAACGCCAGCAACAAACCGGTTAAACCGCTGGCAAAATCGGTCACAGAATTTTTTTGCGGTGATCAGGTCTGGTGCAAAAAAGGTAAAGACCCCGTCATACGACCCATGGACGTACTCGATGTTCTCCATCTTAATAACAGAATCCGGGAGAAGATCATCAAGCCGGGTCGTCAGCATCTCCTGGTACACTTTTTGGTCAAGGGGGATCGTGGTTCGTTTCATAAGCATCGTGAAATGTCTTAAATGCGATGGCTCATGTTCATAAATAACCGTGTATCCCCAGATGCGTTTTTCTTCCTCAAGTCTTTTGATGATACGCCAGACTTTCTGTCGTGAAAAACCACAGTTCTTTGCGATGACATCAATACTTGCTTGTGCATCTGCCTCGAGCAGTTCCAGGATCTTTTGTTCATCATCTATCAGTTGGGTTTTACTTTGTTTTGGCATGGTTGCACCGTTTGTTCTACTACACTATGATAGCAGGCCAACGAGTGAAAATTAAAAAAGGTTTGTATTGGGGATGTTCCCTGGAAAATGGGGGATGGACTGAGCGGGATTTGAACCCGCGGCCTCCGCCTTGCGAAGGCGGCGATCTTCCGCTGATCTATCAGCCCTTAGATGGAAAAAAGGTAAAAAGAAAGAGTATTTGATTGTTTGCTTTGATGTTTTTTTTATTTCACCTGGATGAGCTGGCGTTGCTTTGCTTCCTTGAGTGCCTCGACCACAGCAAGTTTCTCCCCCATCATAAATTTCTCCAACGCACCTCCACCCGTGCTGATGTGGGAGATCTTCTCTCGAAGGTTCATCTGTTCAATGGCAGCAACGGTATGCCCACCACCTGCGATAGAGAACGCTTTGGACTGGGTAATGTACTTGAAGATTTCCTCAGTTCCTTTCCGGAACAAAGGGTTCTCAAACACACCACAAGGCCCAGAGATAAAAATCGTCTTTGCTGGGGCTAGCAGTTTTTTGTAGTTCTGAATCGTCACTTCCCCGATATCAAACAGGTTCTTCTACCGCCAGTTCTGTTCTTTTGCCGTGTTGCTCCACTGCGAAATCAACCGGGAGATGAATGCGTTTCTCAAATTTCTTATACACTTTTTTGATTTCTGAGAAAATTTCTGGTGTGCCTTCCTCGCCGAACGCGGCTTCGTTCTTTTCGCCAAGGTTGACGCCGTTGGCCTTCAGAAACGCGTTCGCGGTCAGTCCCGTGAGAAGCACATGATCAGCGGTGGTATTGGTCAACAACCGATCGATCGTGGCGATGCCATCAGCAAATTTCGCTCCCCCGAAGAGAAACACGCTTGGTTTTTCTGGGTTCTGTACGACTTTTTCAAGCGAGGTGAGCTCCTTTTCCAGCAGCCTGCCTGCCGCGGAGGGCAGGACGGCGGTAAACCCGGTAAGCGAGCATTGGGCTCGGTGTGCAGCGGCAAACGCGTCGTTGACATAGAAATCAGCCAGCCTGGAAAGCTGTTGCACCAGCTCGGATTGCGCGTGTTCCTGTGGTTTTTTCTTCTCGGTTTCCGCTGGATATTTTCGGACGTTATCCAGGAACACTACGCTTCCTGGCGTCATGGTTTGAATCGCCCGGGTCGCTTTTTCCCCGTAGATATCATCAACAAACCTGACCGGTGTTCCCAGGAGTTTCTGGAGTGTTTCTGCATGGTTCTGCAGGGAGATGAAATCCCAGCTTCCTTGTTTTCCTTGATGGGCGAGTATCACGGTTTTTGCCTTTTTCGCTACGAGTTCCTGAATGGTGGGAAGCGCAAGCCTGATTCTGGTGTCATCGGTGATCGTGAGTGTTTTTTTATCTAAGGGCATGTTAAAATCCACTCGGAGTAGAACGGTTTTGTTTTCGACTTGAAAATCATCTAACGTGTTGTATTCTTTCATTGGGTAAAACCTCCTCTTGGACCCTATATCAGGTATTTTTTATTTAAAGATATAGTTTCTTGCTGTTAGAGAGAAAAAAAATGAGGTGCTGCTGCATCGTGTCGTTAGTTTTTATACGTCTCGATGGGGACGAGGCGTTCGTTGAAAATGTAGTTGATGAGATCGACGATCCGGCAGGAGTATCCCCATTCGTTATCATACCAGGAGAAGATCTTCGCAAGGGTTCCTTTTTCCCCGATGACCTTGGTCAGTAATCCATCGATAATCGCGGAGTGGGGGTTGCCTACGACATCAACAGACACCAGGGGTTCTTCGGTGTATTGCAGGATGCCCTGTAAGGTGGTCTGTGCGGCTTGTTTGAAGGCGGCGTTGATCTCTTGGGTGGTCGCAGGGTTCTTCAGCACGCATGCGAAATCTGTTATGGAGCCATCCGGTGTGGGGACCCGCAGTGCGATGCCGTCGATTTTTCCTTTCAGTTCTGGGATGACCAAGGAGACTGCTTTTGCTGCTCCGGTGGAGGTCGGGATGATGGAGACCGCGGCAGCCCGGGCGCGTCGCAGGTCCTTATGAGGAAAATCCAGGATCCGCTGATCGCCAGTATAGGAATGCACGGTGGTCATGAAGCCTTGTTCCACACCGAATGTTTCATGCAACACCTTCACGGGTGGGGCAAGGCTGTTGGTGGTACAGGATGCCATGGAGATGATGTGATGTTTACTGGGATCGTATGTCTTTTCGTTGACCCCTAAGACGACCGTGAGGTCCGGGTCTTTGCCGGGTGCGGAGATAATGACTTTCTTTGCTCCTGCCTCTAAATGTTTGCCTGCGCCTTCTCTGGTGCGGAAGACACCGGTGGATTCAATGACCACATCGGTCTCGAGTTTTCCCCAGGGGAGGTTTGAGGGGTTGACTTCGGAGAAGAAGGCGATGAGGTGCCCGTTGACTTCGACACCTTCGGGTTTTGCGGCTACATCGCCGCAGAACCGCCCATAAATCGAATCGTATTTCAGGAGATGGGCGAGGATCTCTGTGTTCCCGAGATCGTTGATGGCGATTATTTCGAATTTCTTCCCGTACTGGGAATGCTGCAGTGCTGATCGTAACACATTTCTTCCGATTCTTCCAAAACCGTTAATCGCTACTCGGATCATCTCCAAACCACGCATCCGACAAACAGGTGAACATTATATAAGTTTTCCGAAAAGATAGGAGGGGGTTGCATCAAGTATTTCGACGTCAACAAACGTTCCTAGCTTCACGGGGTCGGACAGAACCACTTGTTTGTAGCTGTCTGTTCGCCCTGTGACTGTGTTGTTTTTTCCTTTTTCGGTCACTAGTGTTGTATAGGTTTTACGAAGGTGTTTCATATTGTTTTGAAGGGACAACTTCGAGCCAACCTCGGTGAGGTGTCGTGATCGTTCTTTGACGATATGAGTAGGGATGCGTCCTTTCATTTTCTTTGCTGGGGTAAGTGGTCGGGCAGAAAACTTGGTGATATTGACGATGTCTGGTTTCACGTCTGTTAATACTTGTATCGTATGATTGAATTGTTCCTCCGTTTCTGAGGGAAACCCAATGATCACATCCGTAGAGAGCGTCAGGGTTGGAATCGTTGTTCTGAATCGATGGACTAGGTCTATGAAATCCTTTGCTGTGTATCCTCGGTTCATTTTCTGTAAAATGTCATTATCACCTGACTGAATCGGGACATGGAGGAAGTTATAGATGCGCGGATGCTGATAGGCAGTCATGATTGAGGTAAGGTTCTTTTGTATCGTTGCCGGGTTCATCATCCCCACCCGTATGCGGAATGGTGCATCGATGGTGGTTATCGAAGTGAGTAATACCCCAAGATGTGTTCCGATGTCAAGACCGTAGGATGCGGTGTCTTGTGCGGTGAGCTGGATTTCCTTGCAGCCCTGTTGTAACGCGTCGTGAACATCTGCAAGAAGCTCTGAGGGAGGAAAACTCCGTAACGGCCCTCGTGCGAAACGAGTGATACAATAAGAACACGAACGCGAGCATCCCTCTGCAATCATAATAGGGGTGATGATGCTCTCATACGATCTCGGGAGCGCTGTTTTTTTCATTTCAATGAACGCAGGTTCGTTTCCCTTAACGATATCATTGATGTACTGTATGTGGTGAAGCGGAAGGAAGCATGCATGGGGAGCGACAGCGGTGATGAGGTCTGCTTGCACGGCAGGCATACAACCAGAAACGATAATCTTCTTCTGTGTTTTATGAAACATTTTCAACCGTGACAGCATCCGTTGTTCGGTCGTTCCAATGACCGTGCAGGTGAGGAGAACCAGCACATCTGCCTCGGCGATGCTCTTGACAATCTGATGTCCCTGGTGTTGTACAAGACCGATGAGCAGCCGTTCATCGCTTTTGTTTGCGGTACACCCATGGGTCTCCACATAGATGTTCATGATAAAAACGCGAAGGGAGGCAGTGTTATTTAACTGCTTCTGTCACCCGGGTGAGAACAAACTGTTTCGGAAGGTTTGATAAAAAAAACCCCGCACGCGGTCCTTTCTCCTGGCCTAGGATGATCTGGTAGATTGCGCTAAACGCTGTCTTAATCGGAATGTTCGTTTGTGTAGAGGTCTCATAGATCGCGTTATGGATCGCTTCCGGGTCCCAGGCGAGAGCAGGGATCTTCTCCTTAAACAGGGAGAGAATTGTTTTTTGTTCCTGGGTGAGGGTGATGGGTGGAAGGGTCTCTTTGACTTGGAATTTGACCTCCTCGGGTGCAAAGTTCTCCAGCCAATACCGAACATGCTGGGCTCGTTGCCGGAGGTGGTCTTCGTCTTCTTTCCGCAGGTTCTTTGGCAGCTGCCCGGTCCGTATCAGGATCTCTTGTATCTCCGGCCAGGTGTGTGCTATCTGGTTTAACGTCACCAGGTGCCGATAGGGAAGATGCAGCGGCATGGTCTTGGGGATCTGATACGGTTGGGATAACTCATAGATTTTCTTGAATTCCTTCATCCCCTTAAGTTCCGCTTCTTTGCCGAAATACACCTCTTCCTCGGTATCGTATTCGTCCACGAGCGTCAGTAACCCCAGTCCCGAGTCAAACACAATGTGTCGGTTCGGTTGGTTCCTCATGATCAAGAACCGGAGGACCTCCGGAGGAGTCATCTGAAGCATCTCCTCGCCGCTGATCGCGGTACCTTTCGAGCTATGCATCGCACCCATGCCTTTCAGCAGGATGAACTCGTAGACGAGCTCCCCTGGGGGAGGATAGTGATAGACTTCCTCGGAGATCTTCGCCCCGGTCTCTCGGGTGCCGCCGACGGTTGCGTGGTCTTTCCCGCAGGGTTCGAAGGTGACCCCCAGCATTCTCCAGCGTGCTGGCCAGTCCACCCGCCAGGGGAGTTTTCCTTGGCCACCCTTCCGGATGTCCACCTCACCGTCATGTCCGCAGTCACAGCTGTACTCTACATTCGGATACTCGTACATGCTGGGATGGGTCGTGGACAGACGACCACAGGTCTCACATTTCACGTTATAGGGCAACCAGTCTTTCGGCAGCTTCCGACCAGAGAGCGTCTCCAGAATCAACCGGATCTTCGTGGTGTTCTCTAACGCGATCTGGATCGACTCGGTATACTCTCCCTTGTTGTACATCTCACTGGCGCGGTACACCCGTGGGTTTACCCCGATGGTATGCAAGGAGCCTAAAAATGAGGCCAGGTAATGATCCGCGTAACTGGTATGCTGACCACAGGGACAGGGGATCTCAGAGAGGGGTTTGCCGACGTACTGTTGATAGGACGAGGGCAGATGAGGGTACACCTTCCGTAACGGGTCATAATCATCGCAGATGTAAATGAACTCCGCATCCCCGCCTTTTTCAATAAGACAGCGGTAGACCGCATCCGTCGTCAGGATCTCCCGCATGTTCCCGATATGAATCGGCCCTGACGGAGTAATGCCGGTCGCTAGTACATGTTTCGTCTGCTTTTTGAGTAGTTCTTCTGCTAAAACATCTGCCCAATGCATCAGGAAATCTCCCAAGGATTATAAGGTTAGAGCGCCCGTGCCCGAATCAATGACCGGAGTGGCACACCACCGACATCGTTCACCGATCGTTTATTCAGCAGACAGACGCATAAGACCGGGGTTCCCTTCTCTGCTTTGATTGCTTTAATCGCGCTCTTTAATGTCTCACCGCTTCCGACGACATCATCAACAATCACGACGTTTTTGTTCGCGATGGTCGCGTAGTTCGAGCAGAACGCACCAGTTTTTTCATGATGAGGTCGAAACACCGCAAGGTCAAGCCCAAGCTCTTCAGCAATATAGGTTGCGAAAGGGATCCCGTTGATCGCGATACCGACAACGACATCGACATCTGTTTCTTTTTTTTCCATTTCTTCCAGGATGATATCAGATAAGGCATAGGAGATCGAGCCAAGACGGGTGGGAGACACACCAATGGAACGCCATCCGACCTTGAGTTCACCTTCTGGTTTTTTCTCCTTTCCCCGGGTCAGAAGCCATGCTGCTGTTTCCTTTGAAACATTCAGTTCCTCTGCGATTTCGTAATCAGAAAGTCCGCTCTCTTTGAACTTTAAGGCTTTTTTGATAAGAGAATCTGTTTCTTTCATATCAGTACCATCCTCAAAATTAGGTATCATCCTACGATATTTAGATGTTTGCTCTTTTTCTCGGAAACCAGTAAAAAAAGCATCGTAAACCTCAAATACTATAAGGATATGCTGTACTTCGACGTGATTCTATGGCACAAGAGAAAAAAGGAGAAGGCTTTCACTCTGGAGCCGGGTTAATCCGGTACTTCGATGCAGAGGAAAAAACCGCGATTAAGATACCACCATGGTTTGTCATTTTTGCCTGTATTGCGACTGCGGTTATTGTCATCGCCGTCTCAATGTGGAAACCGCTCTAAAAAAAAAAGTTTTTCTATCATTCTTTTTTTAGTATCTGCATAGTACGTTCTTTTGCAATCTGTAGTGCCTGAGGGATGTTCTCTTTGTGTGGTCCACCGCATTGGGTAAGTTTAGGTTTTCCCCCTCCACTCCCCCCTAGGAGTTTCCCAAGTTCAGCGGCGAGTGGTCGAAGGTCGATTGCGACGTCTTCGGAGGCGGCAGAGACGAGTTTTTTGCCATCATAGATGTGGACGATGTATCCGGGTTCCTTGATGATGGCCCCGGCAAGGGTGATCGCATCCGAATCCCCAATTCCCGTGATGACTCGTAGGGAGGTTCCAGGAATCTGCTCTGCTTCACGGATGAACTGTTCAACGAGATCTGTTGAGACCATTTTCTTTTGTTTCTGAGTGTTCTTCCATTCATTGAATAAATGCGTGCAGGCATCAACAAGACTAGGGACGGTGGTCTTCTCGTTTTTGTTTGTCTCATGGAGGAATCGTTGGAGTGTTTTTTCCAGCTGACCTGCGGAGACAGAGAAGAATTTTTCGATTTCACGGAGCTGTTCGGTGACCTGCTGATGCTCCGTGATGGTATAGGCTGAGGAGAGCAGGTCGATGACGCGACGATAAAGCAGGGTTTCTTCCTGCTGGTAGGCATCTGCCATCTTCCCTGCGGCAAAGGTGATTCGATTCACCCCATCCGCGATCCGTTCGGTTTTCAGGATGCGGACTTTCTCGATTTCCTTGGTGTTATTCAGATGGGTCCCCCCGCAGGCTTCAACGTCAACACCAGGGATGTTCAGCACTCGGATGAGGTTCCCTGGGGGAACACCTCCTTGGTACAATCGGAACCCATGGGCTCGTTCTGCGTCGTTCCGTTTCATGACCTTTTTTTCTACGGGGACTGCTTGTTGGATGAACTCGTTGGCGACCTGTTCGATTTTCGGAATGTCACCCTCGGCGATCGGCTTGTAATGGGCGAAATCAAAGCGTGCTTCGTTTATGGCGAGTTGAGAACCCGCCTGCCAGATATGTTCTCCGTATAGTTTCCGGAGCGCACCGTTGACGACATGGGTGCCGGTGTGATGTTTCATGAGGGTGTAGCGATGATCCCAGTCTATTTTCCCATGGACTTTTGTTCCGATATTAGCGGGTGACGCGAGGAGGTGGATGATCGCATTCGCTGCTTTCTCAACATGGAGGACTTCGATGGAAGTCCCATTCACATATAGTGCTCCTTTATCTGCGGGTTGTCCGCCGCCTTCAGGGTAGAAGGCGGTCGTGTCAAGGATCACGGCGGTTCCCCGTGGAGTGGTTTGTTTCCACAGGATCGTTGCATCGAATTCTTTGGTGTAATGATCATCGTAGTAGAGCGGGTGCGTCTGGGGGAGATCCGTGTGGATGTCCTGGGTTTCTTCCTCTTCTTTTTCATGAGAGTGTAGCTCGGCGATCATGGAATCAAAATTCGGTGGGATCGTGACCGTGATGTGTTCTTTTTGCGCGATGTTCTGCACGATCTCCGGTGGCATCCCATGCGTATCATACAGCATGATGAGGGCAGCAGGGTCAATGGTTTGTTTTTCCTTTAAGATCCTTCTGATGAGTCCTTCTCCTTTGGAGAGTGTGTCGGTGAAGCGTTTCGTCTCGATGTCGAGGATCTCACCTATTTGATCTTCTCGTTTCTTCAGGGAGGGAAACTCGCTTGCGAGATACCCGAGTTGTTCTTCGACGAGGCGTCGTAAGCTATAGTCGAGCTGGAGTTTTTCTATGAATCGAAGTGACCGGCGGATGATCAGCCGAGCGAGGTAGCCTGCTTTTACATTCGAAGGCACGATGCCGTCCCCAAGCATAAAAGAAAGGCATTTGGTATGATCAGCGAGCGCGTAGACGCTTCCCATGTCTGCAGGGGTTTTGATCGCGTCAAGAAGGAAGGAGAGCATTTTTGGAAATGCGGTTTCATACACCGTGGGTGTTCCCGTTGTAAACCAGGCGACCCGTTCCAATCCGTACCCGGTGTCAACGATATTCAACGGATTTGGTGCGTAGTGTTTGCCTTCAAGGATGGTCTGCCCGTGTTCATCTTCTTTCATGTTCATGAACACCAGGGTTGCGATCTCCAGTCCACCGGCGAGGACTTCCACACAGGGTCCTGCGTTTCCTCCACCAATCCAGAGCTGTTCTTTGTAGTTAATCGCTTCCCGGGGTATGCCGATTTTGGTTTTGAAGAACTCATCGCAGTACGCCACGGTCTCTTCTTTCCAGTAGACTTCGTCGGTGTTTTTATTAAACGCATGATGACCCATCATCTCAAAGGTGGTCAGATGCCGACCGCTCTTACCGACTTCCTCCAGGTCATTGAGTCGGATGCAGGGCTGTGAGATCACCAACGGGTTTGCTGGTGGGGGGACGATGCCTGAGGTCACATGGGGTTGAAAATCTGCGATAGAGGCGATGGTCAGGTAGATGTCGGAGCGCCAGCGGGCAACCACCGGGCAGCGCGGTCCGGTTTCAGGATAGTGAAGCCGAGAGTGACCATGGTTTTCGAAATAGGAAAGGAACCCTTCTCGAACTTCTTTGAGACTTAAGGGTTTTTTTGCCAGTGATTTGCCTATGAAGCTAAATTTTACGCAGGGTTGATCCCCGCAGAATTCGGTCTGTGCGTCCAGGGTCCAAAAGTAATCTCCGCATGCTTTGCATTTCTTCCGCTGATATCCATTGGTATGGAAGAATTCTAAGTCGTATTCCTTCTGCATGGCTGATTCGGTCATAGGTCTTAATTGGTCTGGAATAGACAAAAGGTTTAAAGTTTATTCTATTGCCGAACAATAGGTTAATTATCTCTTGCTTATACCCCGCTTCCCCGCTTTCTTACACTCTCGTTCGATAGAACATATTCTAAGAAAATTAATGTTTCTTACACGAATCAAATGAGAAAGATAAAGAGACGAGATTTAGTATCCCATTAGCTGTCGTAATATTGGGAACGCATTGGGGAATCGCTGGAAGAATCTTTCCCCGAGAGAGAAGAATGGTACAGTATACGAGCAAGGCATTGTGACAGTCAGAGTCGCCCAGTCGCTTTCAGCATTATAGATATCTTTTGCCTTGGTTTTGATTGTGTAGGTTCCCTTTTTAGACCAGGTATGCGATTTGGTTATTTCGTCTCCTGAGGGATAGGGTCCGATCCACCCGCTATTTGTATCATCCCCCCAATCAATAATATAGTACGTCTTATGACCTTCGGGGTCTGTTGTACTCAAGTTGTAATCATATGCTATCTCTGCCTTGCCACTTGCGGGACCATCAATCGTTGGTATATCAGGGGATTCATCTAATCCGTAGGTAATAAAACAAAAATCTATGTTTGGGTATTCTGGTGGGAAATCCAATAAAAACCACGTCGCCCCAGAGTCAGGTGATTCCCATGCTGCGCCCCCCTGATAGACATTGTTAATATTAAGTAACCAGCAGTAATTATCATAAATCGAACCACCGCTTGTATGACAAATGAGGTAGTAGGTATTGTCAGGGATAACTGTAATATCGGGAAGATCAAACTCAACCCATGCTCCGGAGGTAGGAATTTCACTTGCATCTTTTGAAAGTGTGGCCAAATTACCGCCTGTTAAAGAAGCTCGGATATGTACGGTAAGGGTAACACCGCTCGGAGGCATTCCGCTTTTGAAAAAATAGACCGTGACCTTTGTAAGTCTCTCTAATGTGGGTGTAAACCCTTGAGCCACCCAAATAGGGGGATAGACCATAGCTCCTTTTGCACAATGTGTTAATTGTTGTTGGTCAATTACCTCCACAGGGCTATTCATAGTTGTCAGGACACTTGGCTCTATTGGTATCATCTCAGAATCTGTGATTTCCCTATTAACCAGCCAGATATCAAATGGTTTTTCAAAAGTATTGATTTTTATATTTTTTAAGGAATCATCAGATGTCCCAACTGCAGAGACAACAGTTGCAACCATAAGCACGCAAATAAAAATACTCACTGACATCTTTTTCATTTTTTCCTCCTTTTCAGCACAGATTTCGAATTAATATAATTCCATTCTATTTAAATGTTTGGAAAAGATAAAAATGCATGATTAAGTATTTTAACTCCATGTCCCCATATGGAAAATAAGTCTTTCCTTCGGCTATAACTTTAAAGTTTATTCTATTGCCGAACAATTGGTTAATTATATCTTACGAATGCCTCTCCTCTCCGCTTTATTAAACAGTCGTTCTATAGAATATATATTTTGAAGAGTATTATTTTTCAAACGAATCAAATGATAAATAAAAGAAAAAAAAGAAATGGTTGATTATGGTCGATATTTACTATTTGTGCAATCTCGATATTCATGTCCATTGATGTAGAAGACAATAAGTCGTGTGTTTTGACATCGAAGATTTCCTTCTACAGTGATGCTAGTACCGACCAGACCTAGTATTTCATTGAGGCGTGTCTCGATGGTTCCATCACCATCGAAATCGTAGGGTGAAGTTGTGTTAAGATAGCAAGGCCCACCGAAGTTTAAAACGGTTGTCCCGATTTTGAATACAGACTGATTATAGGTCAGAACACCAGTAAGTTCAGTCATGTTCGTGTGGTTATGACATCCGCCACCACAACCACCACCAAGTTCCCCTAAAACCAATAGACTCTTTTCTGAACTTAGAGTGCTTGTTTGAAATACAATCGCCGACGCACTTCCCATTATAAGTATGGTAACAAGTGCAATTCCTATGCCGAGATATTTCTTCATATTATACTCTCCATTATATTATTCCATAAATATGGTATATATATAAATATTTCTCATACATGAAGGTTAATGACCTTTAAGCAGATGGTTTTTTGTTACATTATTCACAGAATATTGCTCTGTCGAGTAAAAAATTAGTATTTGAAAATCTTGTTAATTTTCATTTATATCGTGCTTCAAATAAATGAAAAAATATCAAAATTCATATTCCTGCACTCCGTTATTTCTTAGTAATAATAAGCTCATCCTAATCGATAACTTTAGAATTTATTCTATCGTTGAATCATTCTGGTATTTATAGGAGAGGAACCAAAAAAGGGGTTTTGCATATACAATAGATAGCCTCCTCTAAGAATATCCTTCTTCTGAAGAGCGATATATTTATAAACAGCGTACTACTTAAATAACCTAGGGATAATATGAAGAAGATACATCCATGTTTCATTGTCGTTTTAATGGTAATACTCAGCAGCGTTGGAATCATTTCTGCTCACAGTCAAAACCAGTTATCACCACTAACAATATCCACGGAGAGCTCAAGTAACGGGTACGGAATCCAATGGATAAAGGAATATGGGAGTAGCCCTTGGACGGATGCTCGCTATCAAGGCCCACAACCGATTGGAGACTGTGATAACGACGGGTTGAACGAACTGCTCATCAGCGGGAGGGATTCTATCATCCGTGTGATGAAATGGAATGAGAAGACACAGACCTATGATCAGGTTCGCGGGCTGCGTCCGCCGTTCTATCCGTTCATCCACTGCGATGCTGGTGGGATGGCGATCGGTGATGTGACCAACGATGGGAAAAACGAGATTGCGGCGACCTGGTTTACTTCGGTCTATCGATACTTTGCGTTCAAATATTGGATGATTGGGATGAACCCCTTTATTTTTAAGAATAACGGGGGAAGCGCGGATTGTCTCATTGGTGATTGTGACAATGACGGGGAAAACGAACTCATCTTAAGTGGTGGCCCAATGGGATGGGGCTCAGCAAGCCCGGTCGCTGAAATCACCGTGTTTCGCTGGAACGGTCTCTTCCTGAAAAAAGTCGCAGAATGGAAGGACCCTGAGGTCGATGGCTACGTCTATATGGCGGGTCTTGGCGATGTGGACGAAGATGGAGAAAACGAAATCGTCTGTGCGTATGAGAATAAGGTTGTGGTTTTGAATTGGGATGCCCAGAATCTGGTGTTTGTTCCCACGGAGATTTACAAAACCTATGGGCAGGGTGGGCCGTTTGGTATTGTCTGTAAAGACTGCGACAATGACGGGGCTGCAGAAATCCTGCTGAGCTATTACTCCCCTCGGATCACGATCTTTAAATGGAATGGGACCGGGTATCCAATACAGTTTGATAAAACCTGGCCTGGGGGGGATCCGGTCATTGAAGGAATCGATGTCGGTGACACCGATGACGATGGACTCAATGAGGTGGTTGCTGGTGCCGGTTTGACGTATGTCTTGCAGTGGAACGGGTCGACCTATGTCGAGGAAGCAGTGCTTCCTACGTTTGGCTGGATGGCGGTCGTGTGCATCGGTGATTGTGACAATGATGGAAAAAACGAGATCAATGCAGGCAACGTAGAGGTCAATACCGACGCTGGTGAGCAGTTTACCGAATGGGTGTTTAAATACGGATGGGAACCCTAAGTTCCCCTCATTTTTCCTCTTTTTGATGCTGGTTTTTCTAGGGAAACTTATTAATAGATTGTCGATATACATATCGACAGTCATGGTAGGTTCTGAGAGCCATGGGAGTGAAAGAAGTACTCGCAGAAAAAATCGCTGGAGAAATCACCCTCAGCCCAAAACCAGGGGAAACCCTGCGGAAATGGCGAACGACTTTTAACATAGCACAGGCTGAGCTAGCCAGCTACCTTGGGCTTGCCCAAAGCGTGATTAGCGATTATGAATCCGGGCGACGTAAATCCCCCGGGATCCATTCCGTGAAGAAAATCGTCCACGCATTCCTTGAGATCGACGAAAAGAAACACGGTGGCCAAGTCATCCAGCAATATCAATTCATGGTCAAGACACAGGACGGCATCATTGACATCATGGAATACCCCTATGCGATTTCCATGCAGACCCTCATCAAAGAAATCGAGGGAAGAGTCGTCACCTCCCCCAGCATCAGCATCGAGCGGACCGTGAAAGGATTCACCCTCATCAACGGAGTGGAGACGATCAAGACCTTGACCGCGTCGAACTATCCGAACCTCTACGGATGGAGCACAGAACGGGCATTGATTTTCACAAACATCCAGTTCGGTCGCAGCCCGATGATCGCAATCCGAATCCATCCCGTCAAACCCTCGCTGGTGGTCTATCATCGACCAGGGGGAATCGACCCGCTCGCGGTGCAGCTAGCGGAAAAGGAAAACATGCCCCTGGTGATCACCGAAATGCCCCTGGAACAGCTCCGGAAAAAACTCGTGGCACTTGGGAGGTGACATCCGGTGAACGACGTAGTTGGGTTATGTTCTATGTGTGGACGCCCAGGGACGATGTACACCTGTCAGCTCTGTGGACGGCTGGTCTGTGAACGATGCTTTGATCATCGTCATTTTCTCTGTATTGAATGCAAACACATGCATAGACGGTCGGATTCCACCTTATTCCCCGTTGATTAAGATTCTGTCAGGAGAGATCAAACGGACTTCGCAGATGAAAAAAGGGGATATTTTTTACGGATAATACCATCCAGACAGGTCTGATAAACGGGAACAGAAAGGGATGACTGAATGACAAAAAAGGCACTAAGAGAAAAAAATCGTAAAGAAACCTTGATTGAATCTGTGCATCATCGAACATGAGTGTTCAAAACACTCTTTTATCATCCCTCTGTTTTTCTCAGTAACGTCATCACTATACCTTCAACGTCTTCTGGTGAGAGAAACGTAAGTTTGAGAATATCATCTCCTTCAAAGATAAATTTCGCTGTCTTATTCAAATCAGGGACACCCTCATTGAAATAAATGAAGGTACCTTCCA
>Ga0265297_10006533_pt1 | contig 16846 bp, 10 predicted proteins | sample Munlanlwell13791_FD_192502 | JGI IMG/M metagenome (GOLD analysis project Ga0265297, IMG submission 192502) | Leachate microbial communities from a municipal landfill in Southern Ontario, Canada - Leachate well 137-91 | ecosystem: Engineered > Solid waste > Landfill > Unclassified | place... | reverse complement strand
GGTTTCTTCGTCGACGACTTTCAAGCTTTGAACGGCGGGAGCTTCGATTTGATCGAGGCTGAGGGCGCCGGTATATGCGACGAAAGCATATTGATTGTCGACGTCGCCAAGATTAAAGGCATCAGGATCGATGTTGGAAGTATTGCTGCTTGGATTACATGCGGCGAGTGCAAAAGCACATGATGTTATAAGCACGAATTTGGCGAGTTTCATTTTCTCTACCTCCTAATCTATAAATAATTGATTTGCCCGCTTTTGGTGAAATTATTTTTCAGCATCAAAAAAGGAGAGCGTGCTCTCCTTATTTCTTTAATACTTATGATATTTACATCGCCGGTTTTAGCGATTTCATCGACATCCACATGATGCGGACACCGATTAGCATGACGAAGATCATAACGGCGTATTCGGTAAAGATAAAACCGAAGATGAGGGCCAAGAGGGATGGAGTAAATGATGCCCAGTAAGAAATCTTTTGCGTTTCCCAGAAAGTATAGATGCGGAAGGGGTTGCGTTTTCCGCGCGTCAAGATGAAAATCATCAAACCCATGAAGAAGATTAACAAGGCATCGACACCGAGCATGATTAGCGTCGAATCGCGGGCCGTAATCATTTTGGTGTTGTAATATACGGCATCATAGATGTCATTCCATCTGCTTTGGACTTGGCGATAATATTCGTCAACTATCAGGTAGCCATTAGGCTCGCTAAATTTGGCATCGTGGCTTGTCACATATGTGACGCCGTCGATATCGATAGTAGCCGTTGATTTAAAATCAAAACCTAAATCTAACTTCAGATAATCGCCAGAAACGCCTGAGATAGCGGTGGTGTTGCCCGGTTGAAAGAGCTGACCGACCATTCTCTGGCGGCCAAAAATGAGGTAGCTGGTGCTGCGGGCGGTGTCTTCCGCTTCGCGCCAAGAGCCATCGATAGGGCTTTTGTTTTGCGAGACGAGAGTGTAATAATCAATGAAATCCTGGCCAATGGTATTAGTGTAGTAGACCTCAAAATCGACCTTGCTGTCGTTATTGAGATGGACGTATTGTTTATAGGCGTTTTGCGCGCCGCCATGAACACTATCCCATGTCGCTTGTTCAACGGCTAAGTAGCGGCCACTCGCATCTTCGCTGACGACCATCGAAAGGTTGTTGTCTTCGAGGTGATCGCTAAAAGCGACGATGGCGTTATCGTAATTATAAAGATAATTCGATGCGGTAAAATCAGAACCTTGAGCTTGAAGAGAAGTAACCATGATCGGCAGGACCGCCATCACGAGTGACAAGACAGCAAAAATTACGGCAAAAAACCATCTTTTGGTGCGCCCGCCTTCTATACAAGCATCATTGTTAATGAGGCTCTTCATAATCAATTTAAAGTTTTTCATATTATTCAATAATTCCAATCGCTTACATAGTTTATTATATATAAGGTTCATTTTCAAACACTATTAAACAATGGAAGATGTTGCTAAATGAATTAGTTTCATTTATATTATGCAAAGAAGAAACGTGAACACAAAAATTCGCCTGATTAGATTAACGAAATGGATTGCGGTTTTGCTATCGGTCTTTTCTCTTGTCACGATAATTTTTCCATTCGCCAGCGAAACACTTCTGGATGGCACCGTCATCAGCTATCCGACATGGATTGCCGTCTTCGGCGGTGAATTCGCTTTTAGCGATACAACGCAAAACTACACGATAAACTTCCATATCAATATCTATTTGTTAGTCACTTATCAGCTCGCTGGTTTAAGTTGCTTGGCCTTCTTTTTATCCAACCGCAAGAGCACGAATTTGATCTTTGCTCTCGTCATGTCTTTTATCAGCATGATCGGGATGATTTTCATGCCTTATGTCGTCCGCTTTGCGACTCCTGGCTTTCTCGTATCCGGCATTAAAATCAGCTATGGTCCGATTCTCGGCGCGAGCGCCTTGCTATTGACACAGATTATTGCGTTATTTCATATTCTGACCGACGATCGTTTTAATCGCTAGTCACACCATTCCATATTTTCTTATTCGACAACATGTCGATATAAGGTATAATCTTTCTTATGAAAATTTTTAACAAAATCATCTTTTTTATCGCCATCGGTAGCTTTCTGTTAGCAAGTTGCAGAAACAACCCGCCATCCGACTCTGCAAGCGACACCATTAGCGATACCTCGAGCGCGACTTCTGAAACCTCGAGCGACACCGCAAGCGATACGAGCCAAGGAACTTCTTCTTCAACCTCCACCAGCACAACCACTATTACCAATCCCAATCCCGAGAATTCCCGAGCCATCTTGACGACGGTTCAAGCCTTGGCCCAGAAAAAGGCTAGCGATACGACAAATCTCTATCGCGTTAAGGGCATCGCCCAATATCCCGGTTATGCCAAAAAAGGCTATTTTGATTTAGTCGATGGCGGATGGACGATTGTCGCCTACGGAATTAGTAGCAAGAACACTTGTATCAGATTATCGGGATCAACATATTCATATGCTAATGATGATTCGTTTATCAGCACTGGAATCAAGGCTGGAGACGAAATAACGATCGAAGGTATTTTTACTTTCTATGCGTACTCTAGTAGTTATGGAGTTCCGGAAATTTCTGGCTATCCGACAAAGATCGTCAGCAATGGACTAAGCGAAATTACGGCAAAATCATATACCGCTGCCGAAACATATGCGGGCAATTATTATAATTCGATTACCGCGAGCGATAGCGGTAGCGCCTTAGGAACGAAGCTTCACAACCTGATGATGTCCACACACAGTACTTATGTTTCCTATTCAAGCCTTAACTCGACATTGAAAACGACCGATCTCAAGTGCTTTTATTCAGGGCAGACCTATGGCAGCTCTTTTAACCGCGAACACGTCTGGCCACAGGCCAAGTCCAAAGACAATAACGGCGTTCAGCTTTACGGCGAGTCTTACGCAGGCTCAGACATTCATCATATTCGCGCCTCGATAGCGACCTATAATTCTTATCGCGGAAGCACGATGTTCGCACCGATATTCGGCACATCGCGAACAGTTAATTACACCGGTGGTGGAGTTACCAAATTCGGTTCTGGCAATAACTACGGAGTGACAGAACCCGCCGATTCGCGCAAGGGCGATGCGGCGCGCATCATCATGTATGTTTACACCCATTACGGCACCGATTTCGGCGGCACGACTAGAGCCGGCGTAACTGGAAAGTTATATATCAGCAACGTCATCGGCGCCAACACCATGAACGATTGCTTTAAATTGCTTCGCAAATGGAATGCCGAAGATCCCGTCAGCAGCGAAGAGATGAACCGCAATGAAATTGCTTTTCAAAAACAAGGGAACCGCAACCCTTTTATTGACCACCCGACCTTTGCTGATCGCATCTGGAATTAATCGTACTCTATTAAGTACACATGAACATGATTTGTTGTCCAACATCTTTTAACATGCTAAGATAACTACGCTTATAGGATATATAAGCCAACACGGGGATGTTCATGGCATCGACAGGGTTGTGTTCGCAGTGACTGCAGCCGAGTGATGACGTAATCATCAAAACAAAGATAACTGGCAACAGAAATCTTTCATTCGCTGCCGCTTAATTAAGCTCCTAAATACTGGATTAGGTTTCTAACCTAGCAGCGCGCTTCCGGAGGTTTCGTCCCTCACGCTTCGGGCAAGTGTCATAACAAGGGAATAAGGTCCAAGGTTGACTAGCCAAACGACTCGAAAATCCATTAGTCTCGCATTAGATACTTCGATGGTATTGTCATCTAGTGTTAAAAATTAATATCGTCTAAGCTGTAGACGTTATTGTGGGACCTTCTTTGGACCGGAGTTCGATTCTCCGCATCTCCACCAGGAAACTCCTAAAACCTCGTTATTCATTCGATGGAAACAAGGTTTTTCTTTTTTTATATATCACATATGATTTTTAAAATTGTCCAATAATTAGGCATTCTTTCAACTGCAACATACAACCAATTACACCATTGTCTTGTCATGGTTATAAGGAACAAACCTGAAATATCAATCATTAACTTTTCAATATAAGTTTGAAAACTTCACTTCTTTGATAATATGGGCAATCGTAAAAATTCGAATCGCGGGTTAATCGTTTATACCGGTTGATGGGCGTTTTTTGATAGAAACCAGACCTCTATAATAATATTATATTCGTGCAATATGTTAATTTTTGTTAACTTCATTCTGTTTTTATCTAGACAAACAAGATAATTTGCGCGGTCGTTTCTTGATGTTTACGCGATACGTCAACTTATATTTATTAATAGTTCTCAAGCGCCCCTTTATAGCCGACAAAAGGTGAGTTTGAGATGAAGAGATTCTTGTTATACTTTTCACTTTTATTGGTGTCTTAACCGACAACAAGAGACATTTGTTTACTTAAATATTAGTGTTGTTTACTAAATTTGACCTGCGAAAGCGCTTTTCTTTGCCATAATGTAATTGTATGTGAATCTCTTTAATCGACTTTTTCGCCACTTTGTGTTGCTTTTCGGTTGATTGAATTCGCATCAAGCGTTTGGACGCTTAGAAAGGATTGACTATGATAAAAAGACGTTTTCTTGCTATTGCTTTAGGAGCCTTACTCGTCTTGGCAGCTTGCGGACCAGCTACCACGGACACCTCAAGCGATACAAGCGTAGACACATCATCAGACACATCATCCGACACCTCGACGTCGACGTCGACGGATACTTCAAATCCCGAAGTACTCTCCTCACCTGTCATATCGCTAAACAATGACCATACTGGTATCGTTTGGGCCGATGTAGCTAATGCAAGCAGTTACGAATTAAAAGTAAACGACGGCGAATATGCTGCTGCGACCGAGTATTCTTTTTCGGATATAGTCGGATCCTATGACGTATATGTTGTCGCAATTGGCGATGGCACAAATTTCGTTGATAGTGAACCATCAGTTTGGGAATACGAAACCAAGGCAATAGCTTTAGATGATATCGCCCGCGATGGAGCGGAAGCGACCTGGAGCGGTGATTTTTTATCTTCGGAGATTGCTTTCTCGGAAGTTGGCGATTTCGAAGATGTTGAATTTGCTGCTAGTCAAAATGAAACTTACTCGGCATCCGAAACCGGAAAATTAGCCGTTCGCGCAATTGGCGGATACGATGAAGTTAGCAACGTCAATTATGTTGGCGAACCGGTTGTCAAATATTGCAACATCGTTCTTGCCGCCTCAGAAAATCGTGTTTTATTCAATGGCGACGAAACGGACTTAGCTGATTTATTTACAATAAAATATTGGAATTATTCCTCCAACAGCGAAGAAGTGTCGGGCTCGGCAAACATTTCCGCAGTTGACGCCGATGTCGAAGGTAACGGCAACGCCTTGAAATTTTATTATCAAGTCGGGGGCACTTACTACAAGTACATTTCTGCTTTAGAAAAGCCGATCGATTCTTATAAGTCTATCTCTTTATACGCTAAAGGAGATGGCATATCGGAGATGATTCTTCAGTTCTCGGGCGATCTTTATGTCTCTTATTCTTTAGGCGTCCTTAGCACAAACTGGAACTATATTAATATCCCCTTCTCAAGCACTGGCTGGAAAGTTAACGGCACTGCGACGACTTTAGCCGATGCCGTTGCCGCGAATGGTTCAGCATACGGCATTGAATCGGTTAATGAAATCGTTAATATTCTCCCATCAATGACCATTATTTGTAAAACATCAGCCGCTACTTATAATTTCACCAACATTTTTGCTGATGAGATTACTCTGGTTTCTGATGATGGTTTAGAAAACCACAGCATTTTTGATCTCGCCGATAGATATACCGGCGAAAATGGCAACGGCGTCGACCTGAAAATCGTCAAGACTGGTGAAACGACCGCGACGATTTCCTCGTTAAATCTTGAAGCAAATCTTTCAGTTGATGTTGCTGTAAGCAAAGAAAATGATAATCTGATTTTAGAGAGCCTTGATGAAGGCGCCTCGCTCTCCTACACGGCCGAAGCTGGTAGGGGCGGCGATCAGCTGACCTTCGTTTCTGCTACCGGCACCTATGCCGCGCATTTCCAAAACGTAAACTTTAATCGTCATTTTGTCATCGACGACTTTGAATCCTATTCCGAAACCGGCGCCGGTTATGATAAAAATAATCTAACTGGACCGCGCACTGGATTGCGGGCAAATTATTTCAGCGATTACTACGCTGGAAGTGGCACGAGTCCAATTAGTGGATCAGGCTGGGATCTGATGGGTTCCACCGACTATTTGAATCTAAACACCAATGCCGCTGACGCCCACGCAAGCAGCAAGAGCGCTCAAGTTAAAGTTGGTAACGCCATGCGCCATACCTCTTATGGTCTATATGATGGCACAGCAATTGCGTGGCCGACCGCCAACACCTTCTCTTTCTGGTTAAAGAGTCCGGCCGCCATCGACTGCAAAGTCTTCGTTCGTCTCTTCTCCGTTTCGAAGGTAAATTCAAGTAACTATAGTATTACTCCAACTGAAATTACCTATTTGGCAGGCAGCGATTGGACGCAGTACACCGTCCCGATGGATGTTAGTAAAACATATTATGGTGTTTCCTTTACTTTTGAAAAACCATCGAACTATGCTACTTATCGTCCTTATCTTGATGATATCGAACTTTATACAACAACGAATCCTTGGTCAACTTACGTCCCACCGGTTATTAATGCGACTGGCGTGAGCGTGACTCCGGAAACCGCCTCTATTGAAGAAGGAGCAACCGTTCAGCTAACTGCTGAAGTGGCTCCAGCGGAAACCACGAACAAAAACGTTTCCTGGTCCAGCTTAGACACCGAAATAGCGACTGTTGATCAAACGGGTCTTGTTACGGCCGTTGCCGAAGGCGCGACCTCGATAGTTGCAACGACTGAAGATGGTGGTTTTACGGATTCATGTGCCTTATCAGTTACGGCCGCTGCCGTTTCCAATGTAAATGACCCGTTAACTAAGACCTACACTGGTTCAGTGGAAGTATCGGGTATGGGTTCTGTTTATGTCATTACTGCTCTGGCTACGAATTATACCGCTTATATGAAGATTGGCTCTGAAGTTATCAATTCGACTTATACGGTCGCCGATAATGTCGTGACCATTGACACTGGCAATGCAAATTATGGTGTTTTTGTCGGTTCATTAAGCGCTGATCGCAACACGCTGACCAAGACAAGCATGTCGGGCGCTTATGCGGCCGCTGTCGGTTCGCTAGTCATGAACGCCGCCTCTACCGTTTTGGAAGATGCCAATGGCACATCAACAGCAGCCTTACAAAGTAAGTATTTGATACAGTACGATGGTGGATCAGGCTGGTCAACTTCAAGTTCAACCGACCGCATTGAATACGATACCGTCAACAAGCTCGAAGGCGACGGGGCGATGAAAATGAAAAACGGGACATTTGGCAAAATGCGTTATAAGAGCGCTAATATGCCGGCTTCCTTGGGTAATTTCGTCACCTTTGGTATGTGGTTCTATAATGATACTGGCGCTTCGATTTCAGCCCAGATGTTCATCTACACAGCTAATGGCGCTTCATTCTACAACTTCACTACCTTTACAATTCCAAGCAATAGCACTTGGACCTACTACACAGCGGGTTTTGCATCATATGCCGTTGCGGGCTGGTCGATTATTCTACCATCTGCATCTGCAACTGGGCATCCAGTGCTCGATTATGTTACATTAGCATAACTTTTATGGGGCGGCGTTTATTTCTGATGCCGCCCCCTTTTATGCAATCATTAATAAACAAAATTTCGTGTTTACTAATTATTGTATAATGTTTACGGAAGGATAATAAACATATGGCCAAAAGAATTTTGCTGGAGGACATCGCTCGTGAAGTCGGCGTGACCAAAGGTCTAGTTTCCCGCGCCCTTGCCGGGAAATATAATGTGTCGGAAGAAATGCGCAGTCGGATTGTCAAGAAAGCCGCTGAACTGGGTTACGATCATTCTAATCTCAGAAGCCGGCCCGCCCCGATTAGCCGCGTCCTACTGGTTATTTCCAGTCGCATTCTCTTAAAGGAAGACTACTGGCAGCCGATTATTAAATCAGTGACATATGTCTTGGATCTCAACTCGATAATATTGGAGTATTTTGTCTATGACGAAAATAAAATTAACGACCAATTACTTAACAAATTATCGTGTACTGACTGTGGAGCTTTCATCGTTATTCACTCAAATCCTAAAATCATTAATGAGGAGCTGAAGCGCACAAAAAAACCAATTATCGAAGTGGATCCCAAATCCTTTCATAGCGACGGCGTCACCCAGGTGAAGTTTTCCAACTATGATTCAATTTACTTGGCCACGCAAGATTTAATCGAAAAAGGACATCGCACCATTGCCTTCTATGGTTCGGATATGCATGCGACGTCTTTCCGCGAACGTCACGAAGGCTTTTTAGCTTCAATTGAAGCCCACAAAGATCTCGGTGTTGAAGGCGTTTCAATCAACTTTGATAATTCGAACCTCGATTACGCCGATGATGAACTATTAGTTAAGGTTTTAAAAGATAAGAAGATCACTGCCCTCATCTGCGCTAATGACATTATTGCGCTCGGCGCTTATAAGACGATCAAAAGTCTTGGCTTATCAATTCCTGATGATATTTCTGTCATCGGTTTTGACAATATTAAAGACGGCGAGTATGTTGTGCCGCGGCTTTCAACCTTTGACGTGCCGCGAGAAAAATTAGGCCGTGAAGTCGGTAATTACTTGATTGGGGTCTTTTCTGATCGGCAACTACAGTATTCACAAATCGTTGTTCGCTGTATCTACATTCCCAAAGATTCAGTTAAGAAACTCAATTAAGGAGAAACATTTATGGTCAAAAACGAAAAGAACATTGTCAATATTCCATGGGAAGAATGCCCCAAAGATTTTAAAGGACCGCTTTGGCGTTACTCCCAAAACCCGATTATCAAACGTAATCCGCATAACAACCTAGCCCGTGTTTTTAATTCGGCACTAGTTACTTATCAAGGTGGCTTTATCGGTATTTTTCGCGGTGAAGCCATTACTGGCGTGCCCCAACTTTATGTCGGTCGCAGCGTGGATGGAATTAACATACAAATCGACGATAACCCTATTTCTTTTGTCGATGAATGCGGAACTAGAATTCACACTAATTACGGTTATGATCCCCGTTTAATCGCCATCGAAGGTGTTTACTATATCGTTTGGTGTGAAGACTTTCATGGACCGGCTTTAGCTATTGCTAAAACGCTCGATTTTATCACTTTCGTTAAGTTTGATCATCCCTTTTTACCATTCAACCGTAATGGCGTACTTTTTCCGCGCAAGATTAAAGGCGAATATGTCATCTTATCGCGCCCCAGCGATTCGGGCCACACCTCTTTTGGCGATATCTTCTTGTCGCGTAGCAAAGACCTGCAATATTGGGGCAAACACGCCCATGTGATGGAAAGAGGCTATGAGTGGTGGAATGGCACCAAGATCGGCGCTGGATGCAATCCGATTGAAACAAGCGACGGCTGGTTGCTCTTCTTCCATGGCGTTTGCAATACTTGTAACGGCTTCGTCTATTCAATGGGGGCAGCTTTGCTCGATTTAGAAGATCCAAGCAAAGTCCTCTATCGCTCTGCCGTTTATTTATTAACGCCCGAAAAAGACTACGAGACGACGGGATTCGTTCCCAATGTCGTTTTTCCAACCTCGGCGTTAGTCGATCAAAGCACCGGTCGCATCGCCATTTATTACGGCGCAGCTGACACGTACACATGCTTGGCTTTTACGACTGTTGATCGCATCGTTGACTATATTAAAAAACAAGCTAGGTAGAAAACAGTTAATGGAAACCATTTTAATCGCCAAAAAGCAGAGTAAGTGGCACGGATTCGGCAAAAGAATTAAGCAAGCGCGCTTTCTTCTTTTGATGATTTTGCCGGCGGTGGTTTTCTATTTCATTTTTTCCTACATCCCAATGTATGGGATATTGATGGCCTTTACCAAGTATTATCCTCGCCTAGGAATTTTAGGCAGCTTGCAGCAGCACTGGGTGGGATTAGATAACTTTTCGATTATTTTCAATAATGATCCCGAATTTCTTAATGTCTTGCGCAACACGATATTAATCGGACTCGGCAAGATTATCATCGCCTCGGTTTCGGCCATTATCGTGGCCCTTTTAATCAATGAATTAAGAATGCGACGCTTTAAGAAAACGGCCCAGATTATCGTTACCTTCCCCCATTTCCTTTCCTGGGTTGTTTTGGCTGGTTTTATTAATGTGCTATTTTCCAGCACCGGTATCGTCGACGATATAATCGTCGCTCTGGGAGGCACACGGATTAACTTTTTAGCGGATAAAAGTTTTTTCCTGACGATGATTTTTGCTAGTGATGTCTGGAAAGAAGCCGGCTGGAGCTCAATCATTTACCTGGCAACCATGGCTGGCATATCACCAGAACTATATGAGGCCGCCGATATCGACGGTGCGACCCGCTTGCAAAAGATTTGGCACATTACGCTTCCCGGCATTAAACCAACAGCGATTTTACTGCTCATTTTATCGGTCGGCGGTATTTTGTCGGCAGGTTTCGACCAAATCTTCAACTTATATAATCCATTAGTATACGAAGTAGCAGACATTCTCGACACATATATTTATCGGCAGACCTTTACCAATCTGGTCAATCCGGGAATCGGAACCGCGATTGGTTTATTTAAATCGATCGTGTCATTTATTCTTGTCTTACTGGTGGACCGCATTGCCAAGTTGTCAGGCGAAAGAGGAATTATTTAATGGGTAAAAACAATAAAAATCCTCAACTCGAACGACTTCCATTGCGGGCGCGTAGCAAGACGGCCAACACTCGTTTTGGTGGTCTGGATATTTTTATTTTTATCATTTTGATTTTTTATGTTATCGCCGTTATCTTTCCTTTTTATAACGCCTTTGTTATTTCCATTTCTTCCGAATATGCCTATTTCAATGCCGAGCTGTTGCTATGGCCGCAAGAAATTACCTTTGACGCCTACACAACCGTATTTGCTTCGCAACAATTGTGGAATGGATTTGGCGTTACCATGATTTTGCTTATGTTAGGCACTGCCTATCAACTGTTTTTCACCGTTATTACCGGCTATGCCCTTTCTCGCGATAAATGGTTTGGTAAAAACTTTGTCATGAACATGATTATTGTTACGATGTTTTTTGGCGGCGGTCTCGTTCCCTATTATTACTTAATTACCTCATTAGGATTGTACGACACGATTTGGGTGATGATCATTCCTGGAGCCATCGACACTTTTAATATGCTGTTAATGCGTAACTACTTTGCTTCGTTGCCCAAGGAGCTAGAAGAAAGCGCTCGTATCGACGGTGCTAACGACATCCAAATTTTCGTCAAAGTTTATTTACCGCTTTCCCTACCCATGCTAGCGACAATCGGTCTCTTCTTCGCCGTTGGAAACTGGAACAGCTGGTATAACGGAATGCTGTTTATTGAGACCGCGAATTTAAAGCCTTTGCAGCTTGTCCTGCGGGAAATGATTGCCAGCATCGCCTCAAATATTGAGATGCCGGGCGGTCCCAACGTTTACAGCGAAGGTTTGGTCATGGCATCAATTTTCTTTACGATTGTGCCGATGATGTGTTTTTATCCGTTCTTGCAACGGTATTTTGTTAAAGGCATCGTTGTTGGTGCCATTAAAGGATAGGAGGTATTTATGAACCCTTTAAAAAGAATTATTCCATTTGCCTGTCTACTTGTCTTGCTCGCTTCCTTGACTGGATGCGAGCCTAATAACGGCAACAATGACGAATACACCGAGGACGGAAAGCTAAAGATATCCATGCGCAACTTATACTTTGAATCATGGGGCGGATCCGATGCCTACTCCGACTATTTAAAAGACCGCTTTGAAGTTAGCATTACCCCAAGCACCTATTCATATAACGACTGGACTCAGCAAGTTTCGAGCGCCGTCAACGCCAACAACTTGACTGATGTTTTCCAATTTAACGTCACGCAGTTTAATTACGCTTCCTCATATAAATATTGGACGGAAGGTCAAATCATTAAACCGCTGCCTGATGACTTATCAGAATGGCCGAATGTCAAAAGCCTAATCGACAACACGAGCGAAATTGAATCGTTAAAAATCGATGGCCACATCTATGGCATTCCCATTGCCAAAAATATTGCAAAACCGAATGTTAATTATTCGCCATTTACATATGTTTATCGCCGTGACTGGGCGAAAACTTGGGGCGTCTATCAGGAAGACGACGTTTATACATGGGAGCAATTTCAAAATCTCGTGCGCGTTTTCCATAACAATTTATATTTGACCTCAGACGGCAGCAAATACGCGATGGCCGATGTGGAATGGGGCTTCCCGTCATTAACCAATTTTTATAAGCAAGTGCCACATTGCTTTGCTTTCGACTCAAGCTTAAACAAATACGTCGGCAACTTTGCGACCGACGCCTATGTAGACGGTCTTGATTTAGCTAAATCGTTCGTCGATAAAAAATACTATGGATATGATCAATACAACAACAGCGTCGAAGGTGGGGCTCGCAAGGCATATACAACAAATAAAACCGGTATTTTCTATGAAAATTTATCGTTTGCCAATTATCAGACAATTCGCAAGGAAATTAAGACCGCGAATAGCTACGACGCGAATTTTGACGTCGATGAGGCGACAGCCTTTATGAAAGTCAAAGGACCGGACGGAAAGTTCGCCTTAGAAGGGACTGACAACTGGTTCTCAATGACGCTTTTTAATTACGAAATTTCCGACAATAAACAAAGAAAAATTCTTGATTTACTGGATTATTTGCTCAGCGAAGAAGGCACTAAGCTCGCAGTTTATGGCTTAGAAGGTTATGACTATATCGAGGATGGCGAAGGCAATATCACCTTAACAGAAAACGGTTGGCCAAAGGGTGACAACAATGAGTATGTCGAGAAAACCAACGGCGCTAAATATTTGCGTTATTTAGCTACACTAGGAAATGATTACACCAGCTTTGATCCTTTAACCGACCAAGAAGCCTATGCCGTGCTAAATGCGTGGAATGAAGATATGGATGAGGTTGTCGCCGCTGGCAATTTGCGCGTCATCAAAGAACGCGAAGAAGTAATGTGGCTTTCGACCCCGCTTAAAGATCAATACGAAAGTAATCTTTTGAGCAGCGCGACAGCCGAAATTATTAAATATGCCTACACTCGCGTCGACAAAAGTTCATACCTCGCCAAAATGACAGGTGGCCAGTGGCCGGCAGTGCTCGCAGAGATAAATGAAGTTTTAGGGTATTAATTATGAAGAAAATGAACTATGCCTGTTTATACGGATTAGTCACAATTATGTCACTTACCGGTTGCGGAAATGGCGGAGCGGTCGACCTCGATAATATTGTTTTTAACAGCGCTTCTCTCGTTCAGTCTTCCTATGGGGGTCTGGGCGTTGAGATGGGTGTTTATGAAGACACCGACCGTTTATCTCCTTCATCCCAAGAGAGAATTATCGCCAATATGCAAAAGCTCAATCCTGTCCGCATTCGCTGCATGGTCAGCTTCGACTGGTTTGTCTCCAATTTTGATGACAAAGGAGACGAAGATAAGAACAACGATACCTGGACTTATAATTTTGCTAATAAATGGGGAGCAAACCTCGATTTACTGCTGACTTATTGCCAAGAAAATAACATCGAAGTAGCTTTTGGTTCTTGGAATGTTGTTGGCACGCTGACGGATGACGTGTGGAACATGATGGATGAATGCAGCAGCGATGTGCGGTGGGCTAAGATGAACGCTCACATTCTCGATTACTTGGTTAATCAAAAGGGTTATACATGCATACGATGGGTCGTCAATGGTAACGAGCCAAACTACCTAGGCATTAAAGGAAGCAGTAAAAACTGGAACAACAGCCTGGAGAAGTGGATTCAAGGCGCGCAAAATGTGCGAGCGGCATTAGACGCTAAAGGACTGGCGCAAATCGGTATTGTCGGCGGTGATACGACCGGTTTGGAAGGGACAACTGAATATTGGACTGGCATCGCCAATCAAATTCCCGACAAAGTCGCTGACTACGGTGCCCATCTATATTTATCCAACTATTATATCGACGGCGGCCTCGTTTTAGATTCTATCCACGAACTAAACAAAACGATGATTGCCCTTGATGAAGGCTATGGCACCGAGAGGCCAATTAATATTTGGGAATGTGGTTTGCTTGATGGCAAAAATGCCGCGACTGACAGTAATGCTCTTATCAAAACCGTAACTTATGGTGTCCGCATGGCCGACTTTACGATTCAAACGGCCTTGGGTGGCATTAATTCTGTCGTCTATTGGGATTTCGACGATGCCATGCATTTTATGTATTCGGGTGGTGTTGTCACTCCCAAACGCTGGGGCATGTTTTCCTCACTAGCTAGCGACCAAGCCTATGATCAAGAATTAAGGCCGTGGTTTCATTCCTCCGCTTTAATGAGCAATCTGATGAGACCCGGAAGCCGAATATATGGTTCGCCGACAAATGACCGGCTCATAAATAAGGATTTCCGCTGTATCGGCGTCGTTAATCAAGACGCGACGGCCGGCGGCATCGTCGCCGTCAATCGCGGAATTGATAAAGTAACTAAATCGTTTGTTTTTGATGAGGCTATTTCTAATGCTGATAAACTATACATCTATACATTTGGTGAAGGCAGCATTCGCTTAGGCGAAGATGGCTATATCTTGCCCAACTATGTCATCGATGGTTCCCTTAATAAACGCTTAACCGTCGACATGGCTGCCAATTCCCTTTTAATCGTGACAACGGAGGCCATCTAACATGAAGAAAACATTCATTTTTCTCGCCGTCTTATTAATGGCGTTTCCGTTGGCTAGCTGTAATGACACTGAAGAGACAAGTTATGAGGATAATTCCTTTACGCAAACAGTCGATAGTGGCAATCTCGGATTTTTCTCGCTTGTCAGTCCGGCGTCTGCAGCAATATTAGACGAAGTTCCGGCCTTTTCGTGGACTGAAAGCGAAAACGCCAGTTACTACACTTTGGAAATCGCCTCGACTCCAAACTTCATTAGCAATGATATTAGTGTTATTTATTATAAACGCGATTATATTTCGACAAACTCAGCCGTTCTAACTATCAATCTCGCTCAGCGGAATATTACCTATTATTGGAAAGTTACCGCTCATGTGGGTGGCAAAACTCTCACGAGCAATAATACATTTACTTTTTACTTAAAATCAGTCGATTATGAGGAAGTCGATTTCGCAATTGGCGACACGACCGACTGGTCAATTCACGAACAGGGTAGCCCGATATCTATATCGATTGATAATAGCAATTTCTTCGGCAATAATGAGGCTTCTCTCGTTCAAAAGTTCGAAAAAGAAGAAACTAAGCAAATCGGCTGGAGCGTCATTACCCGCACAGTCGAAAAAGACACATATGGCACCGATGGTATTTTCTTGCGCTTTTTCTACTCCGGCGATGATGCTTCGGCATATTTTCGCGTCATCGACAACGATGGCGAATTTTGGCGGCACGAAATCCAATTAGCCAATAACTCAAAACAGACTTGCATCTTGCCCTTTTCCAAATTTACGCAAAACACGGAACTCGTGACTGTTAACAATCATGTCTTTGACTACTTCCATATTAAATATATGGAACTAGTATTTGAAAGAACATGGGGCGACGGCGTTTGCTTAGTCAGCGAAATCAAAGCCATCAAACGGGCGAACTACGCGCACCTATTTTTGGACAAGCTAAATTTTAATGATTTTCCAACCGAGACATGGACTTGGGAAAACAGCTATAATTTTGGTTTTGATATTTCTCAAGATGGCTACTCCTACACTCTTAAATACGACAGCGCTCCGAATGAATTAAATACCGTTGGTTTCAATGCGAAAGGTTATGCCTTTGCCAAATTCCCCGTCAATAAGTTTTTCGACACCGGCGACATGATTAAAGTAGATGTTAAGTATAGCGGAGCTTCTGGCGGAAACGCCTGCTTCCGGTTGCGCGAAGAAGATGGTGATTTCTGGTATTACTTGCAACCATACAGCACTCTTTCAACTGAAGAATTCACAACCATGTATGTGCCGTTTGAAGCTTTTACTGCCAGTTATATTAATGGCAATGGCAAACGGGAAATGTCGTGGATCACGCAATTACAGTTTGGAGTGACAAACATGTATAGCAGCGGAACATTGACTTATAAAGATTTTGAAATCGTCTCGCGCGGCGAACAAAGCGCGATTGAAACCGGACCACGGACAGTCGGCGCAGATGGCATTATCGAAAATTTCGATAACTACACGAATGGCGCCCAACCTTTCTATCAATGGGCTGTGTCGAAAAATAATAAAGATGAATTTATTGCTTTAGACTCGTTAAAGAAGATTGGTGTAAATAATGTTTATGCCGGCAAAATGACGTATAAATCGGATATGGAAGCCGCTAAATACTATTTACCGCTAGATGTTGAAACGGAAGGCGTCGATGCCTTATCGATTTGGCTCAAAGATGGTTCAATCAAAAACCCCAACACTGTCTTTAATTACCTCGATGAAGTGAGCGCTGAATGCTATATCGCTCTAACCCTTGATAGCGGTGAACTTTACTACTATGTGATACCGGCGGTCGCTCGTTTATGGAGCGAGTATGTCATTCCTTACGAAGCTTTTAGCCTCTCTCCGACGTCGATTGGCACCGAACCCCTATCAACTGCCCACATCAAACAATTTAGCATTACTTTCTCATATGCCTATAAAACCGAAGCCGGTGACCCGCAGCCTGTTTATTCACAAAACAATCCGGTTTTTGTC